>VOFH01002671.1_pt1 | contig 27739 bp, 55 predicted proteins | sample 5384091 | NCBI WGS metagenome assembly VOFH01 (sample SAMN12384727, study PRJNA508395) | human gut metagenome | isolation source: healthy gut G | host: Homo sapiens
TTCTCATGAATCCTATGTTGGCGTGGGGTTACCAGAGCCTGAACTTTGAACATAACCGGGCGGCTGCCTTCATATATGGTTTTCTCTGCCGTCACTGACTCCTCGGTTTCTTCCTTGTCTTCTCCAAAAAGGAAAAAAGCCGGAGATGTCTGCCACTCTTCAAGTCCTGACTCGGTCATCATAAAGGCTCCTATCTCGCTGGTGGTACTGAATCTGTTCTTGAAGGACCTGAGTATCCTCAGCTCCTGATCGCGTTCTCCTCAAAAAATTCAGTACGCAGTCCACCAGGTGTTCCACCGTCTTAGGACCCCAAGTTCGCCGCTCTTGGTCACATGAGCCACTATGAATATCGGCATATTTCCGGTCTTGCCTATCTTCATGAGTTTATTGCCGCAGGCTCTTACTTGTGAAACGCTGCCCGAGCAGAGTCGATCTCTTCGCTGTACATGGTCTGTATCGAATCTATTATGAGGAACTCAGGTTTTATATTTTCGCAGGCAACCTCTACATTCTCCAAATTAGTCTCGGCAGGACGATAAGTTCTCCGGTATCTTGCCGCAGACCCTGTCAGCTCTCATCTTTTATCTGTTCGTCCGATTCTTCCCTGATACATACAGGACTCTTTTGCCGTGAACAGCTATGTTTGAGGCTGTCTGTATTATAATGGTCGATTTTCCTATCCTAATCCTCGGATATGAGGACAGAGAGGCCTTTTACGAACCTCCTCCCAGCACTCTGTTGAGTTCTCCTATATGCCAGTATCTACCCTCTTGTATTCTCTCGTGCCCACCTGGCTCAGCTGCATGGGTCTTGCGCTGCCGGTAGTCCTTCTCCTGTCTCTTCTTTGGGGAGACGCGCAGCTTTTTCTTCTACGAAAGAATTCCACGCCCGCATATGCACTGACCCATCCATGTAGGGCTCTCACATCCCTCTGACACACAAATACTGTTTTGGTTTTTTTTAGCCATATTCAAAGTTCTCCTGCCTTTAATCCGTTCTCGAGAACGTCTGTTCTTGCTATTATCATATACTATCGTCATCGATTATGCAATGATATTTTAAATATTCTGAAATCTTCTTCAGAGTCCTGCTGCAACCAGTACCACCGGTAAAGGCGACGGTTTATTATCTAAGGCGCAAGAAGAGCCGATACTTTTCGAAGTATCGGTTTTAAGATTTAAACCCTACAGTAAATTACGTCATGCGCCCTGATTTAAAACACGAGATCAAATCCGGTATTTTTAATATCACGCCTCGTCCGCTTTGTGAGCTTCGATGATTTTAGATGACAGATGCGCAGGCACTTCTTCATATTTCTCAAATTTCATAGTGAAGCTTCTCTTGCCTGAGTCATAGCTCTGAGGCCGATAGCATAGTCGAAGAGTTCAGCCTGAGGCGCCTCGGCCAGCAGTTTCTGTCCGCCGTCGACGAGAGGTTCCATGCCCAAAATCTTGCCCCGCTGCTTATTCATATCGCCCATGACGTCTCCCCATGTAGTCGTCAGGCACGAATATCTCAAGTCTCATTATAGGCTCCAGCAGACAAGGTTTGGCTTGGTGATTCCTTTTGAAGGCCAGAGAAGCGGCTATCTTGAATGCCATTTCGTTGGAATCCACATCGTGATATGAACCGTCGTAGAAGACTGCCTTCACGTTCACTACCTTGCATCCGGCCAGAGTGTCCTTTATCCATGCACTCGAGAAGACCCTTTTCGACAGCAGGCACGTAGTTCTTAGGAACAGAGCCTCCGAACAGTTCTTCTGAAACTCAAATTCCTTTTCTGACGGAGAAAATCTGATATGAACGTCTCTGTACTGACTGGCTCCGCTGACTGTTTTGTGTTTTCCTGTACGTCGGAAGTTCCCTTGATAGTCTCTCTGTAGGCTATCTTCTGGTGGACAGTCTTCACTTTACGCCGAATCTGTCTTTCAGCTTGGCAAGGATAACCCCAGCTGAATATCGCCCTGACCGCCGAGGAGAGTCTGACGAGTCTCGGTATTTCTCTCGACCACGAAGGACGGATCCTCTTCTCTCAGCTTGTTGAGGCCGGTTCCCATCTTATCCTCGTCGTTTTTGTCTATGGCTTCGATGGCTATATAATATGAAGGCTGCGGATAATCCAGCGGCAGATATTCGATTATGTCGTTCTTGTCGCAGAGGGTGTCTCGGACAAGGTGTACTGCAATTTAGCGACGGCGACGATGTCTCCAGCTTCGGCGTAATTTAGCTCAGTCTGATTTTTACCTCTCAGGAAGAACAGTTTGCCCAGCTTTTCTGCCTTGCTGCTCTCTCGTTGTACACTTCGGTACCGGAATTGAGCTTTCCTGTAACTACTTTCATGACAGAAATCTTACCCACGAACGGGTCGACTATAGTCTTGAACACGAAAGCCGAAACAGGAGCGTCTACTACCGAAGTCTCTCTACCGGCTCGTTCTTATCGTTGAATCCGGCGTAGGTCCATGCTCTAAAGGAGTAGGAACATAGGTCACCAGAAGGTCTTAACAGACCCTCAAGGCCTGCCCCTCAGCTGAAATGCCGAAGAACATACAGGAACGATTCCGCCGTCTGCGATACCTTTTTTCAGACCTCTGAGAACTTCCTCGTCAGAGAAGTCATCTCCGTTAAAGTACTTTTTCCATCAGCTCATCATCCAGTCATCGCGATGGCTTTTTGAGTTCTTCGTCTATCTCCGCCGAAAGCGGCCAGCTGAACGGTATCAGCTTCTCTCCGAATTTATCTTTTAATTCACCGAAAGTCTTATAAGTCAAATTCGTCTTTGTCTCTCTTATTGATAACTATAAATCTTGGGGTCTTATATCTCGCAGGCTTTCCATGCGGCTTCTGTACCCACCTGAATACCTGAACCGGCATCTACCATGATCACAGCAGCTTCTGCGGCTCTCAAAGCAACGTTTACTTCACCCACGAAATCGAAATATCCCGGGGTATCGATGAAATTGGATCTTTATTCTTTCCAGGCATCGGCACTACTGACGTGTTGATGGAATATCCTCTTTCGACCTCCATCTTGTCATAATCGGACACTGTGTTACCGTCTTCGACTTTGCCCATTCTGCTGATGTGACGCCAGTCGCTAAAGAGCGGCTTCCAGGAAAGTAGTCTTACCACATCCGCCGTGACCTAAAAGCGCCACGTTTCTGATGTTTTCGCTTGTGTAGCCTTTCATGTGTTTTTAGACCTCCCAAATTATTTTGCAATTGTCTTAATTATAGCAAAACGCATATATAAATTACAATAGTTTTTGATTTGACAATTAGCCGGTCTCATGCAGTCTCTTTTTGCTGTGCTATACTTATAAATCAAATCGGAGTCTACCACAGGGGAGAAGATTATGGAAAACAGCACTATGCTCAATGCGATGATCCAGAGGATCATGACAGAAGAATCTTTTTAGGGCGGATAGTATGTCCGAACAAGAGATGAAAACATTTTTAAAGGAACAGAAGATGCGGAGATATGCGTGGATCTCCCAGCTTTCGTCAGCAAAGAAGGTAGATTCATATCGCAGAATGTACTCAAAGCGACGGAGGATCTGCTAAACGCCATGAGTCCCGTTCCAAAAAGAAGGGAGACTTATAAATGCGTACAACTCCGTACTCTTCTATCTGTTTCCCGAAAAGAAAGTCTTCTTCGATGATTCGGAACAGATTTCAAAGAGCAGACTCTTCTTTCTTCAGTTGCTTAAGGCCCTATATAAATATGAACGTAAGACCCTGCCTTTCGATCCCACTGTGGATTTCTGTCTGCTCAGCACAGATGAGACCGACGCGGGAGAATACGAAGAAGAATATCTTAAACTTTTTGGAGCTGTCGGATACCTGCCAATTTATGAGTTCATGCGTCTTGGGGTAGATCTGACTCCTTTTAACACGCTGGGGACATATAGCAGGCGTTCACTATGTGGCCATGCATGCCGCCGAGACAGCTTTCATCTCTGAGAATTCCGCAGATCTGGGGCTTGTATCCCTTAGCCGCCGCCGGACATGATATAGGCAAATGGCTGCAAAAAAGAGTGAAGAAAAACGGGTCCCGTATCTCCATTACTATTATACCGATCTTTTGTTTCAACAGATTCGACATGCCCATGACCGGCCACATAGCCGCCAATCACTCAACCTGGGACCTGGAACTTGACAATCTTTCTGTGGAGTCACTTCTTTTGATCTATGCGGATTTCCGCGTTAAGCAGCAGAAACGAAGCGCCGAAAGTCGTCCACTTCTATGACCTGGAACAGTCTTTCAAGTAATCCTTGATAAGCTGGACAATGTGGATCAGGCTAAAGAGCACCGCTACCTGTAAAGTATACAATAAGCTGAAAGATTTCGAAAATTATATGACGGATCTAGGGGTAGTTGTGGATCTTCCTTCTATTCCTGTCCGGACACCTGAAATCCTCTGCCTTGCCCCGGAAGGACTTCTCTCTTCTTTCCGGCAGTCAGGTGGTGGAAGAACTCAAGCATCTCTCAGTAGAACACAACATAAAACTAATGAACAAGTTCTACAAACAGGAAGAATTCGCAGGCCTGCTGGAGACAGCAAGAAGCGAAAACAGTGGAAAACCCTCAGGACTTATATATCCTATCTTCGGTGAATATTCTGCCTATATGACAGAAAAACAAAAACTGATGACCCTGAGATTTTTAAGCGAGCTTCTGGTTCACAGAGAAAGCGGATATACGAAACCAGGCGGCAGAGATCATAGGCCAGATACCTAGCCCACTTCAATGAAGAATATGAAGGAAACTTCCGGGGAAAAAGAGATAACCAACCTGTCTCTCTGGGAAGAAACGCTGTCGGATATTCTCGTGCCTGATCGAAACTGACCGATCAGCACAAAGTGGATAGAAAATACTCTTAAAAGTGTCGTCAGCCCTGCTTGCACATTCCGATGGAGAAAAGCGCAGCGCTTATCTGAATACTCTGCTCAAATGGTACAAAAAGATGATCTCACCCCTCAGAACAAAGAGTCGCTGCTTCAGGCCGCCATAATGATAGATACCCGAGTGTGCCTGCCTCATCAGATCAGCGCCTTCATGGATTTTGCTGATAAGATCATGTCGGAGGACGACCAGAGCCTGAAAGTAGCGGCGGCGGACGTGCGCAATCACTTCTGGTGCGGGTCAGGATAAAGAAGAATATCGCAGAGAACTCAAGGGCTGCCTGGGCTTTTGATCCGGAGAGCGATCTTTCTCACGATTCTCTGTCGAAATGTATCTGGATAACCTCAAGGCCAGCACTCCTGGCCGATAAAGTAACCAACATACAGCTCATGCTCCGTTCCTTGGAAGAAAGGTCAGGGAGTAGGCCAGGCGCTCCATGTCGCCACCCACCTGGGAAATCTGGTCAAGGTCAGCGAGAGACCGTAATAGTCAGAAAAAAGCGCAGGTTCCGCCCTGGTGTCCATCATAGAACAAACTGCCTCTTGAACAGAGAAATGAGATCGCAGTAGAACTCGGAAAAAGGTCTTGAGATCGGAGACTATCAGTTTTCAAAATATATCCCCGATTATCTCCGGGCTCATAATGCTTCACCTGCCGCCTCGAGAGCTGGACGAGCTTATTTTAGACCTCGAAAAGTTTCTCGGGGCGACCAACGGCCAGGTTGCCGCGGCGGTGCTTCATACTTTCGGCGTAATCATCGAGAACTATCGTATATGATGAAGAGCTCTTTGGGATCAGGGTCAGAAAAAGTCAGATCCGACAGAAAGTATAAGAGCTCATAAGCCTTATAATCCGCGGTTTCGCCAACTATAACGCTGTGATAAGTCAGGAAGCCCTCTGGACCATCGGCATGAATATCTTCGGTTCTGGCAACCTCTCTCGGAAGAGAAGTACCATATCTTCTGCCACTGCGGCAAGAGGATCCCTTACTCTGTACGAAAACAGGAGCGAAGAAGAACTGGATTTCTTCAACGCGGCAGTGCTGAAACATATATATCGTTTTATCTGCGATTATGAGCTGGAAATCGGGCCTTTTCGACATACCGGAAATAAACAAGATAGCCTTTTTCCCGGGGACTTTCGATCCTTTCAGCCGCAGTCATAAGGCTATTGCCACGGAAATACGCAACATGGGATACGGAAGTTTATCTGGCTCTGGACGAGTTCAGCTGGTCTAAAGACTCAGCCGAGACTTCAGCGTGGCGCAAGATACTCAGTGCATGTCCGTCTCCGATGAAGAAAAATATTTACATTTTCCCCGACGATATTCCGGTAAATATAGCCAACCCTTCCGACCTTGCAAGACTTAAAAGATCTTCGAGGGCAAGGAGTTTTCTTTTTGTGGCCGGAAGCGACGTCATAGAAAACGCTTCCTGTTACAGATCCGCTCCTACGGAAAACTCCATCCATTCTCTGGATCATATAATATTCAAACGTACTTCCGACGAAAGAAGAGACGGCTTTGCGAACAAGAAGCCTTATCCCATCGACGGAAAGATAATAAATCTTCACCTGGAAGAATACTTTGAAGACATAAGCTCTACCAGGATCAGAGAAAATATAGACTCCGGAAGAGACATATCCAATCTGATAGATCCTGTAGCGCAAATTTATATATTCGAAAAAGGTCTCTACATGAGAGAACCCGCTTATAAACATGTCCTTCAGGCCAGAGATATACACCTGGAAGAATTTAAAGAGGCGATTCTTCGGTGGTCTATGGTATCAGGGCGAACTTTCAGCCAGAGGGTATGATATGGACGTCGTCTCCTCTTATCTTGATTCAGATAAAGTCAGGATGATAGCTTTAAAGAGACGGAAATCTTGAAAATACTGCAGTAGCTGTGGCCGCTGCGTCAAGGCTGGACAGCATAGACCTGCTGAGCGTATTTGGCGATCAGGACATCGCCGCATATATAGAAGCCGGGCGGCAGGTTCAATAGCCGTCATAGGGAGGCCTTTATTTCAGCCAGAGGAGCAGCATCGCCAACCTTCCGCAGATAATCCTTGTGGAATTGCTTTCACAATTACTGGCCAAAGACTACACTTACGTGGTTTACCACCCCTGCGACGAGGCGGGTCTTTCACCGGACATCTTAAAAGCAGTAGAAAAGCGGGATTCGTCAACATAGCGCCAAAGGGAGCAAGACCTATATTCGCCGTCAACATGCGCTCTCCTGTGATCGTATTTAAAAATGTCGACACTGTTATAAAGCATCCTCTCAGCAAGAACCGGGCCGTCCTTGCGGCAGTGGAAAAAAGCTCATGACAAGATGCTTTCCATGCTGACGTCCATATATCCGGGAGAGCTGATCATATCCTATAATTCAGGATAATGTATCACAAGATAATAAATCTTATCGCGCGAATCAACAAAGTCTCCCCTCTTCCATATGCGGAAAAATCCTATGGAAAATACATGGCGGTGCCTTTTGGAAAGCTGCTGGAAGGCTCAGCAGTCCCAAACACGGTGACCAAATCAATGCACACGGAGAAATATTTTTACAGAGACGTGTCAGATTTCACCATAGAAGAAGAGCTATTATTCTACCTTAGAAAATCAGGTGAGGACCATAAAATCTTTCAACCGGCGGTGATACTGGTAGACGACCTGCTTCACAAAGGCTACAGGATGAACGAGATAGACCCTATCCTCAAATCCAACGATGTGGAAGTCGTAGAAACTGTAGTAGGCAGACAGGACGTGGCCGTGATCTCATGACCATAAAGGGAGAGAACGGTGGACAGCGCCTATTTTCTGCCTAATCTCAAATGCTGGATAGATGAAAGTGATATGTACCCTTATATAGGAGGCGACAGCATGAAAGATGCAGGCGTCGCCGTGGAGAGCCAGTCTGCCATACCTTCGCTGAATCTTCTTCACCCTTCGCCGTACCTACGTTCCTGGGCAATATATCAGGACAGAATCTGTATGATTACTCCATGACTTGTCTCGAGAATGCCAGGAGATATACTCGAAACGCTGGAAGATGAATATCAAAGGAGTTCGAGCAAAACCCCGACTCTTAAGAGGCTTGGGGAAGTCATCATAGATCCTAAAAACCCCGATATAGTCAGTCATATACGGCCTGACGAAAACACTGCGCCTTCTGACTATGTAGAAACGGATATAGAAAAACTGATAAGAAATGAGGAAGATGTTCAAATGGTAAAAAGAGACATATATGGGAATTATGCCTGAATCTGAGGTACTGTCTCTGCCGACGCCGCTGAAAGCATCGGGATTCAAAGTCAATATAATAGCCTTGGGAGATGTGGGCGCAACTCTTCTTTTGGGGCTTAAGCTCCTGGGGAAGCCTGATAAATTCTATCGGCATATATGTATGAACCCCCGGCGGCAAGCAGATACGAGATGGAGATAGAATCAGATGGGCTGGCCTTTTGAGACGTGCGGTCAGGGCGACGCTCTCCCGGATGTAAAATCATATCCGAAGGGATCTGTTTTGACTGCGATATGATAGTCTTCTGCGCCAGCAATCTGTACCCGCCGTCGGTCAAAACCAAGGCGGCGACGTGAGAATGGCTCAGTTTGACGCTAACCGCAAGATAGCCGCTCATTACGGAACATCTTGCCGCGAAACCCTCTTTTTAAAGGCATCTTTGCCGTCGTGTCAGATCCGTGGATCCCCTGTGCAAAGAAGTTCTTCTTTCTTCTGGCCTCTCTGCCGGACAGGTCAGGGGTTACGGTCTTGGGTCATGAACAAGAGGCCGAATACTTTGCCTGCAAAAGACCCTTCTTTCAGATCATATATCCAGGGAAGAGCCAGAGCCTACAGCCTCACGGAAGCGATCTCGTTGCCAACAGTATCGAAATTACGATGATATTTCTCTCAAGCTTACAAAGCTTACAGTAGAGGCAAATCAAGATGCGCAGCATCCAGTTCAAAACCCCCTATAGCGCCGGCCATATCATCGGGAGCCATATCTCTCATCCTCACTCTCAGGAGGTGGAACTACAGTTCCGTATATCTCGGAAAGGGTAGCGATGGTGCGTTTTTAGGTATAAGAACCGCATAGACAGAGGAAACGCCGTTTTAGAAGACATACCTCTTCGAAGCTCTCTACCGAAAGAATAGAAGTATCTTACAGGAATTTATGTCAGATAAAGTGACGGAAGAAAATGATGGAAACTTTTTATCATAGACTTGCCAGCTCAATGTTCGTCCGGCCGTCTGAAAACCATATCGGAAAAAGCGATATCTGCCGCCTGCCGAAAACGGGAAATGATATAGAAAGCGGGTATATCACCGCAGTGGACGAGTTCTGTCTTCTTGCCGGCAAAGGCAGTCTCAAAAAACCAGATACTGTTCATAGCAGAGATAGATGAAGGGGAATAAATTTAGAAGCCTGCAAGATACTCTCTTATCTTCAGTCTCACGCCTCGTCAAAACCTCTGACAGGCTCGGCTGGAGCCATCGTCATAGATGGACGAGGAGATATGTTCACTAAGATCTGGGCCGCAGGATAGCTTTTGCGGCCAATATAGCCGGTTGAGTTTCCCGGGAAAACCTCTCGTGGAAGCCTCAGAAGATCTCCGCCAATTTCAGGGTACTGGCAGATCTGTGGGATGCGAGATCTATATACCAGCGCCTACGAAAAAGTGTTCTGCTTTGACGGATAAACTGCTTGATTTTGAAGCGGCGTTCAATAAAGAATACGTGCTCCTCCGGCAAGCAAAAAGGTTCTCGCCGTACACAGGGAACAAGACGACCTCAACAGTTTCAATCTGTGGGAGATGATCCGAAAAGAACATGGAAGATAAAGCCGATATAGAAGACATCTCCATAAGAAACGGGCAGTTGATTTGACTGCCGCGGCTGTAAATACGACGACTGTCTTCATTTCGGCGAAAATGCCAGATGTTTTACGGAGGGTGATGGTGGAGAAGTAGCACCAGCCATCATCATTTCAACTTGACGCGGTAGTCTGATCTGTCCCAACTACAATGATTCTGTCAGCGCCAATATCATGGCTTTTATAAACCGACTTACGGCTTGGTCTTCAGGGCTCTGACTTCAGCCAAAGAAAGTCTTCGCTGTAATCGTATGGGATACAGCGGCGGCGATATAGTGGCTCAGCAGATAATGGCGCTATAAATATGAATAAAAATCTCATACTCCCCGCCGGTTTTGCCATGATTGAAACTGCCGGCAAGCCGGGAGATATATTTAAGATCAGGGATATAAAAGAAAAAGCAGCGAAATTCGCCGCCAATATCACAGGTCTATAATCGTCTGTATGACAAGGCTTCGCCTTCTAAGCGGGTTCTTTTGTTTTCGTCAGAAAAGGCAGAAAACTGATCCCCTCGTATAGCAGATGTTCTCCGTCCTTTGAATATATCCTCAAACTACCTTTTGAGACAATACAGCCCAAGATAACCGGGGGCCGCCTTTATGCTCAAGTCAGATACTCTGCCGAGAAACTCTACCCTTCGCTCCGACCTTTTCTCGGGTCATCTCATAATCGACTGCCCTCCCTTGCTCAAGACCTTTGGGAGGCTCCGTCAAAATACACTGCTCATAGGGGAGAGGGCTGTACGTATCGCCGTCTTCTAAGGTCGCCGATTCTCCCGATATTATCATCAGAGTCCTGTTATAGGATTCGTATATGGTATATTCGCTTTCTTTTCGATCAGTAGTAGATGATGTTATTTCAAATACAAAATCAAAGGCTTCTGCGCCTTTGGCGTCCTGAGGATATATGGCAAGCTGCCTGGTCTGTCCGCCTGCCCATCTTGTAATCTTCTGGCACTGTTTTCTCTTTACCTGATCTGAACGGTTCTTTCACCCCATCCTCTTTTTATCATAGCCACTATGACCGTCGCCGCCAATATGAGGACGCGGCCTGCTGCCCTTGGCAGAGAAAAGCTCTCTCCGTAAACTGTGATCCCGACCATCACGCTGGTTATAGGCTCCAGAGTACTCAATATAGCTGCGCTCTGCCCTCGGTATACTTGACGCCGATCTGAAACAGGACAGCGATACAAAAAGATACGCATACTGCAAATGCTGTGGCCGCTGCCCAGCCGCCGCCGGAAACGGTAAAATCATCTGTCCTGTTGCAGAGCCACTGATCCTATGAGCACCGCCGCACGGTATTCATATAGAGGATCAGTTTGAGAATCGTATTTCTTTAAGTTCGCTCTTATCAAGATATAAATATGTAAAAAAGCGTAGGTATTCCCCGATACGAACGCCAGAAAGATACCCGTGAGGCTTATATTTCCTCCGACGTCATAGAACATGAACATCCCCGCCAGGCACATGGCACGCACAATAGCTTGAGGCAGCCTTACCTTTTCTCTGAAGACTATGCTGAAAACTATGACCATAGCCGGATAACAGAAATGCAGCGTCGTGGCCATTCCGGTAGAATATAATTATACGAAGAAAAGCAAAGAAGTCCTCCGTAGCCTGCTATCGTTATGAGGCATACTTTTTGCAAACTGTCTCTTTTATGGAAAGAGGCACTCTTTTTATTTTTTAAATAACAATATATAGGCAGCAGCGATAAAAAGAACCTGCAAAAAGGCTGCGCTCAGGTCGTGCCTCCCATGCTCTTGAGATATTGCATGAACATAGGCACAAAACCGAAACACACCGCAGGAACTATTACCGCCGCTTGCACACCGAAATTCCGTTTATTCATTTTAAAAAAATTCAGCTGTCTTAGGAGTCCTCGGGAAGGAAGAACGTCTCTTATGTTGCTCATTTGATATACCATTTCTTTCTAAGCCCAGACCGTATCCTGCATGTTTAACTCCGCCGTATTTACGAAGATCAAGATACCACCAGTAGTCTTTTCGCAGAAGACCCAGTTCTTCCATTCTCTGGTCCAGTACGTCCAGCCTCTCTTCTCTCTGGCTTCCTCCGATGATCTCTCTCCGACTCCCGGCACCAGCAGATCATAAGCTGCAACTGTCTTTCCGTCGTCGTTAAGTCTCATATAGAACGCCTTTATATCTTTAGGATAATCCGTCACAAAGAGAGGTTTCTTAAAAATCTCTTCTGTCAGGAATCTCTCTGTTCTGTCTGAAGATCGATACCCCCACTCCACAGGGTACTGGAATTCTTTGCCCGATTTTTTTCAGGAGGTCTACGGCTTCCGTATAGGTCACGCAGCCGAAATCAGAATTGACTATGTTGTTGAGCCTTTCTATCAGTCCCTTATCTATGAAGCTATTGAAAAAGTTCATCTCCTCGGGAGCATTTTCGAGAACATAATTGATGATATACTTTTTATCATGTCCTCAGCCAGCCGCATATTGTCCTGCAAGTCTGCGAATGCGATCTCCAGCTCTATCATCCAGAACTCGGAAGCGTGTCTGGCCGTATAAAATTCTCGGCTCTGAACGCGTAGGGCGAAGGTATATACGTTTCTGAAAGCGAGGCGTATGTCTCCGCTTCAGCTGTCCCTTACAGTCATATTGGTCTCTTTGCCGAAAAAGTCTTTGCTGTAATCTATCTTTCGTCTTCCGTCTTAGGCGGCTGGTTCATATCCAGCGTGGTGACTCTGAACATTTCACCTGCTCCTCAGCGTCGCTTCCAGTGATTATCAGGGGGTATGCACATATACAGTTCTGTTCCTGGAAGAACTTTTGTATCGCGTAAGATACCGAGATCTGATTCTGAAAACTGCGGCAAAGGTGTTGCTCCTCGGTCTCAGATGAGCTATCTCCCTAGAGAAATTCCATAGGTGTGCCTCTTGGGCTGAAGCGGATAGTCCAGCGTGTCGCTTCTACAGTGATTTCTTTAGCTTTTTATCTCAAGGGCTGTTTGCGCCCGGGTAAGGGTTACGACACCTCTCACATTAGAGCAGGCCACGTATGCCTGATATTTCTTCAAAATTATCTATAAATTCCTCTTCATAAACCACTTGTACGGATTTGAAGAAAAAAGAACCGTCGTTGAGTTCGAATCCAAATTTATTTGAGCTTCTGTTGTTTCTTATCCAGCCTCTTTTGGTTGCTTCTTTATCCTGATATTGATCAGTATTTCTGAAAAGTTCTCTCAATAATATTTCTTTCATTTTACATTACCCTTTATTTTATTTGGTGGCTCTTAGGCCGTACGATGTGGTTATTATATACCAAAAAGGCGGTGTTTCAGGCTTTAGCTTACCAAATCTTCAATTAACGGTTTCCCTAAAACGCTGCGCAAGGTATATAAGTCAGACGAGTTTTAAATGAGATATACCTTCATTTATGAAACCAAAGTTATATATAATATAGTCAGATTAGAATGTCTTTAATACGTCTTGAGGCATTCTTATCTTGTTTTCCGTTCAGCATACAATATGAATTTTTTCGTTCAGACGTCGATAAAAAAGACAGTACATTAGCAGTTAATATCTGTTAACGCACTGTCCCGCTGGTTATGCCGCTTATGTGTCTTGTATCGCACTGATTTGTATATCGAACGAAACACGTTCGATATAAAGGTGGAATATTTACACCTTAGTACAACTGCTCAGCCGGAATGTGATCGTCTACCATCAAAGGTGGAGTCTTTCTTCATCCTCCTCCGTGTGAACGGCGGATTAACATACCACGGAATCAATGCCCATCATCGGTCTCGGCGGAAGGTTTTGTAATTGCGATTACTGTCTTTCCGACCAGCTCTTTTGGCTCGTAATAATCGTGAATACCGCTTAAAATCACTCTGTCTTTACCTGTTCCGTCGTCTAAAACGAATTTTAAAGAGCTTTTGCTCTTTTGGAACTGCTTCACATTCTTTTACCTTCACCGCACGAAAATCAGATTTTGCAAAAGTATCGAAGTCGACAAATTCTTCAAATAGAGGTTCGATCTTCACCTTCGAGAAATCTATTTTTCTCGGCTCGAATTTCATCATCCGCACCTGCAGAAACCGCCTTTTCGTTTACATCATTTTCCCGTTCACATCTTTCAGCGGCTTCATGGTCGGGAACAAGATTATATCTCTTATGCTCGGCGCGTCGCAGATGAGCATTATGACTCTGTCGATACCTACGCCAAAGCCCTCCTGTAGGCGGAAGACCACCTCTAAGGCAGTTGACGAAATCCATGTCCATCGGGTGAGCCCTCGTCGTCTGCTCCGGAATCCAGCTGAGCTTGCTGCATTCAAATCTTTCGTACTGATCTATGGGTCGTTCAGCTCCGAAAAGGCGTTGCAGTATTTCCCAGCCGTTGATATAGCCTTCAAATCTTCTGTGATTCTCGGGTCTTTAGGATCTCTCTTGGAAAGCGGAGAAACCTCCACAGGGTCCCACTACGAAAACAGGTCCGTCAGATAACCCGGTTCGTCTTCGCGAGTATTCCTCGAACATCTCGGCGATGATCTTTCCGCGGGGCATATCTTTCAAATTCTACGCCCATGCCGTAGCCGGCCGCAGCTTCTCTGGCCTCCCTGATCGCTGTCGATCTTGCTGAAGTCAATTCCTGTAATCTCTTGACGGCGTCTGTCATATGTGAGCCTTCTCCAAGGCGGGTGACATCAATTCTTACCCTGATATGTGATCACAGTTGTGCCCGCATTTTCTGGCAAGCCGCCTTATATTTGTTCTGTGACGTCCATGACGCCTTTCCATGTCTGTGTAAGCCTGATACATTCCATGCTGGTAAACTCGGGATTATGGTTCTGTCCATGCCCTCGTTACTGAATACATCGACCGATTTCGTAGACTCTGTCAAAGTCCGCCGACTATCCAATCTCTTGAGGTAAAGCTCGTTGGCGATTCTCATCTTCATATATGTCGAGTGTATTGTGGTGAGTGATTGAAAGGTCTGGCGTTGGCTCCCCCGCTATAGTTGCAAAATAGGGGTGTCGACCTCGAGATAACCGTAATCCTCCTCAAAAACTCTCTTGATTTCTTTTATTATCCTGGAACGTTTTACGAAGGTCTCTTGGACCTCGGGATTTACGATAAGGTCTACATATCTCTGACGGTACCTTGGGGTCCCTGATCCCTTAAGTCCATGCCACTTGTCAGGCAATATCTGAAGGGACTTTGACAGAAGAACTATTCTTGCCGCCTTTATGGAAACTTCTCCGTGTTTAGTCTTAAACACAGTTCCCTCGACGCCTATTATATCTCCTATGTCATAAGTCTTGAACCAATCGTATTCCTCTTCGCCGATAGCGTCGCGTCTGACATAGCACTGGATTCTTCCCTGTTTGTCCTGAATATCTATAAATGACGCTTTTCCCATGTTTCGAAAGCCATGATTCTTCCGGCGCATGAGACCTCTTGATCTTCCATGGCGTCGAAATTGTCATTCTTTATATCTTTGCTGTGGGCCGTCACGTCCCATTTTCTTCTAAAACGATTTCTTCCGGCCTCCTGCAGAGCCTTAAGCTTATCTCTTCTTATCTTTCTAAGCTCGTTGAGACTTTCTTCTGACATCTCTTCCTGCGCTTCCAGGAGCTATGTTATCTCGTTTCTTCTGTGCTCATCTTTAAATCCTCTCCGTACTCTCACTTACTTTGTGATGTCGATAATCTTGTAGGTTAAAACTCCGTCAGGTACTATTATATCAACTGTTTCTCCCTTTTGCCTGCCTAAAAGATTCTTGCCTACCTCCGATTCGTTGGAGATCTTGCCTGCAAAAGGATCTTGCTTCTGTAGATCCACTATGGTAAATTCCATCTCATCACCTGCGGATGTATCTTGGACTTTGACTTTTGAGGCCTACGCTGACTCTGTCTGCGTCCATCTCTTTCTCATTGATGATTTTAGCTTTACGGATCATATTCTCAAGCTTGAGTATTCTCTCTTCAAGCTCTGCCTGCTCATTTTCGCAGAGTCATATTCGGAGTTCTCGAAAGGTCTCCATTATGAGATGGCTTCTTTCAGTCTCTCCGATACTTTTTTCTCTTCACAGAAACGAGTTCCTCGTGTTCTGCGACTATTTTGTCGTACCCTTCTTGGGTCAACAGTATTTCTTCTGACATTCCTAATATCTCCTTTCGACTTTGCTCTGCGATGAGCCGTGCCAAATATTATACTTTAAAAGATTGTGATTGTCAATCTCTTCGGCCCCTGTCAAAGCCTTTATTTTTCCCCTTTTCAGACAAACTCGATCCTGACGTTTCTGCAGTTTGTCAGATATACTATGGTTGCATAGCAGATATCAAAGGTCATAGTATCTCCAACCTTATAATCTCTGCGTCCTCTACATCTATTATGGTATGATCGCTGGAGGCTCCAAGACCTCTATTCCCTCTTCCATAGGTATGAGCTCGCAGGGGATCGCCGTAGTCCACCTTGCTTACAGCCAGCCAGGCGCTCTTCTTCTCATCCCTCTGTCGACATAAGCGGGGAGGTGCCCGAAAGCGTCTCCAGTGCCATGGTTCCCACAGGATACGACGGTTTGGTCTTTACTTCTATGACTTCTGCTTTCAGCCTGAAAACATCTGATAAAAGCTCCGACATATCGTAACCGTAGAATGTATCGAGGTCTCTGGCCAGCAATATTCCTTCTCCGACTCTGAGAAGGTTCACTCTCTCAGGAATATCCTTGTCCCAGACTCTCATGAGACTGCTGGTGGCTCCTCCCGATATATATTCGAGTTCCCTGTCCAGCCTCGCCTCTCTCTTTTCTGCCAGTTCTACCAGCTCCTCAAGTTTTTCTGCTGTAGGCGCGATGGATCCATAACATCCCAGATTGGTACCGATACCCACAAGCTGAATATTTATCATTCTGTTCTCTATGTACTCAGCTATCTCAACCATCTCTTCCTTATCCCAAGCCTTCTCTAAGATCTCCCAGGTCGGCCATGAGTATGACCTTGTGAAGTTTTCCCTGGCGCCTGGCTTCTGTTCAGCGCTTTTTATCACTTCAAACTCACTGTTGAGGCTTATGTCGGTAAGTCTTACCACGTCGCTGACTTCGCTGAGCATAGGTACTCTTATAGAGCATCTTAGGTTTTCGATCCCTTCGTCTATGGGCGTCCTCTATCTGCTCGAGTCTCGATGAAGACTATAAATGCGGCTCCTCCCTTATCAAAAGCCTTTGCCACTTCCGGATGTCCTGTAGCTCCCTTTATCACTCCTGCCACCTGAATACCGCAGCTTCCGCATTTTCTACTATCCTCGATACATTATGCTGCAAGTGGGCCAGATTTATTTCAAGTCTTGATATCTGTTTTCCATTTTATATGTTCTCCTTATTTTCTATGCGATTTCAAGCGCTATCTCCATCATTGCGGTGAAAGTTTTCTGTCTTTCTTCCGGCGTGGTAGCTTCTCCCGTAAACGGGTTGTCGGATATAGTACAGATGGCTAAGGCGTTCTTGCCTGCTCTGGCCGCGTGTTCATATACAGAGCCGCAGCTTCCATCTCTGTAGCTAAAACTCCCATCTTCTGCCACTTCGACAGGCCTGCACCGTCGTCGTAGAATGCGTCTGAAGAGTATATATTGCCTACTTTAGGTTCGATTCCAAGTCTCTGGGCAGCCTCCACCGCCTTTTTTTCATCAGGTCGTAAAGAGCAGATAGGAGCGTAAGTTCCCGGCAGGTCAAATTGAGCCGCATAATTGGAATTTGTACATGCCCCCATACCTATGACCACATCTCTTACCTTCAGAGACGGATCTTTACGCCGGCCGTTCCTACTCTGATTATATTCTTTACGTCGTAAAAGTTAAAGAGTTCGTAAGAGTAGATGGCCATGGACGGCATCCCATACCGGAGGCCATGACGGAAACTCTCTTTCCTTTATATGTTCCCGTATACCCCTGTATTCCTCTGACGTTATTTACCAGTTTGGCGTCTGTAAGAAAATTCTCCGCTATGAATCTGGCCCTCAGCGGGTCTCCCGGCATTAACACCGTTTCGGCAAAGTCGCCGGCTTTAGCTTCTATGTGTGGTGTAGGAATGTTAGACATCTATTCTTCCCCCTTTCTTTTATCTCGATATTTTTCTCCGTTTTTAAATAACAATACTGCTTTTATTTTACAAAAATTTTTTGGTGTTTTAACAAGAGCTTTATTTTTTACCTTCGTTTCATACTGATGAGAAAGTTGAAGACACATCGGACGTAGTCTTTTGGGCCATAATATGATAAAATGATATAAAATCGCCGAAAAGGAGGCCGCCGGCCATGAAAAAGAAAATATGTATATTATATACGGGTGGAACCATAGGTATGGTGGCCACGGAAAACGGCTACGCTCCAAAAGAAAATTATCTGTCAGAGCTTCTGTCCGAGATTACAGAGCTTAAAAACCCCGCTATGCCTTCGTGGGATGTTATAGAATTCAGCCCCTCCTGGATTCTTCCAACATGACTGTCCGGCAATGGTCCGTCATAGGAGAAGAGATTGCTCTCCATTATGATGACTACGACGGTTTTGTGATTCTTCACGGCACCGATACCATGTGCTATACCGCCTCCGCCCTCTCTTTTATGCTGGAAAACTTAAACAAGCCTGTCATCCTGACAGGCTCTCAGATACCCTTGTGCGAAATACGCAGCGACGGAAGAGACAATATCATAGCTTCCTTGCTTATTGCAGCTGAAGGCAAGGCCAAAAGAAGTGTGTCTGTTCTTCGCCGGCAGGCTTCTCAGGGGCAATCGCTCCACTAAAATATCATCAGACGGTCTGATAGCTTTTGCATCTCCCAATTATCCTCCTTTAGCTTCGGCCGGGATAGATATAAAGTATGATACTGCCGCACTGAAGCGTCCTGCTGTCTGCGAGGACGATTTCAGCTTTACTCCTCTCAGACAAGTTCCTATAGGCGTTTTGAAATTTTTTCCCGGAATCCAGTTCAGCCTCTTCGAATCTATAATGACAGAATCTCTCAAGGGATAGTCCTCGAGACTTTCGGCGCAGGCAATATACCAAGCTGTGACAACGATCTGCCTGCGATAATAAGCAAGGCCTTCAGGAACGGCTCTATCGTCGTAGTATGCTCCCAGTGTCCTCAGGGGACGGTGAAGCTGGGAACTTATGCCACCAGCAGCCCCTCAGAGACGCCGGCGCAGTAAGCGGTTATGATATGACTACAGAAGCCGCCGTAGCTAAACTTTATTATCTGCTGGGCTGCGGATATGCTCCCGAGAAGATCAAAGAACTGATGGAGACTGATCTAAGAGGAGAGCTGAGCCGGTAAGACATCGTCTTACCGATATTTTTCCTCATATTCTTCTCTGAGCATAGACATCAGGTGAACATCGTGGAGCCCCGTTTTTACGGCAGTTTTTTCCGAAGGACCCCTTCATATCTGAATCCGAGGGACAGATACAGCTCTGAAGCGGGGTTGCCCGTGTAATGATCAAGATACAGTCTTTGAAGCGACAGGCCGTCGAAACAGTATGACATAATGCCCAGCATGGTTTCCTGCCGTAGCCTTTTTCCCCGGAGGGACTTGTCAGCTATGTATATTCTCCAGATTTCGGCTTTCCACCCTCTCTCTATATCAGCCAGCACGATTCTTCCTATCCTGGGAAAGCCTTCTCCATCTTTGAGCAGTATAGTGAACTGGAGAGCTTTAGGTCTTTTTTCATCCTCTATATTTGCGGGTCACTTCTTCTTGCGTCTGGTTGTCTCCGATGCTGAAGAACTCCGTCACCTCGGGCAGTCTCTCCCATCTGTAAAAGTCTTCGAGGTCTTCCCACTTGGATTGTCTGATTATCAGATTATCGGTTTCTATCATGCTTTCTCTCCTTATCAGCTTTCGTCTCTGCCTTTATTTTTAAATTATATTATAACTGCATCCCCTCGAATACAGTGTCAAACCTGCAGATGCCCTTGTAGCGGCAGAAAGTGCAGGCAGACCGGTCTTTAGTCTTCATGGGATGAATCTCTATCTTTCCCTCTGTAAGATCGCTGCAGATCTGTCTTATCTTTTCAGTTACGGCTCCTGCAGATGTGTAAAATCCTCTGCGGAAAGCAGCCCTCCCTTTCCGGTGTTCTTTATTCCGTCTTTTGTGGATCTTATGGGTACGATCTCCGAAAAGCCTTCAAAGTCACCGGCTATGTCCCGAATCACCTGCGGATCGTCCACCATTATGCCATCCAGCTTAAAAAGATTTTCTTATCTCTTTCTCGAGGGTCTGGCTGTCCATATCCTTTTGAGATTAAATCTATGGACAGCTCTTTATTTTAAAATAAAATACGCCGGCAGGTTTTGCCGCTCCCGCAGGCTGCATTCAGATACAACATCAGCTGCAGCCTGTAGCCTGCCGCAACCTCTTCTATATCGAAGCTTTCATTTCCTGTCTTATAATCTACTATCTTTACACGGCCGTCAGTTAGATAATCCACTCTGTCTATGACTCCCTCTATGTAGATCTTCTGTCCGCCGGCTTCCATCTCTATAGGCGGAAGATCTCCCCTGCGGCCGAAAAAGCTATTTCCGGGGAAATCTGCGATATATGGCCTGCTCTCACCTGTTCTACCACGCTAAGGCAAACCGAAGCGCATATATCCGTTATACGGCGTCTTCTGTAATCCTCCACGCTTCCCGACTGAAAAGCCCTTCTCTGTATGTCTCTGCGATGGACCTCGATCTCCCGCTCTACTAACTCGGCACTCTTCTTTTTGATATTTTCATCCACGGAGATTCCGGTTCAAAGATCTGTATTCTTGGTACTGTCAGTTCTCTGGCCAGCCCCATGAGACAGCGGTGATATATGTCTCCGATCTCTTTGCGCCGCTTCGAAGACGCGCCTTTCTTCAGGTCTGAGGCCATAAGTGACCAGATGAGAGAAAGGACATCTCGAATATCCTTCGATTCTGGAAGGGCTGAGAACCAGCGCCTGATAGGGATCCTTTCAAACAGTGCCGCAGCAGCACGGCTTCCAAGCTGCTCCTGTCTGTTAGTAAACGATATACTCCTTCTTATCTCTTGCGCCTGACCGGGCATGTTATTCTCAAGCCACCCAAGAGCCGCCTGCCACCGATCATCCATAAGGGCGCCTTCCCCCGCTTCCAATATCTTGCGGCTGATATGTCGTCTTGCGCCTGTTCCGCCGCTTATGAGCAGATCGTCGTCGCCGTTTATCATATCTCTTCTTATTTCTATTCCGGGAAACAGCTCCTGACCTTGAGAAATATCCCGGACGGCTTCATCTGGCCGCCTTCTTCATCTGTGAGGCTGCAGCTCATCCACAGATAATCTGACGGAGACGAAAGATTTCTGTATATGCTGAGCCGTTCTTCCATGAACCTTATAGCGTCGACTTTGCACAGTTCCTGTCCGTCTTCTCTGAACAGTTCTCTTTCTTCTGCCGAGAATAGACCCTGGGTTGGTCTCTCCTGAGGGAGTATTCCCTCGTTGGCCCCCATAACGATAAGGGCTTTCACCCTGCCGCTTCTGCTTCTTTGTATATTGCCGAGTATAAGTCCATCCTGCGTTGGCGGCAAAAGTCCTATCTCCACCTGGCTCAGTCCGACTTCAAATATTTCTCTGAAGGCTTCAGGCTCAAAAGGTTCTTCGCCCATGATTTCAAAGATCTGATCTAATATATCCGACAAGCTTTCCCATATCTGAGCCGTCTCGTCGGCAAGGTCCCAGAGTTCCTTTTCCTCTTGCCTTGCGATAAAGGCCAGTATTTTCTGCCGCAGAGTCATGCGGCCGCAGAGGTAGTCATAAAAGAGCCTTATGAACTCTCCGTTGGTCTCCGCTTCAAATATTTTTTCCAGCGGCTTTATGGGATCAACTGCCTTTTGGCGCAGCATATTAATGTAAGAAAGTCCTGCCTCGCCGTATTCGGCAGATCCCCGCCTGAAAGGCTTCTTCCACATCGAGCCTCTTATCTTGTATTTAACAGCGTAATTCTCAAGGTCTGACAGCTCTTCGCCGGACAGATCGCCAAATCCTGATTTGAGCAAGGAGAGCAGCGTTTCTGTCCTGTATTTTTTTTTTCAATCACAACGTCTAATAGCGATGTGATGTATTTGATTATAGGGCTGTCCATTATATCTCGTTTCACATCGGAAAACAGTTCGATGCCGTATTCCTCAAATACTCGCTCTATTATATCTCCCCTGTTTTCCAGGTCGTTATATATGAGTCTTATATCCCTATATCTCAGTCCCTTGTCTCTCACCAGATGAAGCACATACGCGGCGGCGCTCTCCGCCTCATTGTATGTACCGGCGGCTTCCGTCATGATCAGGCCCTCATGGCGGTTTGATACGGCAGAAGGCAAAGTATAGAGTTCTTTTCTATGTGCCTGACGGCCCTCGGCTTTTTCTTTCTGGGCAAAGGAATCGGGTATACGCTGTCTGATGTGGGCCGTTCCCAGAGAATCGGCCAGCTTTTCGGCGTTGTTCATGACGACCTCCGTCAGGCAAAACAGATCCAAGTCCCTGCCTCGATCATCCCATGTCAGAACTATATTCACCTCTTTAGCGTACATCATCAGCTGTCCCAGCAATGCCATAGTCTTGGGACAAAACTGTCAAAACCGTACACCCATACGGTGTTATCCCCTGGGATGAGAGCCGAGTCTTTGATCTTCCCCAAGATATAGATCTATATAGTCTTCTGAATCCGTATATCTGCCCTCTATCTGCTTCTCATACTCGCTGAACAAGGAGTATATATCTGTCAGTTTTTTCCCGTATATGAGTCCTCTCCTATGCTTTCGGCCATTGCCAAAAGGTCTTTCGGGCCGCAGTTATACTGCTTCATCTCTGATATGAAGTCATTGACCGAATCGAGAAAGGAGCTCTTCCTCTCCATTCCCCTGAAAACTTTGAGATCGTCCCCGAGGCTCACCGCGCTCTTGTAGAGGAGCATATGACGTCCCGTATTTGTTTATAAAGCTTCGCTTGTTTCCTCCCAGTTCGCTGAGTATATTGCCGCCGAGACTGGCGGCCGATACATTTCCACATCCATCAGCGACGATACGCCAAGATGGCGGAAAGCCTGTCTCTCCGCCTCTAAAGGTGTATTGATCGGGCACCATGATGAGGGCCCTGTCTCCTACGCTTTCAAATATGAATTTCTCTTTATCCAGGTTTTCTCTGCCGTAAAAGATGTTAAGCATCACATCTCCTTGAGGATCTCCATCAGGTCCATAGGCCGGGCTATGGGTAATTGACTGTACATTCTCCACGTCTTCATTGGCGGCAGCCACTCTCCAGCCCACCAGGACCGTCTTTACTCCGGCATTGTTGGCGCTCTTCATATCGAAGGGCTGTCTCCTATCATCAGAGCTTCTTCAGCAGCCGTATCCAGTTTCTTAAGTCCCATGAGCACCGGAGCCGGGTCGGGTTTATGCTTATCTGTATCGTCGCACGTCACTATGCCGTCGAAATATTCTGTTATTTTAAACTGTCTGAGATATCCGAGGGTGGACTGTCTCGTCCTGGACGTGACTATACCGATCTTGTATCCCGCTTCTCTGAGAGCCGAGAGGATCCGGTATATCGTCAAAAACAGCGTTACCAGCTCCTCTGCTTTGGCTATCTGGCGGTCTCTATAAACTTGAGCGCTCTCCTCAGGATCTACCTGCGGAAATTCTCTTGCCATAGTTACCAAAGAGGTTCGCCGAAGCATTTTGGTTATATGTTCAACCGGTTTTCATCTTGTCCGTAATGTCTCTGTATATGCTGCCAGGCTTCAATTATGACGTCGTTGGTATTGACCAGCGTTCCGTCAAAATCAAATATTATAGATTTTATCATGTCTCTCCTCTTATAACTTCATCGTCAGTCCTATTTTCATCTTCTCGTGGTCTATAGAAATTATCTTCACCTTTACCGTGTCTCCTACTGAAACGATGTCCATCGGGATTGTTTTTACATACTTATCGCTCATCTGCGATATGTGTACCAGACCGTCGCTCTTTACTCCTATATCCACAAATGCGCCGAAGTCCACTACGTTTGCTGCACCGTTCCCTCAAGTTCCATATCAACCTTTGAGATCTTCAAAGCTCTTCACGTCGTTTCTGAATATTATCGGCGGTGCGTCTTCTCTTGGGTCTCTGGCCGGTTTTTTCATTTCTTCTATTATATCCGTCAGAGTCATTTCTCCTATGCAAAGTTCTGAGGCCATCGCTGATATACATTTTAGTGAGTTTTTCTCCGTAGGCCTTTTTTAATCTTTTCTTCTATAGACTTGTCTCCTCCTCCGGTTATTGCGGCGGAGTCTATTCCCAGTTTTTCCATCATCGCCTTGGCGGCCTTGTAGGATTCAGGGTGTACGGAAGTAGAGTCCAGAGGTTCGCTTCCTCCTGCGATTCTCAGGAAGCCTGCGGATTGGTTAAACGCTTTTTCGCCCAGCTTTGAGACCTTCATCAGCTGCTTTCTGTCGGTAAATCTACCGTTCTCTTCTCTGTAGGCGACTATATTCTTAGCTATAGCTCCGTTGATACCTGCCACATATGAAAGCAGGGACGGAGAAGCGGTGTTCAGATCCACGCCCACTCTGTTGACGCAGTCTTCTACCACATTGCCCAAGGCTCCGGCCAGAAGCTTCTGGTTCATGTCATTGCTGATACTGGCCTACTCCTATGCTTCTTGGGTCTATCTTGACCAGCTCGGCCAGCGGGTCTTGAAGCCTTCTTCCCAGCGACATGGCTCCCCTGGTGGTGACGTCCAGATCCGGATATTCTTCGGCAGCCAGCTTGGAAGCGGAATATACAGAAGCTCCGGCTACCGTTGACTATGGTGTACTGTATGGCATACCCGTTTTTCTGATGAAATCGGCTACCACCTCTTCCGTTTCTCTGGAAGCAGTGCCGTTTCCTATGACTATCACGTCTACCTCATACTTTCCCACCAGTTTTTTTAAGGGTGGCTTCTGTCCCTTTATGTCGTTTTTCGGCTGAGTCGGATATGGTGGTATAGGCCTTGAGCTTGCCGGTGCCGTCCAAAACAGCTACCTTGCAGCCTGTCCAGCCTTGGCCCGGGTCTATGCTGAGCACGTTCTTGTCTTTTACAGGAGGAACCATCAGGAGACTCTCCGTATTCTTCGCAAAGATCTTTATGGCCTCGCCTTCGGCTCTCTCGGTCAGAAGGTTGCGCATCTCCCCTCTCAACCGACGGAGCTATAAGCCTCTTGTACGCGTCTGTAATGGTATCGTTTAAAATCTCCGTGAATATGGATTTGTGATTCTTGATGACCTCGCCGGCGATGATCTGATGAATACTTTCCTGATCTGCCGTCACTTTGACTTTCAGCTTCTTCTCCTTTTCGCCCCGGTTTACGGCCAGCACTCTGTGATTTGGAATCTTACTGATGGCTTCTGTCTTGCCATAATACATGTCGTAGACGGTCTTTCCTCAGGATCGACCGCCTCTGTAGATATGAGTCCCGTCTGATACGTTAAATTTCTGACCGCTTCGGTCATATCGGGATCGTCTGCTATCATCTCCGCTATTATATCCATGGCTCCTGCCAGCGCTTCTTCTGCGGTGTTCACATCTTTTTCCGTATCTACGAAGGCCTCTGCCTCCTCCTCGGGCGTTCCCTCCGTCTTAAGCTGCGCATATCAGCATCGCCAGCGGTTCCAGACCCTTTTCTCTGGCTTTGGAAGCTCTGGTGGCTCTTCTGCTTAAAAGCTTGTACAGATCTTCTACTCGCTGCAGGACTTCGGCTTTTTCTATCTGTTCCTGCAGATCGGGCGTAAGCTTTCCCTGTTCGTCGATAAGCCTTATTACTTCTTCTTTTCTCTCTTCAGACCTCCGAGATATTTCAGTCTCTCGTCCATATCTCTGAGGATAACGTCGCTGAGGCCGCCGGTAACCTCTTTTCTGTATCGGGCTATGAAGGGAATGGTGTTCCCTTCATCTATGAGCCCTATTGTTTTCCACCTGCTCCGTGCTACTTTAAATTCGGCAGCTATTTTTGATTATATCCATATTTATTCCTTGTGTTTAAGTTTTCGTTTATGAAGTAATCAGATCCCCGTCCCATTGGCGCCTACATTGGCAGTTTCGGCTCCCGTCCTGTGATCCTTGACCATGGTATACGGCTGGAATACATAAGAACGGATCTGGGATCCCCAGGTGTTCATAGAATAGTCTCCCTTGAGTTCTCTGAGGTTCTCCTTGTGTTCCTGCTCCTTGAGTTCGGCCAGCTTGGACATGAGTATTTTTCATAGCCATCTCTTTATTCTGGTGCTGGCTCCTCTCATTTTGACATGTGACTACTATATTTGTGGGCAGATGGGTTATTCTTATGGCCGAATCAGTCTTATTTACGTGCTGACCGCCTGCGCCTCCTGTAGTATCTATTTCTCAGATCTTCCGGGTCTATCTCCACCGAAAGATCTTCTTCTTCGATCTCAGGCACCACCTCAAGCTGAGCGAAGGGAAGTCTGTCTCTTACCTGCCGCATTGAAAGGCGATATTCTCACCAGCCTGTGTACTCCCTTTTTCGTTTTTGAGATAGCCGTAGGCGTTTTCTCCTTCTACTATAAGTGTAGCGCTCTTGATACCGGCTTTCAGTATCATCCTGCAGGTCGATCATCTTTACGATGTAGCCTTTTTTTCGCACCATCTGGTGCCATACATCCTCAGCAACATAGAAGCCCAGTCCATGGCGTCTCCTCCCCGTGCCCGCATGTATGGATACTATGGCTCCGCAGCCGTCATATTTGCCTGTGAGAAGAGTCTTCACCCTCATGGCTGCAAGGTCTTCTCTGAGCTTGTCGAACATGCTCTGTATCTCCAGCGCCATGGATTCGTCGTCTTCTTCCTCTGCCATTTCTATAAGTTCTTCTATATCTTTGAAGGCCGACGTGAGAGCGTTTATCGCTTCTATAGTGCTCTCCATGGTCTTCTTTCTTTTTCATGACTTTCTGGGCGTATTCCAAATCGTTCCAGAAGTCCTCCTGTTCTATCTCTCTGTCAGTTCTTCCAGTTCGGCTTTAATTTCAGCCAGGTCAAAAGAGAGTCACCGACTTCTTTCAGGGTCTTTTTCCATCTCGGGAAGAGCTGCCCTGATACCGTCAAACTCGTATCATAAGTCTCACTCCTTTTCTTAAAATAAGCGGCTCGCGCCACGGCTGGGGCGCAAAATCTGCTATATATTATTATATATCAAATTCATTGAATTTTCAATGTTTATGTGTGCTCGCTCAAAATCGTTTTTACGAGGCAGAGTCACTTTTGCTTTTACAAAAAAGAAATTGTTGAATACCGCAGCCACCAACCTGCCGAAAAACCGGCATCTATGTTGAACACGCAGTACATGCAAAATCTCCAGATAAAAGATCTTTTTGCATAGCTCTCATAAATGCGAATCTTCTCTTCAGTTTTTTATATATTCTATATATATCTCGTCTCTGCCCAGGGCAATAGCCCGGGCACATTCTCTGCGCTTCTCAAAGCATATCGCAGCCCCGAAAGCGTCAAGGGTCGCAGGCTCCTACCGCATCGCCCATTATAATATATCTTTTCACCCAAGATCGGATCGCTTACGCCGATAGGTGTGAAGGCTCCTCTGAGCCGGCCGGTATCGGCTTCTATGCCCAGAATATCCAAAAATCGCTGAAATTCCTCGGTATAATTGACAGCGGGGTCATACACGTCGGTCAGGCCCACGTTAGTCTTGCCGCCAAATGAGGCTGATCCAGCCGTATCCTCTCGGGTTATTCAAAGTGTATCTCTGTATCTCTTCCTGTCTGTCGCTGTCAAACACCAGCTGCATGGCGATATTTTAAATCCGTCAATCTTATATCTGCTTCCGTAGCCGCTGGCGCCCGTCTGCAAAAAGATCAACTTATCATAAGCGAGGCTTTCGTCATCGGAAGTGACGAGGAAGGCAGGAATCTGCGTGTGATTCTTTATAGCTGTATTTTCTTTTTATCT
>VOFH01003898.1_pt1 | contig 27731 bp, 37 predicted proteins | sample 5384091 | NCBI WGS metagenome assembly VOFH01 (sample SAMN12384727, study PRJNA508395) | human gut metagenome | isolation source: healthy gut G | host: Homo sapiens
GCTCTTTGGAATTAACACTTACTACCATATTATTAATTTTATATTTGTGATTATTGTCCGTAAGCAGTGTAGTTACCGAATTCATCTCTGTATAATCTTCACACGTTACAAGTACCTCATACTTAGGTCTTGTAAGCACAATTGCCACTATGCTCACAACCGCTATAAAAAGCAACGATTGAACCTATTATTAATACTCTTTGTTTTACTGACCAACTCTTCCAGATGTCTAATAACTTCTGAGGATCTGTTTCAATTTATCTGCCATTATTAACTCCTAAGTAATTATATCTGCATATTCATTATTTCTTTATATGCCTCAAGTGCTTTATCTCTTATTGCAACTGTATATTGCAGGGCAATATTAGCTTTCTGCTGATACACTCTAACTCGTGTGTATTAGTCATATTACCAAGTGCATAATCAACTTCCGCCTGCTGCGCCTGCTGAATATATGAATTGGTACTATCCAATAGTCCTGAAACAGCATTAAATACTGAATCAAATGATGAGTCATCTGTTGTGCCTGAAGCTGTATTAGTCTTATTAGTTAAAAGGTCAGACACCTTATTAACATAATCACTCCCAAGCGAATTAACTGCTGTTGTTAAATCCATATCACAATTCCTCCATCCAATCTATATTAATTAATCTTTTTTATCTGATGATATAATTCAATCCCTGAATTATGACTGTCCGATAGTAAGTCCCTTTGATGCCATATCTTTACTTGAGTTAAATGCTGAAATATTAGCTTCATATGACCTTGATGCATCTATAAGGTCTGTCATCTCCTGAACAACATTAACATTAGGATATGTAACATATCCATTCTCATCTGCATCCGGATGAGATGGGTCATATACCATATTCATATCTGTAGAAGTATCATCATATATAGATGTAACTTTAACACCGCTGCCCACTACTCCACCATTAGCTGCTCTTAACGCATCTGCAAATGTTGTTCCTGATGATGAATAAACTGACCTTCCAGCCATACCTGATGTAACAGTCTTTTCTGTAAATACAACCGACTTCTTAACATATGCTGTTCCGTCACTTGTTCTTGTAGTATTAGCATTAGCTATATTCTGTGAAATAACATCTGTTCTTAACTGCTGTGCTGTCATTCCTGATGCACTTATATTAAATGCCGCAAACATTGACATATCAATAATCCTCCAATCCCGCTTTAAATAAATATTAACTTCTTTAGTAAACTAACCAGTCTTATTACTTAAGTACCGCTTTAAAACGTGTAAATTCATTATTCATACTGTCAATCAAGCCATTATAATTAAGCTGTTCTGATGCAAGTTCAACATTCTCTGTTGATAAATCCACATTATTACCATCTAATCTGTATGATAAAGTAGAATTATCAGTATAAGTTCTCATAGTAACATCATTATAATTAATATTGTTAACTCTGTTAGTAAGAGATGTTGAATCTCCTCCTGAACGGCTCAATGCAGACTTTAAATAAGTAGTAAATTCCACATCCTGTCTTTTGTAATTAGGTGTATCAACATTAGCTATATTATTAGTCAATACTTCCTCTCTCGCCCAGCTTGCATCAGCTGCGGTCTTTAATACATCTACATAACCAAACATTCCCGAGCTCATATATACCCCTTTCCAATTATGGACATTAAACATAATTACACTAATTACCATTATAATAATTTACGACAAAAAACAAGTTTTTTTTAATCTTTTTGAATATTTTGCTGTATTTTTACAAAAACACTTAATATTTTATTACTAAAATAAAAAAAGAAAGAGCTGACAACAGCTCTCTCCCTCTATAACCATACAAACAATCCATTAATAATTGCTTTATATATGCAATTACCCATCCGCATATATCATAAATAATTAATCATCAAGTTTAGAAAGCTCTTCAAACACATATTCATTAACGACTTTTATATATGTTCCTTTCATTCCTGATGACTTGCAGTCAATAACACCCGCACTCTCAAATTTTCTTAAAGCATTGACAATTACTGATCTTGTTATGCCGACATTATCAGCAATCTTACTTGCGACAAGCGTTCCTTCATTGCCATCAAGTTCTTTAAATATACTCTTAATAGCATCAAGTTCAGATGTTGACAGTGTATCAATAGCTGATCTTACTATCTTCTTCTTTCTGCTTTCTTCTGCAGTCTCTTCATTAACTGAACGCATCATCTCAAGTCCAACTACTGTCGTGCCATACTCGCTTAAAATAATATCGTCTATTTCATATGAGCTGTCACTCTTATACATAAATAATGTTCCAAGCCTCTCTCCAGCTATCTCCACAGGAGCAATTAACGCCTGAAACTTCTTTACATTCTCAATTGTAAATCCTAATGTTGAAAGATTAACATTCTCCTTGGTTGACAATACACTTAACAATCTTTCGTTAAGCATCTCATCAACAAAGCCGCCTACCTTATCATATACAAGCTCACTGATTACTTCAACACCCTCATAGTATCCAGTGCCAAGGACTTTACCTTTTCTGCTTATAACAAGAATATTAGACTCAAGTATACCGCTTAACACTGCACACATATCATTGAATTCAACTCTTGCAGAATGATTGTTATGCAGAAGCTTGTTAATTTTTTCTTGTCTTATCCAAAAGTTGTACACTCATCTTTTATTCCTCCATATATTAAATTACACCGATAAACATCTGTATAATCAAATACTATCACACAACTTTTGAATTTTCAACTAATTTACCACATTTTATCTGACAATTCTCTGTAAAACATACCCAAATTGTTCATTATCACTTTTTAATTTGATATATGTTACATATCAATTATCATTTTTAGCAGTATCTAATATATAACCGCACTCTTCATTGGCACATACAAGCTTGTTGCCTTTTAGTAGCATTATGCCACCGCACTTAGGACACTTCTTATCCGATGGTCTCTGCCAGCTCATAAAATCACATTCCGGATATCCCTCACAACCATAGAACATCCTTCCTTTCTTAGTCTTCTTAAGAATTATATCCTTACCACACTTTGGGCAGGCAACACCAATCTTTTCAAGATATGGCTTGGTATTGTGGCACTCTGGAAATCCAGGACACCCTAAGAACTTGCCATGTGGACCATATTTTATAACCATATTACGTCCACATTGGTCACATATTACATCTGTAACTTCATCTTCTATCTTTACATTTTCAAGATCCTTTTCTGCCTTATCAACAGACTCCTTTAAATCTGGATAGAAATTCTTTATAAGCTCTTTCCACTTAACATCTCCGTCAGCAACTCCATCAAGAAGCGACTCCATATTAGCTGTAAAGTTGACATCAACTATCTGCGGAAATGCTTTCATCATTGAGTCATTAACAGCCTTTCCAAGCTCTGTTACATAAAGATTTTTCTGTTCCTTAGCGATGTAATGTCTTGCAATTATAGTTGATATTGTAGGAGCATAAGTACTTGGTCTTCCTATTCCAAGCTCCTCAAGAGCCTTTACTAATGAAGCTTCCGTAAAATGTGCTGGTGGCTGTGTAAAATGCTGTACTTCCTTAAGTTCTTCCAAAGAAAGCTTTGAATTCTCATCAATACCTTTTACTAAAGCATTAGCCTCTTCCTTGTCATCATCACTCTTGTATACAGACATAAAACCATCAAATGAGAGCTTTGAAGCTGATATATTAAAGCGGTAATCACCAGCAGCTATCTTAACAGAAGTTGTCTCATATACAGCCTGTGCCATCTGGCTTGCAACAAATCTTTTCCATATAAGCTGATATAATCTGAACTGATCCCTTGATAACGACTCTTTAATAACAACTGGAGTAAGTGTAATATCAGTTGGTCTTATCGCTTCATGGGCATCCTGTATCTTTTTATCTTCTTTTTTCTTAAGGTCATCTTTCATAAGATACTCTGCACCATAATTAGCTTCAATATATTCCTTTGAAGCTGCCTGTGCTTCCTCTGCAACTCTTGTAGAATCAGTTCTTAAATATGTTATGACACCAATAGTTCCCTTGCCGGCAATATCAACGCCTTCATATAACTGCTGTGCAATACGCATAGTCTTGGCTGTAGCAAAGTTAAGTGTCTTTGAAGCCTCCTGCTGTAATGTACTTGTTGTAAATGGAAGTGGGGACTTCTTAATCTTCTCCCCGCTCTTTATGCTGTCAACGCTGTACTCACAGCCTTCAAGCTTTTTCTTGATATCTTCCATCTGTTCTTTATTCTTGATATCAATCTTTCCATTGACATCACCATAGAACTTGGCAGTTACTGGCTTTTTCTCTCCCTCTACGTCTAAGACTGCATCCATTGTCCAGTATTCTTCTGGAATAAAAGCATCTATTTCATTCTCCCTGTCACATATTATTCTCAATGCCACAGACTGTACTCGTCCTGCACTAAGACCTCTCTTTATCTTAGCCCAGAGTACAGGGCTTATACTGTAACCAACAACTCTGTCAAGAGCCCTTCTTGCCTGCTGTGCATCAACAAGATTCATATCTATCTTTCTTGCATCTTTTATAGCTGCTTTAACTGCTGTCTTAGTAATTTCGTTAAATGTTATTCTGTATATATCCTTATCTTCCAACTTTAACGCCTTAGACAAATGCCACGATATAGCTTCTCCCTCTCTATCGGGATCGGTTGCAAGGTATACTTTATCAGCCTTCTTGGCTTCCTTACGAAGTGCGGCAAGTATCTCGCCTTTACCACGGATTGTAATATATTTAGGCTCAAAATCATTATCCACATCTATTCCCATCTGGCTTTTCGGAAGATCTCTTACATGCCCTTGAGATGCCATAACTTCATAATTAGAACCAAAAACTTTTTAATTGTCTTCACCTTTGCTGGTGATTCCACTATTACAAGATACTTTGCCATTAATATTAACTCCTTTAATATATGCTACCACAATGCCTAATCTCTAACAAAACAATATATTCTACTGTCTTTTAGTATTAACCAAAAGCTACACTCTTGCATAACAATTATGTGCAATCTCTTTGATTTTACCCTCTAATTCCAATTCAACTAAGGCACCGCTTACTGTCTGTAATGATAATCCTGTCTTATTAATTAGTTCATTAATACCCACTGGATACAAATCCACACAACTATACACCATATTTTTAGGTGTTGCAAGTTCAAATTGTGATACAGATTCCAACTTTTGCAGATATTCCGGTATACCGTTAATGCCTGACAGCTTATTTTTTATCCTGTCACACTCTAAAATATCCTCAGCTTTAGTCATTATATAAGCTCCTGATTTTATAAGTTCATTACAGCCCTCACTTAATGAATCTCCAACTCTCCCCGGTATAACATATACATCCTTATTCTGCTCTAACGCCTGGTCTACAGTTATTAACGAACCACTCTTTGCCCTTGCCTCAACAACTACAACTGCATCAGACAGACCGCTTATTAATCTGTTTCTTTCCGGAAACTGTCCACAGACCGGTTTTACTCCTGCCGGATATTCTGACATTACACCACCAGTCTTTTTTATATCAGTAAACAGCCCTATATTACAAGCTGGATAACAAATGTCAACTCCACTTCCTAATACTGCACAAGTATATCCTGAATTATCAAGTGTTCCTTTATGTGCGGCAGTATCTATCCCAACAGCCATGCCACTTATAATCTGTATTCCATATGAAGACATCTCATATGCCAGCCTGGCGCTACCATCATTCCATATTGACTTGCCTGCCTCGAACCTACAATTGCCACTGAAGGCTTATCACTGTCAGGAAGCTTTCCATTATAATATAGTCCATATGGATAATCATATATTTCCATAAGCTGTGCAGGATAGTCCGCTTTCCCCGGATGTGTGAATTTAATACTGCTTTTCACTAAGGCATTATAATCCCTATATATCTGTTCATCTTTAACTGAGCTGATTATATTTTCTGCATCTTTGCAAGACAATCCGCAGCATTTTAAATATTCTGAGCCAGCGTTATATATTTCCTTAGGGGAATCGAATCTTTTCAACAGCTTACTAATCTTTCTTCTTCCTATGTTTCTAATATTATTAAGCCAATACCAGTAATATTCTTCAAGAAATTCATCATATTTTATCAACTTTTCACCTCACAGTTCTTATAGAATAACGCTTCCGTAAGGTGCTCTTTTTCTATATTAACACTTCCCTTCAGATCAGCGATTGTCCTTGCTGTCTTTAGAACTTTATTATATGCCCTGGCACTCATATGGTGCTGCTTATACATTCTCTCCATAAGTTCATTGCACTCCACATTCAATGTACAGTATTTATGTATTTCCCTCACTCCCATCTGCGAATTATAATTAATATCAAGCTTTTTGAATCTGTCCTTTTGCATTTGTCTTGCGGCTTCAACTTTATTTTTCATATCGGTAGAATTATATATAGTATCCACATTTCCCTTATTCCTCATAACTTCATAGGATACCTCATCAACCTTAACACACATATCAAATCTGTCCCACATAGGATTGCTTATTCTTCCTATATATCTTCTTATGTCATATTCCGAACAATGACACCTGTTCCTGTCAGGATAATAGCCGCATTTACACGGATTGATAGCTGCTGCAAGCATAAAATGTGCTGGATATGTATACGCTGCATTAACCCTTACAAGCGTTATAACCTTATCCTCCAAAGGCTGTCTTAACGCTTCCATAATAACCTGATTAAATTCCGTCATCTCATCCAAAAATAATACGCCACCCTCCGATAACGTTATTTCTCCCGGTCTTGGCACAGCTCCTCCTCCAAGCAACGCCGCCTGTGTTATTGTATGGTGTGGATTTCTAAATGGTCTTTTTACCATAATTCCACCCTCACTATCCAGCAGTCCTGCGACACTATATATCTTCGTAAGCCTTAACTGCTCCTCATAATCCATATCCGGCATTATTGTCGGTATTCTCTGGGCAAGCATTGTCTTGCCGCTCCCTGGTGGACCTATATACATTATATTATGCATACCTGATACAGCTATCATCGTTGCACGCTTTGCAGCTTCCTGCCCTGATATATCACTATAATCAATATTATAACTGCACGAGTGATTATTATTTTTCACTTCTGAACCATATGTAAACTTAACCCGCGAGCGTTCCAATACATTATAAGTATCATTACTAATGTTGCCATCTGACTTATTACATTCACAAGATTTCACATCAGCCCGCTTTATATTCTTTCTACTTCCATCTATTACGGCTATATTCTTTAATATCTCTATAGTCTGGCTTAGCGTTTCAACTCCATATATATTAATATTATTGATAATTCTGCCCTCTGCTATATTAGCCTTCGGAATTATGCAGTTGTCAATTCCTGCCTCTTTAGCCGCACATACCATAGGAAGCACTCCTTTGACCGGATTAATGCTTCCGTCAAGACTTACCTCGCCTATAATCAATACATTTTCCAATATCTTTAAATCAAAACAGCCATTTGCCGCCAGTATCCCTATTGCAATTGGAAGGTCGTATATTGTGCCCTCCTTTCTTATATTGGCTGGCGATATATTAATAACTATCTTCTGCGGTGTAAGTTCTATACCCGAATTCTTAATCGCCACCCTGACCCTGTCTTTCGCCTCTCTTACCTTAGACCCAAGTGCTCCACTCATATCAAATGTCGGAAGTCCAAAACCAACGTCTGTTTCTACATTAACAATATACGCATCAATTCCGTATACAGCCGCACTTATCACTCTGCTAAACACATCTCACCCTTTTCCTTTCTCAAACTTATCACTACAACTATAACTAAAGCTATAGCCATAACTAAAACGATTATAATAACTACAATAATCATAAGTCCCTGCAATACTATTTAGTTGTAACATTTTAAATAATTGGGAATGTAATATTATAGAGCATAATATTACCAAAGAATACTCATTACTAACTGCTCAGCAATTATTAACAACAACTCACTAATCATCAATATCAGCCTGTTAATTGTTAATATTAACTAATTATTCATTAACGATAACTCACTAATCTTAAGACATACTGCCTAAAATTACTAATATTGAAATATTATTATTATCGACTGGCATAATATGTATTTCAATATATTATATATATCATATGTATACATATTATGCAAGTCATTTTTATTATTTATTTACTTTATTAACTTCTGACATAAATCTGTTTTTTATGATTTCTCTTATGCCTGCGGCATCTTTTCTTTCTAACTTATCATAGCTTATAAAACCACCAGCCATATGCTCGTGTCCGCCACCATTACCTATATCACATAATGCTTTATTAGATATTCTTCCCGAATCGTAGCTTCCATTACTTCTTATTGACAGCTTTATACCCTCTTCTTTAGCCGAATATACTATTGCAAGATTAACACCATCCAAAGACATTATAAAATCGCATATAGAGGCAATCAATGACTCCTTGCAGTTGTCCCCTGCACTGGCAAAACAGATGTCATTCTGTATATCAACATTGGCAATTGCATAGGCATAAGCTTTTAAATCGTCATACTGTCTTACGCTTGTGTCAAGATTATTAAGAACTTTATGGTCTGCACGGTTGTAAAGATAATAGAACATATCAAGATCCAGCTTTGTAACACCACGCTTCATATCTGCTGTATCAACCTTTATTCCATAGAGCAGTGCCGTTGCCATATGAATATCAATAACAACATCATTTTCTATATAATACGAAGCTATGATTGAAGCTACATGCCCCGACATCTGGTCTTATGTCCTTAAATACATATTTGCTGTCATTATATACTGGGTGATGGTCTATACAGATTGTCTTGTCTGAGTGCATATCTATTATGTTGGCATTGCCATTCTGTGCATCAACAATAATAACTTCTCTGTTACAATCCAGTTCCCAGGCACTTTTTACTTCAAGAATATCAATATTAAGAAGCTTTACCATCTTTGCGGTAAATGTATTTTCAATACTGCCCTTATATCCAATCTGTGCATCTATCCCTTCTGCTCTTAAAAGATACTTCATACCATATGCACTTGCTATAGCATCAGGATCTGGAAAATTGTGCATCTGTACATACACACTGTTTCCTTTAATACAAGATATTATTTCTTCAAGCTTTGTCATCTTAACCCTCATTTTCTTAATTAATCTTTAATATCTCAAAAGAAGCCTTTATGCCATCTTTATCCTGTTGTATTAACTTCTGTGACACAACCATTTTTAAGACTTCCTTAAGCTGTGTATTTATCTTCTCTTTCTCTGAAGGAGGAAATTCATCAATAATGCTCTGAATTATATCTTTAGTACCAGCGACATCAACAGCAGCAATAACAAAACTTCCTGCTTTAGCCGCTTTTATTACTGCTTTAACCGTATCTGGCTCACTCATTCTTCCAACCTGAATCACATCTACATCTTCTCTTATTGCAAGCTTAAGCCCCTCATCATAAGAAGCCACATCTATGCCTACCTCACGCTGGTTCACAATAGCATTTTTATGGGTGTGTACATACTCAATAGGGTCTTCCAATGTCAGTATATGGACACATTTATTCTCATTAATATAATCAATAATCGAGGCAATTGTCGTAGATTTACCGCTTCCTGCCACTCCGCCAAGAATAACAAGTCCGCTTTCGCTATCACATATGTCAATCAACTCTTTAGGAACACCTATATCCCCTGGTGCTGATACACTGTCTGTTACAAGTCGTATTGCACAGGCAGGAAGCCCTTTTTGCATAAATGCACTGACTCTGTATCTTCCTGCCTTAGGCACTGACAATGCAAATTCAATCTGCTTATTATCCCTGAACATTTCTATCTGCCTGTCATCCATTATACTGTATATTATCTTACTACAATCTGTCTCTGACAAGCTTGGATAATCAAGATTAGCAATTCGTCCGTTCACTCTCATTCTTGGAGGCACACCAACTGTAATATGCACATCTGACGCGCCTTCTTCCTCGCTGTCATCAAAAGTTGTTCTACTGTTATCAATTCAACTTCCTCCCACTGTATCCATAATTACTATCTGTTCTTAGATTACTTTTATTAATTCTTCTGCACACTATAACAGCAAATATTAATTATTATCTATTCTTCGACTGCTTCTATTAATTTCTCTGTATGCTGTAACGCCAGCTATTAATTATTATCTATTCTGTCTATGCTGTAATTATCTGAAAGGGCGCCTATATACTCCTCATACAGTACCCCTCTGTCTGTTCCGCATATAAAACGCTTATTCTGGTTATCGTGTCCTACATTAAAATCACCATCAACTGTGATATACGCATTAGCATATCTGAATACATAGCTGACAGGCTCACTGCTCTCATTATCACTTACAACAGCCGATGCCTGAACGATAATATAATTATCCGCTTCCTGTCCTGCTGCCAAAGCCTTAAGGAAATACGCCGCATCAATATTGACATCAGATACATTTTCTTCATTAAGATGATACAGGTAATCTGTGTTGCCTGTTGCCACATACAACATTCTGTAGGTTGCATCTTCTGTTTCTTTAGTGATAGTTTCCTTAATCTCTTTATATATGTCAGCCATAACATCTTTATTAACTTTAGTATAATCATCGCAGTAAGCAGCAAGTTTATCTGCTGTATAAGTCATCTCACAGGCTTTGGCAAGTATGCCGTGCCTTGCCATATCTTCATAAGATACATCACAGCTTACCTTAATACTGTCATTAAGCTTAATTGAAGATGCCTTGTCCGCAGTAAATGTAAGTGTCTTAAGATAATCATCATCCCAGTCATTGTCTATTATAACTCTGGCATCAGGGCTTATTCCTGAAAATGTTACATCAACCCCGCTGTATATGTCTATCTTTGCACCTGCATTAATGCCTTTAGCCTTATAAGTATACTGCTTCTTATTAATATCAACACCTGCATTATCTGCATAGGTATCATTAAATTCTATCTCGCAGTGGACTTTATCACCATTTTTAATATCGGTATCTGTTGTGTATACATTTATTGATTCAATGAACTTTCTAACATAATATTTCTTATCGTCATCAGCTTTCTTTCCTAAAAGCTTATTAGACAGTGCATCTTCATCTACAACAAATGTCACCGAAGCATATCCGTCAGCACCTGTATACACAGGCTTTATATAATCTCTTATGTCAAATTCATTAACCTTTATAAATACTGCAACTATCAATATCACTGCAAGGACTATTCCACCAACAGCAAAATATACTTTATTGCTCAAAGACTTATCCTTCACATCTACTTCTTTTTCTTTAAACTCTTTAATCTGCATACACCGAAAGCCTCCTTACAATTCTCTTGTGCTATATACAAGCTGTTCTAATTCCTCACCTTTCATATATGGGCTTAACACATTATACACCTGTTTATGATAATTATTAAGCTGTTCTATATCTTTATAGTTAAGATATTGTACATCAACAAGGTCTAAATCCACAGGAACCATAGTAAGCATTTCAAACTTAAGCCACCTGCCATATTCATTTTCCTTATCCTCTGTAACTATTATTTCATTCTCAATTCTTATTCCAAATCTGCCATCAGCATACACTCCTGGTTCATCTGATGTTACCATACCCGGTGTTAATACAGCAAGGTCATTTACCCCCTGTATATGCTTCCACCTAAATCCATTAGGTGCTTCGTGGACATTTAAAAGATAACCAACTCCGTGACCAGTTCCACATCTGTAATCAATATTCTCATTCCACAACGGAGCTCTTGCCATTATATCAAGATTATATCCGGTACAGCCGTGAAGAAACCTTGTATTGGCAAGATTCAACATTCCTTAAGTGTAAGCGTATAGCACTTCTTCATCTCATCTGTAACTTCACCTAACGCAATAGTTCTTGTAATATCTGTTGTTCCACGCATATATTGTCCACCTGAATCAACTAAAAGCATCCCCTCCTGCTTTAGCGTACTGCAGTTATCCTTTGAAGCCTGAGTGCATCATTGCCGCATTATCAGCGTATGCACTTATTGTATCAAAGCTTAATTCAATGTAATCCTTTATACCATTTCTAAGATTATCAAGATATTCTGCCGCTGATGCTTCTGTTATTGTCTGTCCTGATTTAACTGCCTTCTTAAGCCAGAATATAAATCTTGTCACGGCAAGACCATCATCAATATGTACATTCTTAAGGTTGGTTATTTCTATGTCATTCTTCACTGCCTTAAGGAGAACCTCTGGATTTTCCTTTTCGACAAGTTCTATCTTATCATTGTCCTTAGCATAAAGATATAATCTTGTATTAACCCTCTTTTTATCAATAAGCACTTTATGTCCTGCTATGCTTCTTATAGCCTCATATATATATCATTATAAGGCTTAACCTCAACGCCAGCCTCTATAAGTTTATCTATACAGTCATCAAGCCTGTCTATATCTGTATACAGAACAGTCTTGTCCATATATACTGCCGCATATGCCATAATAACAGGATTACAATGTACATCCCTGTCTCTTATATTAAAAAGCCAGCATATATCATCAAGCGAGGCAATAATATGTACATCTGACATATTGTCTTTCATTGCACAACGCACATCAATAAGCTTATCTTTAATAGTCTTTCCTGAATACATAGTATCAAGATAAAATGCCTTGCTGTGTGGGAATTCTGTTCTGTCATTATATATTTGTTCTATCGCATCAAATGAATAGTTACAATGTGCCTTGTTAAATTCAGCCATTTTCTTAAATTCTATTCCCTGTCCTGCCTGTACACATCTTCCGTCAAATCCTATTGTCATTCCCTCTTTTTAAAAGTTCCCTGCAATATTCATTGAGTGCAGGTACCCCTGCACTTCCCATTCTCATAAGCTTATACTCTGTACCGCTAAGCTGTTTCTCAGCCTGCACAAAATATCTGCCATCTGTGAAAAGCACTGCAGTGTCACTTGTTATAACTGCTGTTCCTGCTGAGCCTGAAAAGCCAGAAATGAATTCTCTTTCCTTAAAGTAATCACCTGCATATTCAGAAATGTGGTAATCGCCCGTTACTACAACATAGATATCCACGCCTTTTTCTTTCATTATGCCACGTACTGCCTCAAGACGTCTGCTTATAACTGTATTATTATTACTGCCATTATTCGTAGCATTATCGTTAATTATTTTATCATCAGAGATATTATCCATTTTAAATGCTCCTTTTATCTATTACGGCAGTATTATCCGACTGCGGCGGACATCTTAGCGATATATTTCTCCGCCACAGCACGACTTACTGCTTAAGCATAAGTATACCATACCCTGCTGTCGATTTTGTAGTTTTTATGTTAAGTTTTGCTATCCTATTAACTTTTTATTCTCTAAAAGGGCATATAACTTGTTAAGAGCGTGCCTTTCTATACGGCTTACATAACTGCGGCTTATGTTTAACTTTGCCGCAAGTTCATTCTGGGTCATTTCCTTACTTCCAAACAGCCCAAATCTTCCTATTATTATCGTCTTTTCCCGCTCTGTCAATATATTATCCATATTGTCATATATGCACTTTAACTGCTCTGCTGTAAGCATCTCGCCTACATCATCTCTTGTTTCATCACCGACAACATCTATAAATGTTATATCATTGCCCTCTTTATCCGTGCCAATCGGCTCATATAAGGACAGCTCCTGCATTTTCTTCTTATCATTTCTTAACATCATCAATATTTCGTTATCTATACATTTTGCCGCATATGTCGCAAGACGGATTTTCTTATCAGGGTTAAAGGTATTAACTGCCTTTATCAGTCCTATTGTTCCTACTGATATTAAATCCTGTGTATCTTTCTCAGCACAAGCATATTTCTTAATCATATGTGCTACAAGGCGCATATTCTTCTCTACAAGTATATTCCTAGCCTCTATATCCCCATTACGGCTTCTTATTAACATCTCTTTTTCTTCCTGCTCTGATAATGGTTTCTCAAACACCTTCAAGAAAAAGCACCCTACACATATTTCTATATTTTATGCGTAGGACACACCTTTATTGCATATCCATATAATTTATTGCATATTGCCCAAGTGTGCATCATCGGCACATAGTGCCTTTTATGCAACTGGGAATTCCTATTACATAAAAAATACGCCAGTATGAACTATTCATTCATACTGACGCACATAAATCTTAATATATTATTCTTCTTTTCTTCTTAAAATGTCATATCTTTCAAGTTCTACACCAAGATCAATATAAAGCTGCTGTTTAGGATGTGGACAGCTTTCCATATCAACGCCCTTTTCGTCAGTTATCCGCTTAACTGTAACTAAAAGATTAGTTCCGTCCGGCTTCATAACCTCAATCTCCTCACCAACTGAGAACTTATTACGCTGTTCTATATTGTAAAGACCTTCTTCGTTCTTATCTCCTACAATTCCAAGATAAGTATATTCCTTAATATATGTATTGCTTTCATATATCTGTGTATTCTCATCTGGCTTTCCAAAGAAGAAACCTGTTGTATACTGTCTGTAAGTACATTTGCTTATCTCTGACTTGTAAAATGGAATTCTTGACTTATAAAGTTCTGGGTCTTTTAAGAAATCATCAATTGCAAGTCTGTATGTTCTTGCAACTGTAGCTACATAAAGGGCTGTCTTCATTCTTCCCTCTATCTTAAAGCTGTCAATTCCTGCCTCTATAAGCTCTGGAATATGCTCAATCATACATAAATCTTTAGAGTTAAAGATATAAGTTCCTCTTTCATTCTCATATACAGGCATATATTCGCCTGGTCTGTTCTCCTCAACAACAGCGTACTTCCATCTGCAAGGATGTGTGCAGGCACCTCTGTTAGCGTCCCTTCCTGCCATAAAACTGCTAAGAAGACATCTTCCTGAGTATGATATACACATAGCACCATGTATGAATGTTTCTATCTCCATCTCATCAGGAATATTCTTTCTTATATTCCTAATCTCATTCAATGAAAGCTCTCTTGCTGTTACAACTCTCTTAGCACCCTGTTTCCACCAGAACTGGTATGTCATATAGTTAGTATTATTAGCCTGTGTGCTTATATGAATATCTATATCGTGAAGTTCTTCCTTGGCAATTGTGAACATTCCCGGATCAGATATAATAACTGCATCTGGCTTTATAACATCAAGCTCCTTAAAATATTCCCTTGCTCCGTCAAGGTCATAGTTATGTGCAAGTATATTAGCTGTAACATACATCTTAACATCTCTTTCGTGGGCAAATTTAATTCCTTCTACCATATCCTCTTTTGAGAAATTCTTAGCCTTAGCTCTTAAGCCCAAAAGCCTCTCCACCGATATATACTGCATCAGCACCAAATATAACTGCAATCTTTAATACTTCAAGACTGCTTGCTGGTATTAAAAGTTCAAGTTCCCTGCCATTATAATAATGTCCTGCCATATTATTTTCCTCCATTTATTTTTTAACACTCAATGTAATTCCGTCTCCAATTGGTACAATTGAAGTTATAAGATTATCATTATGTGTAAGCTCATATACATACTCTCTAATTCTTGTATGTATTGTCCTGTCCCTCCTTGTGACAACATATCTGGACTCTACAAGCTCACCCTCCTGAAGTATATTATCTGTTATAAGAAGTCCGCCCTTAGGCATAAGCCTTAATATTTCAGGCAGATAATTAATATACTGTCCCTTGGCGGCATCCATAAATATAAAATCATATGGACCTTCCAGCTCTTTTAAGACTTCCATAGCATCGCCCTCTATAAGCCTTATACAATCCTCTTTTCCTGCCCTCTTGAAATTATTGCGGGCTATAGGTATTCTTTTATCATAATTCTCTATTGTATCAATTATACAACCCTCAGGCATATTCTCACTCATAAGAATAGATGAGTAACCTACTGCCGTTCCTACTTCAAGAATCGACTGTGGCTGCTTTAATTCAAGCAGCACCTTTAGCAGATTGCCCATCTCTTTTCTAATAATCGGGACATCGTCCTCAATTGCTTCCTTTTCGATTGTATTACAGATTGGTGAATTACCTCTATCAAGAGAATTAATATAAGCTACTATTCTTTCGTTGACAATCACCTTAGTAAACCTCTCATTAATATTTATTCACTATCACCAGTATCAGTTGTGCTGATGCCAGCTAATATCTTCATCATATCTGTTGGCTTCATACCTGTATTAAGACTGTATGTTCCCGCCTTAAACTTATCTTTATAATCAGATAACTTTACCTGAAAATAAAATATTTTCTCATCACTAATAAGACCTTTTTCATATAACTGGCTGGCTAACCTCTTAGCTGTTACACCATCAGCTATTGTCACTTCAACCACTTTGGCATTATCAACTGTGTCCACCGACTTCTCATTAAATATATTGTTACCAAATGTATAGGCTTTTGTTCCAAACATAACAACCACTACTACAGCAATTGCAATAAACAATGCATTAAGTGACAATGAAACAACCATTCTTATAGATTTATTATTCATAATCAAATATCCATTCCCGTCCGACTAAATATAGTTATGATGATTAATTATTCAAGAAATCAACATCGAATTCAATTGTCTCAACTACAGTTCTGCATATATCCTGAACCATACGGCACAGACAGACCTCAGACAGCAGATATCTGTTGACCATATCCTGTCTTCTCATATCTGCATATCTGTTATTAAGATCCTCCTGTGCGGCAAATATATCATCAACCTTACCACTATTCTGTATATCAAAATTCTGTCTTCTGAACTCATCAATACTTCTCTTTAAATTAGGGTCTTTATCTATAATAGCCTCTAGTCTTTTATATTCAATATATTCAGGGCTTTCTTTTATAGCTTTGCTTAGTTCAAGCTTTAACTGCTCAATTCTCTGCATTAATATCTCCCATTATAACTGATTACATCTGAGCTTCCATAATAATTGGAAGAATAACTGGATTTCTCTTCATCTTCTTCCACAAATATTCGCTGAGATCATCTTTGATAATGTTCTTAATCTTACTCCAGTCAGTGATATTCTTATCAAGACATCTAAGAACAGAATCTGTAACTATAGCTCTTGCCTCATCAAGCAGTTCTTCTGCCTCTCTTACATATACAAAGCCTCGAGTTACAATATCCGGTCCTGCAACAAGCTGTCCTGTATACTTCTCAAGTGTGAGAACAACAATTATAATACCATTCTCTGCAAGATTCTGTCTGTCTCTTAATACAATATTACCTACATCACCAACACCAAGTCCATCGACAAGAATAGCTCCTGTGTGAACCTTTCCAACGATTGCAGCCTTCTCATCACTAAGTTCAATAACATCACCAGATTTGGCTATAATAACATCTTCCTTATCATATCCAAGTGACATTGCAACTTCCTTCTGTGCTATAAGGTGTCTGTATTCACCGTGTACTGGTATAGCATACTTTGGCTTAAGAAGTGAATATACAAGCTTTATCTCTTCCTGACAGGCATGTCCAGATACATGTATCCTGGAAAATAACCTTAGCCCCTTTCATCCCAAGCTCATTAATTACTTTTGCAACTGATTTTTCATTTCCCGGAATCGGTGTTGAAGAAAATACAACACAGTCACCCGGCTGGATAGATACCTTTCTATGAAGGTTAGCTGCCATTCTTGAAAGGGCTGCCATTGACTCTCCTGACTACCTGTTGTAATAAGCACAATCTGCTCAGGTGTGTAATTCTTCATAGCCTCTGTCTCTATAAGAGTACCATCTGGAATATGAAGATATCCAAGGTCTTCAGCAACATCTATAATATTGACCATACTACGGCCTTTCTACGCATACTTTTCTGCCATATTTAACCGCCGAATTAATAATCTGCTGTACTCTGTCTACATTAGATGCAAATGTAGCTATGATTATTCTGCTGTTCTTATTGTCATTGAATATCTTGTCAAATGTACTTCCTAGAGTTCTCTCTGACATTGTAAAAGCCCGGTCTTAAAGCATTAGTACTATCGCACATAAGTGCAAGCACGCCCTTCTTTCCAAGCTCTGCAAATCTCTGTAAATCTATTGGTTCACCATTAACTGGTGTATAATCAACCTTAAAGTCACCTGTATGGACAATAATTCCTGCCGGTGAGTATATAGCAAGTGCTGCTGCATCTGCAATACTGTGGTTAGTTCTTATAAATTCCACCCTGAAATCACCAAGAGTAACTGACTGTCCATATCGTACAACTTTTCTTTTAACTTCACGAAGCATATTATGTTCTTTTAGCTTAGACTCTATAAGTCCCATTGTAAGACGTGTAGCATATATAGGAACATTAACTTCCTTTAATACATAAGGAATTGCTCCGATGTGATCCTCGTGGCATGTGTAATAACAAATGCTTTAACCTTATCAATATTCTCCTTAAGATAAGTAACATCTGGAATAATAAGGTCAATACCAAGCATTTCTTCTTCTGGAAAGCTTAAACCGCAATCCACAACAACAATACTGTCATCATACTCGATGGCAGTTATGTTCATTCCAATCTGTTCAAAGGCCTCCAAGTGGAATCACCTTAACAGAACCGACATTTTCTTTTTTCATTAAGCACCTCATTCTTTATTCAATTATATAAGTTCAATATCATCATCCATAAGTTCCGCAAATATTCTGCTGATTGCATCAAATTCTGTATCGTCCTCAACAAATTCATATACTGCATCTGCATCTGCTTCACTTGATGTATCTTTTAAAATGTAACATTCCGCATCTGTATCTTCTTCATCAGAAGAATCTGTTACTAATAAATAATTAACTCCATTCGCTCTTGTCTCTTCAATAATATATAATTCAACATTCTCGTTATCATCTGTAACAAATGTGAGCTTTTCCATATTAATTATAACCACCTTTATTAATTCATTTACCTGCCTGCATTAGCCTGACAGTCAAGATAACCTTGTAATATAAATACAGCAGCAATCTGGTCAATAACTGCCTTTCTGTTCTCTCTTCTTACGCCGCTTTCCATAAGTGCCTTCTCTGCTGAAACTGTTGTAAGTCTTTCGTCCCACATAATGACTTCAAGCCCTGTTCTTCTCTCAAGATTCTTAGCAAACTCTTCACAGGCTATAGCTCTCTCACCTACAGTATTATTCATATTCTTAGGGAGTCCGACAACTATCCTCTCAACGTCATTCTCCTCAATAATAGCTTCTATTCTGGCATATGTCTTTCTAAGCTTATTCTCTTCTTTTTCTTGTGATTGTCTCAACAGGCTGTGCTGTAATGCCAAGTGCATCGCTTAACGCCACGCCCACTGTCTTTGTTCCATAATCCAATCCAATTATTCTCATAACTTAATTATAAACCCTTACCCTCTATGAAGTACTTGATAACCTCTTCTACAAGTTCATCTCTTTCTACCTTCATAATAAGGCTTCTTGCATTGTTATGACTTGTAATATATGTTGGATCTCCTGACATAATATAACCTACTATCTGGTTAACAGGGTTATATCCTTTTTCTTTTAATGCAAGATATACTTGTTCAAGTATTCCTTCTACTGATATTGTCTTTTCTGGCTGTGTTCTAAAAAATTGTGTATTATTATCTATCATATCTACCACGTCCCTTTCGTATACCTTATTATAATATAACATATCATCAAATAAAACAAGAGAAAAATCAAAAACCACCATCTGATGAATAACATAATACTATCATTCATCAAATGGTGTTTAATTTGTTATACTATATAATCTTCCACTTAATATGTCAACATTTAATTCAATGCCGATACGCTGTTTTCTGGCATAATTCCTACTGATATATTAAGATTTCCATTTCTTACCCTTAATTCGTCAATGAAATCTTTTTTCTGCATCATCATTTTTAATCTGATTTCATATGTAAGCTCATACATTGTGCCCATATTAGTTGTCTTAACTTTATTTAATCTGTTCTCAGACGTGTATTTATCAAACAGATCATCAAATACCGAATTATAGTTAAGGCTTTCTGGAATAACAATTTTAAGCTGCTTACGTCCTTCATTCCTATCTGCAAAACCGAATGCTGATATAAGTATTAATAGCAAAAGCATAACTGCTGTAAATGCTGCTGCAAATGTTACATATCCAAGACCACAAGCAAGACCTGCTGCCATTGTAAAGAACACAATTGAAATATCCTTAGCACTTCCCGGTGCACTTCTGAATCTTACAAGTGCAAATGCTCCTGCCATCGAAAATGCTCTTGCAACATTGCTTCCCACAAGAAGAATAACGACTGATACAACCGCTGGAAGCATTAAAAGACCAATTATAAAATTCTTCTGGTAACCTTCTTTTTTGCTGATGTACATATATACAATTGCAATAATAACTCCGATTACGATTGATGCACCTAAAGATATTGCCGCCTGGCTGATATTTATTGAATTATCCGCTGTTGATGTAAATATTGATTCAAACATAATATTGCTCCTTTTAATTTATACTTTTATTATTAGATACATATTGCACTTTTTCCATACTGTCCATACTGACAGCCATATACATTACCGTATTCCTTTGCATATTCATTAGGTGCTATCTGGTTACTCAATTCCTCTGTATCTTTATCATAACCTTCAAGCACATATCTTTTATATTCTGTTCCATATTTAGAGAATGAAACAGAATATATATGCAGATCCGAAAGACATCTTGTAAACCACATCGGTACTGCACCGCTTATTTTAATCTCCATAAGATACAATCTGTCAGGAATAAGCTTATTGCCATAGCTTCCGCTCTCAAGCCTTACATTGCCTCTCCTTGTTGTTATATTAGTATCAAATGTAACTCTGAAATCACCATCATTTTTTCAAAATAAGCATACCTGTCATATGAAAGATATACCTTTGGCTTTAATGTATACATTTTCTTAAAATAATCAATCTCTTTAAGCACCTGTGTGTTAATACATTGTGTGTCACTCTCAGGATACACATCACTTTCCATATACTTATATGCGTCTTTTAGTACAATTGATGTTCTGCGTTTATTAACAATGCCATTATATTTCTTCTTAATCTCAAGAAATACCCTGTCTTCTCCACAAGGAGTCCCATAGCTTCTCATTCTGAGTTTCTCCTTGTATACAGGCTTCTCAATTGAACTTCTTATAAGCCTGTTGTCATCAGTATCATAATAAATGTTACATATACTATAAAATTGTCCATTAAGATTATATTTATCCGGCTCCATATAGTCATTTATTCGTTCAAGCAGCCTTCTGAAAGTGTGTTCATCAAGTATATATTTTTTCTCATATCTGTTAAATACTTCAATTGCCATACACTGGTCTCCAATCTTTCCTGCACATCTTAATATCCTCTGCAAGTTACTTCACAACGCGTTTTCCTGTGAACAATTGTATATTACTTGGAAATTGTGACCAAATGATGTAAAAAATAAGTAAAAAATGTGATATTGCTGTGTATTCTGGCATTCGCAATCTTAATATCCCAACGACTTAATTCTTTATGACTATATGAAATCACTCTGTCTTCTAAATATATCCATACAACTATATAAAGGAACAAAAAAATCCGGCAGTACACTGCTTAAACGCAACATACTGCCGGAGTATTTATAAGTATTAATCTTAATTCAACTGCTCACTAACTGGTCTATTCTGCCAATTAATATATACATTCTAGTAACCTACCGCTGGTGCGAAGGTTTCCTTAACTGCACAATACTTGTCAGCAAGGCATACAGGCCAGGCTTCCCTGCACATAGGTGGAACTATCGTAAGAGGAAACATATGTCTTGAGATTATATTTCTTTCTATATCGCCAAGATTATATTCCTTCTCTGCATTCCTTAGTGCTGTTGCAGGATGTGTAAAGCCGTGGAAATGATGTCCCTTTCTCTTTATGTGCCAGTCATATAAGAAATAATCGTGTAAAAGTGCTCCTCTTATAAGTGCTTTCTCATTCACCTTTAAATGAAAGAATTCTGCAAGCTTAAGACTTGCTCCTGCCACACCTACACTATGCTCATATACTGTTGTTAAACCGTGCTGTATAGCATTCTTCTCGTGTGCAAGATTGCCTTCCTGCTCTAATTCAGAAAGCACAAAATTAAAAAGCTGCTGTCTTTCTTCTGATAACTTCAATTCATTCTCCATTCTGATACTCAGCCATTAATCTTCATATCATATTAATATCCCACATACAATAAGTTACTTTATATGAACAGGAAATTCAAGTTAGTCTATATGAACCTTTCATCTCATCCGGCAACATTATAGCACACATATATTCATATAACAATATATTATTACACAATATTTATACAACAATATTTATATAATATGTACGTCCATCTGGTTAAATGGAATTTCTATGCCGTTCTTATCAAATTCCGACTTGTATTCTTCAAGAAGTTCAAATCTTGTATCCCAGTAATCTTCTGTCTTTACCCACGCTCTTGTCTCAAGTGTCACACAACTTTCATCAAGGCTCTTTACTATAACCTTCACTTCCTTATCCTTAAGGATTGAATTATCAGCTGCAAGAATATCACTTAATATATTCTTGGCAAGCTTTAAATCAGATGAGTAGCCTATAGACATCTCGATATCAAGACGTCTGTTATCTTCAGCACCCACATTTACAATATTAGAATTAGATAATGCACCATTAGGAAGCATTACCACCTTGTTATCAACTGTTGTGAGCTTAGTGTAAAGAAGCTCTATAGTTCTAACAGTTCCCTCAAGATTACCAACTACTATATAGTCACCAACCTTAAATGGCTTAAATATAAGTATAAGCACTCCGCCTGCAAAGTTAGAAAGCGAACCCTGTAATGACATACCTATTGCAAGAGCTGCTGAACCAAATACAGTTACAAGTGAAGTTGTCTGTATTCCAAGTTCATCAATAACCATAAGTATAAGCACTGAATAAAGTGCAAATCTTATTATTGACATTGTAAAATTAACAACACCTGGGTCTAAGCTTCCTTTATCAAATACTTTCTTTAAGAATTTCATACAAAGTGCTATTACTTTCTTACCAACAAACCATATGATAATAGCGAATAAAATCTTCCATATTCCAGTAAGTCCCCAGTGTGTAATCTGTTCAACTATACTTGTTATTTGCTCCATAACACATATGCGTATATCGTAAACACCTTATCTTTCATATTTACTAATATACTTTCTCCTTCCTTTATAATATTGCTGGTTCTCATATTATCCATTTTTTTAATTTCCAATGTCAGGATTATATGTCTGTCCTGTCCCCATATGTTCCAGTTTATTTTTTTAAGCTGACTTAACCTAAGCTTCATTTCCTCGTCTATTCTTTCGCTTTCCTTAACTGCTTCTAAAGCTTTCTTCTCAGCTTCCTTTCTTGCATTCTGTGCAAGCCTTAAGCTTTCCTTGGCTTCCTTCTCAGCATTTGCCGCCCTCACAGCCTCTTCTTCCGCCTTATCAGCAAGTTCTCTTGCTAAATCAACTCTTTTTTTCTGCTTCAACCTTAGCCGCCTTAGCTTCATTTTTAATTTGGATTTCTTTAATCTCAATATCAGTATATGGTTCATACTTATATACAACCATTGCTGATGCTGGTATATCAACAAACATCTTATACCTATCATTGCTGTCAGCTTCAACCGCTGACTTCACAACAACAGCTTCCACCTTGCCATCACCGCCATATTCCTCATTGTCACTGTTAAATACAAGCTTGTACTTTTCCAGCCTTAGGTACATTTAACTCATAAGCCTTTCTTTCAACCGGGTGAAATTAACTGCCACTATGTCCATATCATTATCTGACGAATATCTTGCATATGAATAAACTGTTAATTCTGCATTATAATTATCAACCCCTCAAAACCATCTGATGAGCTGTCTGCCTCATACATTGAATTATCTGTTGTATACAATGTGTTGAGTGCCTTTATATATGCTTTCATCTGCTTATACGCCGGTTCTTCAAGTCTGCTTAAAATCTGCATTTTATCATCATCTACAGACACTAATGCACCTGTATCATTGCCATAAGACACACATACTGGTCCTGGGTAAGTATATATATATCCTAATACTGCCCTTATATCAGAAAGTCTCTGCTTATCGTCATTGCCAGATACCATTGCATATAAAGTATCATCTTTTAATGCCTCGTAAGTAAGGTTGGTAATAAAATGTTCCTTATAATGATATAACATTTCATAAGTAACCCTGTTATACATTCCCTTTCTAAACAATGGATCCTGCTTTACAAACTCAAAGAATTCCTCATTAAAGCCATCATTTAACTTATAATCAAAACCAAGACTGTCCTCATTATCATTATTTCGTGTAACGTCTGACCACAAACTCTTTTCATCTGCTATAGTTATCACGCCGTCATTTCTCTTATGGACATATTCATTCATCTGCTTTATGAATTCTATGGCATCAAGATTTTCATTGCCGCCATACATATTAGGCGTCCATTCGCCAGGATTCTTGCCATAATCAAGATATAACATCGTTGCTGTGTCTGTAATCTTAATTCCGTCTATATCATATTCATCAAGCCACATAGCTATAGCTGATATAAGGAAGCTTCTTACCTCGCCCTTCTCATAGTCAAATGTTGTTATATTCATCTGAGGCTTTTCAATTATCCTTGGCTTAAGATAACCATAACAGTCACCACCATCATAATTAACTATACTTCTTATATCAATGCCAAAATAAGCTACATTAAAATCAATAATTACACCTATTCCGTTATTATGAAGTTCCTTAATCATATGCTTGAAATCTGTAGCTGTTCCATACTGTGATGATGGTGCATAATAACCTGATGCACCATAACAATAACCTGTCTTTTTCAAAAATACTGTCACTGCCCTTTATAAGAACATAAGTATATCCTGTATCTTTAACATACTCTGTAATATATCTGGCTATATCCATATAATTAACCTTAGCCTTATTCACAGGAATATTATCATATGCAATCTCAAGTATAGACAAAGGCTTATTAACACCCTTTATCTGTTTTCTTTGCTTTACCCATTTAACATTATCTTGTACAGCCTGTGGCTCACCTGTTACAGAGTGTGCATCTGCGTACTGTGTAATCTGTCTGGCATACGGATCAAGCTTTAATACAGTATTAGCACCTTTGAACTTTATCTCATACATATATTCCTGTCCAGCTTCAAGTTGTGGAATGAATATTTCATATATACCATTGTCGGTAATACGCTCCATCTGGTATATCCTTCCATCCCAGCTATTAAATTCGCCTACAACACTTACTCGTAACGCATTAGGTGCCCATGTTCTAAAAAAAGCACACCTGAAATGCCGTCTTTTTCGCACACCTTATTACCAAGAAGGTTATATGCATTGTATTCAGTTCCTGCTGCGAACTTGTTAAATATAACTTCTGACTTATCAAATCTGCCAAATGAATATGGGTCACGTAATCTTGTAATATGCCCATTCTTATCTTCAATATTAAGAACATATTTAACATTTTTCTTAATCGGTATTAATGCCGCAAAAAATCCAGCATCATCAACTTTTTCAAGTTGTATGGCTCTTTTTCTTTCACTTACTGATACACTTACAGATACAGCATCCGGTCTGAACACCTGTATAAGATACCCCTCTTTTACAAGGTGGCGCCTAATATACTGCAAGGCTGACTGCTTTCCGAATACACAATTTCTTCAATCGCAGGCCAATCCATAAGCTTATATAACTTATTATCCATACCCTTCTCCATTTCTATGGCTGTTTCTTATGCCATACGGTTCATCCACTGTTCAAACAACTTAGTCCATTCATATACTTCCGGCTGATAATGTTTGCCACCCTTTGTAGCAGTTTCTTTAGTTCCAAGTCCCAATCCATGACAGCCATCTGGAAATACGTGATATTCAAACTTAACATTATTCTTTCTTAATGCTTCTACAAACAAAAGTGAATTCTCTAATGGAACAGAATTATCATCAAATGTATGCCATACAAAGCTTTCCGGTGTATCTTTAGACACCTTATTCTCTAATGATATATCATCTATATATTTATCATAGTTTTCACCAAGCAGCTTTACAAACGAACCCCTATGTGAATTTTTCCCCAGCTGTTATTACAGGATAACCTAAAAGAAGTCCATCTGGTCTTACATATTCCTTATCACATCCCAGATATTTTTTGCAAATGATGCAACCATATCACCACTCCACATAGTACCAAGACATGCCGCAAGATGTCCTCCAGCTGAGAAGCCTGCAAGTATAATTCTGTCAGGATTAACATCCCATTCCTTAGCGTGATCCCTTACCCACTTAACTGTATAAGCCGCTTCATATACCTGTGTCGGATATACATATGGTGCAAGGCTGTATCTTAATACTACCGCATTATACCCAAGATCCAGCATTTTAATAGCCATAGACTCGCCTTCTCTTGGTGAATGATGGTCATATCCACCACCTGGACATATTATAACAAGTGGTCTGTTAAATGGGTCCTGATAATCCGGGTACATTTCTTTAATATATGTTGTTATTGTTGCTTTTTTATCCGGTGTCTTGAACCCAAGTTCCTCATATGGAAGTTCAATATCGTATACTTTATGTAACATAATAATCCTCTTTTCCATTCTATATTCTTTACATCTATTTTGAACCATATACTTATTCTTCAATCTTATGTATAAACAATCCACTTCTTAACTTAGGCTCAAACCATGTAGACTTTGGTGGCATAAGCCTGCCCGCATCGGCTACTGCAAAAGCTCTGCTATGGAAGTTGGATACATTGAAAATGCCAGCACGCAATCAGTATGACATCTTTTCTCAAGCTCCAAAAGTCCTCTTATTCCGCCAACAAAATCAATTCTCTTGTCCGTCTTAGGGTCATGTATACCAAGTACAGGCTCTAACAGGTTATTCTGAAGTATTGCAACATCAAGCCCATCTACAGGATCATCTGATAATATATCCTTCTTAGCCTTAAGCTTATACCACTTCTCATCAAGATACATTCCAAATTCCGCCTTATAAGCCGGTTCTACTGCTGCAGCACTTTCTTCTATTTCAAACTTTTCTTCTATCTTCTTAATAAATTCTTCTTTACTGTAGCCATTAAGGTCTTTTACAACTCTGTTATAAGGCATTATCATAAGTTCTTCATCTGGGAAAAGAACTGAAAGGAAATAATTAAATTCCTCCTCACCTGTATAATCAGGGTGTTCTTCCCTTCTCTTTAAACCGACCTTAACTGCTGATGCCGCCCTGTGATGTCCATCTGCTATGTAAATATCATCTATTCCTGCAAATGCTTTCTCAATATTTTCTACTGACTGTGCATTTGAAATCTTATACACCTGATGTCTTATGCCGTCTGGTGAGGTAAAACTGTAGAGCGGCTTTGTTTCCTTGGCTTTGGCTACTTCGTTTCTTATAACCTCATCAGCCCTGTAAGCAAGGAATATAGGTCCTGTCTGTGCAGAACATCTGTCAACGTGGTTAATTCTGTCCTGTTCCTTATCAGCCCTTGTATTCTCGTGCTTTTTAATAATATTGTTATTATAATCATCTATGGAAGCACAGGCAGCTATTCCTGTCTGTGTTCTGGAATTCATTGTAAGCTCATATAGATAATATGCCTTATCTGTATCAGTAATACATGTACCATCTGAAATTCTGCTATCCAAAAGCTCCCTTGCCTTGTCATACACACAGTCTGC
>VOFH01003126.1_pt1 | contig 27730 bp, 46 predicted proteins | sample 5384091 | NCBI WGS metagenome assembly VOFH01 (sample SAMN12384727, study PRJNA508395) | human gut metagenome | isolation source: healthy gut G | host: Homo sapiens
TGGTAAAGTCGGTGTTTTTCGATGTCGGATCGACGCTTATGCATGCGTGCCCGTCGGTGGCGGAGATGTTTCGCCGCCGTCGCGCGGGAGCGAGGCCATGAGTTGTCCGTTCGCGACGTCGAGCCCTACATGCCCGAGGTGGACGCTTATTACGAGCGGGAGTATCTGAGGGACGGCGATTTCTGGTGCTCGCACGGGCGCGCGGTCGCGATCTGGCTTGATATGTACCGGATGCTCGCGGATCGAACGGGACTTTCGGCGGAACGTGACGCGCTCAGCCTCGGAGGTTCACGGTCGGTATCGCAAAGGCGATGCGTGGGCGCTCTACGACGACGTCGTCCGCTTGCCTGAGACGCTGAAACGTTGCGGGTATCGACTCGGGGTCATCTCGAACTGGGACGCCGAGCTCGAAAGCAGCTTTGCGCGAAGTCGGACTGCTGCCGTATTTCGACGTCGTCATCGTCCGCTGCGGAGGGGTATCGGAAACCGACCGATCGTCTTCGAGCTCGCTCTCGAGAAAATGGGGGCGAAGGCCTTGAGACGGTTCATGTGGGTGATTTGCCCGAGGCCGACGGTGCGGCGAGCGCCGTAGGCATAACGCCCGTCATAATCGACAGGAGAGGCTCATGCCGATTGCGCCATGCATCGCGTGAGCACGCTCTGCAGATCTTCCCGCTGTCATAGAGGGCTTGCGGGCATCTTTCGTCCCGGCTTTGCCGCAAGACTTTAAGAGACGCATGGAGCGCATTGGGGGCGATCGGGGGCGATGGGAAGAGCTTGCGGGGCGGGTCGCGCGTCGGATGTTTTCGCTTCGACGTGTCGTCGCCTAACCTAATTTCAAAAAAAATTAAAATTAGGTCTTGTCAGAACTTTTCACTCCGGTATTATATCTCCTTGCGACGCGGGAAACGCGAAGCAACCAAGTAAGGTTCATGGGCGATTAGCTCAGGGGAGAGCACTACCTTGACACGGTAGGGGTCACAAGTTCAAATCTTGTATCGCCCACCATGAAACTTCAAGCCACAAGCAAATGCTTGTGGCTTTTTTTCCTTGCAGCATGCATGCGCATGCTGTGGTTAATGAGCGTCCAAGTCGAATACCGGGAAAGGGCCGAATCATGAACGATGTGCTGTTCGTCGAGTATCCCAAATGCACGACCTGCAAGAAAGCGAGGAAATGGCTCGAGGAGAACGGCGTCGATTTTGCCGCGAGGCATATCGTCGAGGAGAATCCGAGTGCGGAGGAGCTGCGTGACTGGCGTTCCCGCGGCGGGTACGCGCTCCGACGCCTGTTCAATACAAGCGGTGTGAAATACCGCGAGCTCGAAAAGCAAGGACAAGTTGGACGCGGGGATGGGCGACGAGGAGGCGTACGAGATCCCTCGCCTCAGACGGAATGCTGGTAAAGCGTCCGATTTTTAATCGGTGAAGATTTCGCTTTCTTCGGGTTCAAAGAGGCGGAGTGGTCCGAGGCTTTGGTGTTTCGGTAGTCGGTTCAAAACTTTTCAAAAAAGTTTGAATTAACTCTTGCGCGATTCGGGAACCAAGCGTAATATATTTCCCTTGCGACGCGGACATGGCTCAGCTGGTAGAGCACGACCTTGCCAAGGTCGGGGTCGCGGGTTGAACCCCGTCGTCCGCTCCATCGTCTTGTCAGAGCCGATCTGACGAAAGAAAGGTCGGCTCTTTTTAAGACGGAACGCCAATTTGGCGAAGTGGCCAAGTGGTAGGCAGAGGCCTGCAAAGCCTTTACCCCGGTTCGAATCCGGGCTTCGCCTCCAAGTTGGCTTTGAGAACTTAATATGCGGACATGGCTCAGTTGGTAGAGCATAACCTTGCCAAGGTTAGGGTCGCGGGTTCGAGCCCCGTTGTCCGCTCCAGAAACTTCACGAGCGGCTTAAACCGCTCGTTTTTTTATGCCCGCGTGTTCATCGAGTGGGACTCATCCCTGGCTTGCAGATTGCAAGCTCGACCTCGAATGCACGTCTGCAAAGAGAAAGGCGCCCGAAATCCGGCGCCTTTCGTCTGCCGTCTTTCGTTTGAACCGATGCGTCGATTAGGTCGAGATCATGCGGATTCCGACATAGTAGGTGTTGGCGGGCAGGTCTTTGATGTTGTAAACCTCTTTGAGGGGAATCGCCGAAATGCGCCATGTGTAGGTCGCGCCGTCGCGATCGAGCGTGCCCGTCGCGTACGTGTTGCCCGATTCGTCGACGCCCGATTCGTCGACGCTTGCCCCTGCGAGGCCTTCGGCTTCGATGGCTCGCTGCACGGCCACCTCTACGGAGTCCGCGCCGAAAATCTGCGTAGCGTACGAGCAGATTCACCCCTTCCTCACGGTTGACCTCAAGATCCCAGCTTCCGTTCAGGAGGCGCGCCGCATCGTAGGCGCTCAGCTTGTCGATTCCCGCTGCGTACATGATCCCGCATCGGCGAGCGATATGCGGTCGGTGAGCTTCACCACGTCGAAGCCTCCGGTTTGCAAGGTGCCGATGGGCGTTTTCTCGAAAAAAGCTCGCCTTCTGTCGCCTTCAGGTCCGCCATGATGCCCTCGTCGTCGAGGGCCATGTACGCCGCGAGATCGGGAAGCGAGGGCGGCGTTCTCGCTGAGTATCTCCTCGAGCGCCGCCGCTTCGCGCGTCGGCGCGTTTACGACGGCATCGAAGTACTTGAACAAGAAGAACCCGCCTATGACGGCGGCTAGCGCCATCGCCACGAGCGCGCCTCGTTTGACGGCGCTCGGCATTTCGATGGGACGGGTCAAAGGATCGGGGTTCAAATAGTTGATGTTGTCGTTTTCGAACCCTGCGACAGCGCTTCTTCCATAGGGCGAGCTTGTCTGCTGAGCGCCGCTCAGCAAATTCCCGCTGAATGGGAGATGGCTTCTCGAGCCGCGTGGTCGAGCATGCTCGACTTCGACGCGTCGGCGGCGTCTCGATTGTCCGGGGCGTTGTGCTTTGCCATGCGTTTCCTCCGTCGGGATCTGCTCGATTTCGACGAGCGTGCCCCTTCCTAGGTAAATTGTGAACTTTGCAAATTATAGCATTGCCCCCGTGCGCCTATTTGCTAGCATACTCGATGCCCATGGGAGTAGTTGGCACTCACGTGCGATGCTTTCAACATCGTGGCAGGCTTCACCAAGTCTGTCTGGAGCATCTTAATTAGCGAGACTCATGGCGCAGGATAGTTGGAGACCGCCTGTTCTGCGCTGTGAGTCTTTTTTTTTGTGCTCAGGGTTGACGTCGGCGGTAACCGCCATGGGAAGGCGACGCGCTCGCATCGCGCTGAAACGACTTGCAGGGCCGCTATGAGGAGAAAAGGAGCATACGTGGATCTTTCGATATTCGCAACGCCTGAAGCGTGGATTAGCTTGGTGACGCTGATCTTCCTCGAAATCGTCTTGGGCGTTGACAACCTGGTTTTCATCTCCATCACCACGAACCGCCTGCCCGAGGACAAGCAGCACATCGGCCGCAAGCTCGGCCTGGCGGGCGCGCTCGTCATGCGCATCGTCTTCCTGTGCTTCGCCTCGTATCTGGTTCACATGACGACGGCGATCTTCACCATCGGCCTCGGGCCGTATTCCCATGGCTTCTCGGTGCGCGATCTCGTGTTGCTGGTCGGCGGCGCCTACCTCATCTACAAGGGCATCGCCGAGCTTGTCGACATGTTGAAGCTGACCGAGGTCAAGGCGGCTCATTGCGAGGAGCACAAGGCCCTGCATATGATCACGCTTCCTCAGGCGGTCGGCACCATCATGGTCATGGATCTCGTGTTCTCCATCGACTCGGTCATCACCGCAGTCGGCATGGCCGATCATCTCATCATCATGATCATCGCGGTCATGCTCGCGGTCATCCTCATGATGGTCTTCATCGACCCCATCTCCAACTTCATCAACGGCCATCCCGAGATGAAGATGCTCGCTCTCACGTTCATCGTCGCCATCGGCGCGCTGCTCGTCATCGACAGCGCGGGCTTCCACACCGGCGTCGAGCTTTTGCATATGCCGCTTGAGAAGCTGATGGTGTACTTCGCCATGGTGTTCAGCATCGTTCTCGAGCTCATTCAGATGCGCTATAACGCGAACTTCATGGCGTGGCGCAAGGACCGCTGGAAAGAAGACACCCAGGCGCAGATCGAGAACGTCCGCGCTGAGATGGTCGAGCAGCTCGAGGAGGCCGAGAAAGCTATCGCGGACGATCGCGAAGCCGGCGTTTCCGTGCGCGAGGAGCGAATCAAGCCGGTCATCATCGGCAACAACATTGTACATCATGATGCCGATGATCGGCGAGGACGCGGATTCGTTCAAGGAGCTCATGGCGGGTTCGGAGCAGGCGGGCAAGGTGTTCAGCGAACCGCTTGAGCCGCAGCCTCGAGGTGACGGTCGAGGACGTGCGGGAGGACGATTCCGAGATGCGGGGCGGCACCCGTTAGGGCGTGCGGTTCAGGGGAGACCCGGCGTTGCGTTCGCATATGATGCGGCGCCAGGATCTTCAGATCGGCTTGCGTTTCACCTGCGCGGATCTCTTGCGTTTCCGAACTGACGGCAATCAAACGAAGGGCGCCCCTGTGTCGACGGGGGCGCCCTTGCGTTTCAACGGGCTCTCAATCCGGCCGTTTCGCCGCCTCGCATCGAGGCTTGCGCGATGACTGCGCTTTTTAACGATCGGCTGCGTCGGTCGCGCGTAGTTTTCACGCACTCCTCCGAGACGATGAATCGCGCGGCCTTCGGCAGCAGCATGCGAACCGCGAACGGCGTCTTACGGCTGGTGACCTCTCCGTCGTATTGCATGAGCGGGGAGGTCGCTTTCGACGGTGATCTCCCTTCCCTGTAGATCTCGAGCGCATCCGTGCGGTCGGGGAACTCCCGAGCGGTCGAGGATGCATGCGACGAGCGCGGGAATGAGCCCGAAGGCGTCTTTGGTGTTGAGGATGACGATGTCGAACATGCCGTCGCGCGGCAGATTGTTGTGAACCACCGAAAGATCGAACTGGATCTTCGAGAAATTGACGATGAGCACCCCGACGCCTTCGCTTTCGATGCGCTCCCCGTCGACGGTTATCGAGAACTTCGCGTGCTGGGGCGTCACATGCGTCACGGCCGGTGAAATACGCCATGGGGCCGAAGCTTCTTTCCCGCCGACGCGCCTTTCATGATGGTCGCGTCGTATCCCGCGCCTGCGATGATGGAGAACCCGAACAGTTCGCCGTCGCATGATTCGATCTCCCCGATGTCGAAATCCATCATGCGGCCCTCGCGCGTCATCTTCGCGAGCGCGTGGGGCTCGCTCGGAGAGTCGAGGTTCATCGCGAGGAGGTTCGCAGTCCCGCGGGGAAGGGCAAAACCCGGGATCGGTGTCGGCGAGCTGGTAGCTTACCGAGGATATGGTTCCGTCGCCGCCTGCCGCGACCACGGCGTCGAACTCCTCGGCGTCATGGAGAAATGCGCGCAGGTCGCTCGTTCCGTCCGTGGAGCGTATCGTGACCTCGTCCCCGTCGACGATGAGCGACCGGATGTAATCGTAGATCGCGCCTTCGCCGTATCCCGAGGCGGGTTGTTGATGACGAGCAGTTTCACAGATTTCCTTTCCCTTGTTAAAATAATGGTACTACAAACTACAGAGCTCTACGTAAGGATCATCCCGGTGTACATAGCCAGTCAGGAAAGCCTCGAGGCGTTCGTCGAGCGCGCGAGGTCGTCGTCGGTTCTCGCCATCGATACCGAGTTTCTTCGCGAGAAGACCTATTATGCGAAACTTTGCCTGCTTCAGATGGCAACCGATGACGAGGTCGCCATCGTCGATCCGTTCGAAGTGAAGGATCTCGGCGTCTTTGGCGCCGCTGCTCCTCGACGAGTCCATTGTGAAGCTGTTTCATGCGGGCGATCAGGATCTTGAGATCATCTACCGCAACGTGGGCGTGCTGCCCCGGCCCGTGTTCGACACCCAAATAGCCGCCGCCTTGCTCTCGGGCAGGCGCAGCAGGTGGGTTACGGGTCGCTCGTCCACACCGTTTGCGGCGTCACTCTGAAAGAAGATCGATTCGTTCACCGATTGGTCGCATCGTCCCTTGAGCGAATCTCAGCTCGACTACGCCGCCGACGACGTCGTCTATCTCCCCGAGATGTACAGGTCCATGCGCGCTTCCCTTTGAGGGAAAAAGGGCGTTTGTCCTGGCTCGACCCGATTTCGAGGAGCTGGTCGACCCAGCCCGTTACGAGAGCGATCCTCGCGAGCGGTTCCGGCGTCTCAAACGGGGCAATCAGCTGACCCGCAAGCAGCTTTCAGCTGCCCGCGAGCTGACGGCTTGGCGTGAGGAGCAGGCTCGCAGGCGCGACGTGCCGCGTAAATGGGTGCTCTCGGATGAGCAGATCGTGGAGGCGTGCAAGCGCGAGGCGAAGACCATCGACGACCTTTTCATGGTGCGCGGCATGCGCGAGCGCCTTTCCACGGCAGACGCGCGGAGCGTTATCGCGCTCATGAACAAGGCTTACGCGCTTCCGCAATCCGAGTGGCCCGAACTCGATCGTTCGGGTCGCAGCGAGCCGAACGTCGATTCGCAGGTGGATCTCATGACCGCGCTCGTCAGGCTTCGCGCAAAAGGAGAACGGCATCGCCATGCAGACGCTTGCCAACCACTCCGAGCTCGCGTTGGTCGCTCGCGGACATGTGGACGGCGCCGACGTGATGAAGGGCTGGCGCCGCGCCATCATCGGCGACGAGCTGCTCGACCTGCTCGAGGGAAGGATCTGCCTGAGCCTGGGGCCTGAGGGCATCGTCGTCCAAAGGCGCGTCGAGGCGTAGCCTCTCCGATGCGCTCGGCCGCGCATCAGTTAAAGATCTTTTGACGTTGTTCCGTTTGCGGGACAGGTTGGCCAGGGACTCCTTCTATAATGGCGGGAAACATTTCTCACTCGCAGAAGGGCAAAACATCATGGATCTGAGTTATCTTTCCGTCGTCGTGCTCACGCTCGTCATCGGCATGGGCGCTTCGTGGTACGTCAACCACAAGCTTAAGGTCTACCAACGCGTTCCGATCTCGAACGGGTTGACGGCGCCAGGCGGCTCGTCGAATGCTTGCGTATTACGGCATCTCCACGTCCAGGTTTACCGTGGGGGGCCGGGCCAGGATTTCTTCGACCCGCGCAGCAACTCGGTGTCGCTCTCGCCCGAGGCCTTCGACGGGCGCACTATCACCGCAACCGCCACGGCGTGCCACGAGGTCGGACATGCGTGCCAATACGCTCAGAACTATTCTCCCATGAAGATCAGGGGAGCTCTCGTTCCCGCAGTCAACCTCGCGTCGAACGCTTGGATTTTCATACTCCTCATCGGCATTTTCCTCACTTCGCAAGGGCTCATCACGCTCGCGATCATCATGTACGCGGTCGTGGTGCTGTTTCAGGTGGTGACGCTGCCCGTCGAGTTCAACGCCTCGCGACGCGCCATGGCCTACATGGACACCATCGGCCTGCCCCAGCGTGAGCGCTCGGGTTCCTTCGACGTTCTCCGCGCATGCGCGTTCACCTCCGTTGCGGCGGCGCTCACCTCGGCGCTGTACCTCGTTTACCTGCTCGGCCAAAACCGCGAATAGGCGGAGCTGCCATGGCTTTCAGCAGAAGTCGCGCCATAGCGCCTGAAAAAGCCCGCGGGCGCCTCATCCGACGCCGTCACCGTGACCGAGGCGCTTACCATCGCGAAAGGAGCCTTGAACGGCGTTCGGCTTAAGATCGTCGGCGAGGTGTCGTACGTTTCCAACAAAAGCACGTACTCCGCCGTGTACTTCAGCGTGAAGGACGAGGGTGGAACGCTTGAGTGCATGGTGTGGAAAGACCGGTACGCCGCGATCGGCGTCGAGCTTAAGGTCGGCGCGCTCGTCGAGCTGACGGGCAATTTCGGCATCTACGTGAAGCGCGGCACGATGAGCTTCGAGGTGCGCGACATCAAATTCGCGGGCGAGGGCTATCTGCGCATGCAGGTCGCCAACCTCGCCCGCAGGCTCGAGGCCGAAGGACTCATGGACGCGGAGCGCAAGCGCTCGCTTCCTGCGTACCGAATGCATCGGCATCGTCACCTCGCCGGTCGGCGCCGCCGTCCATGATGTGCTGCGCACGCTGCGCCGACGTTACCCGCTTGCGAGGGTCCTTCTCGCGGGGGTGATCGTGGAAGGCGAAAGGGCGTCGAAGAACATCGTCGAGGGCATGAGACAGATGGTGGCCGCGGGCGCCCGAGGTTGTTCTCGTCGTGCGCGGCGGCGGTACGTACGAGTCCATGATGCCCTACAACGACGAACTGCTCGCGCGCACGATCTCCCGCTGCCCCGTGCCTGTCGTCACCGGCATCGGGCATGAGCCCGATAACTTCATCGCTGACATGGTCGCCGACGTCCGCTGCTCGACCCCTACGGCGGCAGCTGAGAAGGTCGCGCCCTCTCTTGATGAGATCGCGTTGACGTTGGGGGCGACTTCATCCGCGTTGTCCTCGAAGCTGGCCGCGCAAACTCAAGCGCATCGCGCGTCTCGATCTATGCGAGCGCGCCTTGCCCCAAGCGCAGAGGGCTCCCTTGCGCGTTTCAGGGCAAAACTCGACCGCTGCGCCATGCTCGCCCCGTTCCAAGAGCCCACCCGCCTGTTCGACGCGGAGGCTCGCTCGCTCGACGACTTCGCCGAGCGCTTGAGCGCGGTGCTGCCTCGTCAGCTCGAGCGCGATCGCTCGACGCTCGAGTTCACGCGCAAGTCGCTGAGCCGCTCGCTTCCGCGCTTGCTCGCGCGCGATGCCCAGCGCGTCGCGTCGCTCTCGGACAGGTTCGGCTATCAGGCGTCGCATGCGACGCAGCGCTATGCACGCGACGTGTCGGTTGCGGCTGCTCGTCTTCACAACCTTTCCCCGTTGACCGTCCTTGCGCGTGGCTACGCCATGGTGCAGGCCGACGACGGTTCCGTCGTTAAATCGGTCGATGGCGTGCGCTCCGACGACAAGGTCTCCGTCCTTGTCTCGGACGGCGTCTCGATTGCCGAGTTTCCGCCGCTAGGCGGGTAGATACCACTGTGCAGAATTGGAGGGATTAGTATGGGTGATGTCGTCGTTCCCGTCGAGGAGCTGACTTTCAGGCAGGCGATGGCCGAGCTGGAGGGCATCGTGTCGGTGTTGAGTCGGGCACGCTCGAGCTTGAAGACAGTCTGAAGAGCTACGAGCGCGGTGTTTCCCTGCTCGGCTCTTTGCAGCGTCGTCTGGGCGCGGCGGGCAGCAGGTCGAGGTGCTCATGGGCGAGCTGTCGGAGGCTCCCCGATGACTCCACGCAAGACAGCACGCTGACGAAAGCGTAAACGTTGGGAAGGAGACGGGTGTGAGAAAGCAAGATTGCCTTTTCTGCAAGATCGTCGAGGGCGAGATCCCTTCGACGAAGGTGTACGAGGATGAGCACGTGCTGGCGTTCGAGGATGTCAATCCGATGATGCCGGTCCATACGTTGATCGTCCCTAAGAATCATTTCGACAACATCGCCGACGACGTTCCCGAGGAGGAACTCGGTCGTCTTTTCGCCGCCGTTCAAAAAGTCGCCGAGCTGAAGGGCGTTGTCGAAAGCGGCTTCCGCGTCGTCGTCAACACCAACGACGATGCATGTCAGACGGTTCATCATATTCACGTTCACGTGCTCGGCGGCGAGCAGATGAACGACGGCGATCCCTCGCGCGAGAAATAGGGGATTGCCGATCTGCTTTTGAAGGGACGTTCGCTTCCGCCTTGCGTCGTCGTATGGCGGCGCCATTGCGCATGGCGTCGTGGCGTATGGAGCGCTTCGCATGCGGCGTGCGGCGCGAACGAGGTAACGAGCGCTGAAGCGTCGGCATGCGTGCCGACGCTTCTATTTAATACACATTTGTTGAAAAACTAAAGCCACTCGCCGAATCGGAGCCAGGGTAGGCCCTCGTCCTGCGCCGGGCGTACGTAAAATTGTATGACATACGAATCTTGCGAGGAGGTAGCTCGTTGAACGTTCTTGTCATCAATGCAGGCTCATCGTCGTTGAAGTACCAGCTTATCAACGTTGAGACGCATAAGGTTCTTGCGAAGGGAATTTGCGAACGCGTCGGTTCCTCCCGGTCTTTCCACAAGCACGGTCTCGATGAGAACGAAACCGTCATCGACGCGCAGATGCACGATCACAACGACGCCATGGCGCTCGTTCTCGAAACGCTCACATCGGGAGCCGATAAGGCCATCGAATCGCTCGACGAGATCGACGCCGTCGGTCACCGCATCGTTCAGGGCGGGAAGTACTTCGATCGTTCGGTCCTCATCGACGACGACGTCATCGAGAAGATCGACGAGCTTGCCGAGCTCGCGCCCTTCACAACAAAGCCGCGCGCTCATGGGCATCCGCGCATGCCAGAAGCATATGCCCGGACGTTCCCATGGTGGCCGTCTTCGACACCTCGTTTTCCAGACCATTCCGCCGAAGGCCTACATGTACCCGTTGCCCTACGAGCTGTACGAGAAGCACGCCATCCGCAAGTACGGCGCGCACGGAACGAGCCATCGCTACATTGCCGAGCGCGCGGCCGCCGTTCTCGACGAGCCCTTGGAGGATCTGAAGCTCATCACCTGCCATTTGGGCAACGGCTGCTCCATCTCCGCCATCGACCACGGCGTGGCCGTTGACACGACGATGGGCCTCACCCTCTCGATGGCCTTATGATGGGCACCCGCTGCGGCGCCATCGACCCGGCCATCGTCCCCTTCATCATGGAGAAGGAGGGCCTTGACGCGCAGGGCGTCAACGATCTCATGAACAAGAAAGTCGGGCTTGCTGGGCATCTCGGGCGTGTCGAACGACCTTCGCAGCGTCCGCGACGCATCGGAGAGGCGACGAGCGCGCCCAGCTCGCCTACGACATGTACTCGAACTCCGCGAAGAAATACATCGGCCAGTACATCGCCGTCATGGGCGGCGTCGATGCCATCGTGCTCACGGCCGGCGTGGGCGAGAACTGCGACAAGATGCGGCGCATGATCTTCGCGGGTTTGCAGCCTCTCGGCATCGTCCTCGACGAGGAGAAGAACCGCCAGCGTGGTTTCGAGCGTGAGATTTCCTCGAGAGCTCCATGGTCAAGATCATCATCATCCCGACGAACGAGGAGTACATGATCGCGCGCGATACCTACGAGCTGATTCACGACTGATTGCGAAGCTTTGAATTGTCGAAGCACACCTTGGCAGGCGGGGCGGCACCCATCGGTGTCGCCCCGCCTGGTTTTCAGGGCGCGTTTCGCGCGGTCGCGCGATGGCGCGTCGTCGAATGAGGCGCCATCGCGCTGAAGCCGCCGTCGCCCCGCAGCAAGCTCGCCCTAGGCGTTTTTGCGCGCTTGAGCCTGGACGCAGGTGATGGCGACGACGCCGACGATGTCATCTGCGGAGCAGCCGCGCGAAAGATCGTTCACCGGAGTGGCGAGGCCCTGCGTGATGGGGCCGTAAGCGTCAGCGCCGGCGAAGCGCTGGACCAGCTTGTAGCCGATGTTGCCGGCGTCGATGTCGGGGAAGATGAGGACGTTCGCCTTTCCCGCAACGGGGAGCCCGGCGCCTTCGAAGCTCCGACCGAATCGACGATGGCGGCGTCAAGCTGCATTTCTCCGTCGAGGAGAATCTCGGGTGCGAGCTCGTGCGCAAGCGCCGTCGCGTCGACGACCTTTCCCGCGTCGTCGTTTTTCGCGGATCCCTTCGTCGAATGGGAGCAGCGCGACGCGCGGCTCGGTTTTCATCAGCGTGTTCCAGGAGCGCGCGGTGTTGACGGCGATGTGCGCGAGCCTTTCCGCGTCGGGCTGGACCTCGAGGCCGCAATCGGAGAACATGAACGTCCCGTTTTCGCCGTAGGGGCAGTCGGGAACCACCATGACGAAAAAAGGAGCTGACGAGTTTTACCCCGGGAGCGGTTTTGAGGATCTGAAGGCACGGGCGCAGCACGTCGCCGGGTGGCATGGCACGCGCCTGCGACCATGCCGTCCGCGCGTCCCGACTTGACCATCATGACGCCGAAGTAGAGCACGTCGCCTCATAAGCTCGGCCGCTTTCTCGGGCGTCATGCCCTTGTGGCGACGCAGCTCGACCAGCTGGTCGATGAACTCCTCGCGGTAGGGCGACGTCGCAGGGTCGACGATCTTCGCCCCGGAAAGCGCGATCCCCGATTGCTCGATCGCGGTTTCATCTCCGAGGATGATCAGGTCGGCGATGTCCTTCTCGATGATTTCCCGAGCTGCTTCGAGCGTGCGGGGGTCGGATCCTTCGGGGAGGACGATGGTCTGCCTGTCCGTGCGCGCTTGCTCGATCATCGTGTTTAGAACGTGCTCATATGCGTGCCTCTCTTGACTGATGTCGGATACTGCTCGATATGCCGTACGTATCCTTTTATGATAGAGCCCCGATTTCACGCGATGTGCGGCCCCTTGCCCGAACGGCGTTATTTATTCGATTTGTATGATTATGTCTAAGGCGTCCTTGGAACCCTATACAATGAGCGAAACGAATGCGCCATGCGCAACGAACCGTCCGCCGATGCGTTGATGCCTGGCGCATTATTGTGCGGTAGGCGGGAGATGACGGCGATCTTGCGGGGGGAGCGTTCGGCGCGGGATCGCGGTCGCGAGGGGTCGACGAGGCATGCGGGCCGTTTTGCGCAGCGGGCTCGTGCGTCCGTCGCCGTCGCTTTTCGCCGCTTTCGTTTTGGGAAGGTGACTAAGCTCGCTCATGGGCGTTCAATATTCTGAATACAAAGATATCGACATCGTCGATTTCGACGCGGTTGTCGTCGGATGCGGCTTCGCGGGCTCGGTTGTCGCCCGCGAGCTCGCCGATCGCGCGGATATGCGCGTGCTGATCATAGAGAAGCGCCCTCATATCGGCGGCAACATGTACGACGAGGTCGATTCCGCGGGAATTCTCGTGCATCGCTACGGTCCTCATATCTTCCACATCGACAGCAACAGGGTGTTCACGTATTTGCGCAGGTTCTCGGGTTGGATCGGCTATCAGCATAAGGTGCTCGCGGATTGGCACGGCACGTACCTGCCGGTTCCTTTCAACAAAATTCGATGGAGATCGCGTTCGGCGATCGCGCTTCGGGTCTCATCGAGAAGCTCGTCGAGAGATTCGGCGACGAGTGCAAGGTTTCCGTCAATGAGCTGCGCGCTCAGGACGATCCCGAGCTTTCCGAGATCGGCGAGTTCGTGTACGAAAACGTGTTTCTCTATTACACGCAAAAGCAATGGGGCGTGGCTCCTGACGAGGTCGACCCGCCCGTCACCGCGCGCGTTCCCGTCTCACATCTCGCGCGACAACCGGTATTTCCAAGATGAGTTCCAGGAATGCCCGCGCTTGGCTACACCAAGCTCTTCGAGAGCATGCTCGACCACGAGAACATCGAAGTGTGCCTGAACACCGAGGCTGAAAGCGTTTTCGACCTCGTTTTCGAGGATGGGAGCGAGGACGCGCGCATCAGCGAGATCAGGTTGCACGGCCGTCCGTTCACGGGCCCGATCGTCTTCACCGGCCCCATCGACGAGCTGTTCCTCGCGCGCTTCGGGCGCCTGCCCTATCGCAGCCTCGAGTTCGTGTACGAGACCTACAACGAGGAGCGCGTTCTGCCATGCGCCACCGTGAACTACACCGTCACGGAAGATTACACCCGCGTGACCGAGTTCAAGCACATGACGCGGCAGCGCAGCCCGAAGACGACCATCGTGAAGGAGTATCCACGCGCCTACACGGATCCTTCGAAGCAGACCCCGTACTACGCGATCATCAACGAGGAGAACAACGCGCATTACGCTCGCTACAGGCGCTTGACCGAATCGCTGCCCAATTTCCATCCGCTCGGACGTCTTGCCGAGTATCGTTACTACAACATGGACGAGATCGTCGGCCATGCCCTCGAATTGTCTGACGAGCTTGTGGCGCAACATGCATCCCGCCTTGCGTCGGCGCAGGCTTCGGAATAGGAAGTGCACTATGAAAACGCTCACGTTCGCGGTACCTTGCTACAATTCCGCCGATTACATGGACAAATGCATAGAATCCCTCCTCGCGTGCGGTGACGATGTCGAGATCCTCATCGTCGACGACGGTTCGACGAAGGACGACACCGCCGAGAAGGCGGATGAATGGCAGGCTCGTCATCCCGACATCATCAAGGCGATCCACAAGGAGAACGGCGGGCACGGCTCGGCGGTCAATGCGGGGCTTGCCCGGGCTTCGGCGCGTTACTTCAAAGTGGTCGATTCGGACGATTGGCTCGACGCCGACGCGATGGCGCCCGTGATGAAGTATCTGAGGCTTCAGATGGAGCTCAAGGATCCGACCGATCTCGTCATCGCCAACTACGTTTACGAGAAGGTGTTCGACGGAACGCGCACCGTCATGCGCTACAAGAACGTCTTTCCCGAGGGGCGCGAGTTCGGCTGGGGCGAGGTGGGCATTTTCAGCCCCTCGCAGTACCTTTCTCATGCATTCGGTCATCTACCGCACCGAGCTTTTGCGGGACATGGATCTCACGCTGCCCGAGCATTGCTTCTACGTCGACAACATCTTCGTCTACGAGCCCCTGCCCCATGTGAAGACGATGCGCTACTTCGACGTCGATATGTACCGGTACTTCATCGGACGCGAGGACCAATCGGTGAACGAGAGCGTCATGATGGGCCGCATCGATCAGCAGCTCCGCGTCACGCGCACGATGATCGACGCGGTCGACGTCATGGCCATCGATCAGCGCAAGCTTCGCCATTACATGGAGAACTACCTATCCATGATGATGTGCATCTGCTCGGTGTTTTTGCGCATGCGCAACACGCCGGAAGACGAGAAGAAGCGTGATGAGATCTGGTCGTATCTGAAAAACGCCGATGCCGCGCTCTACCGTCGCGTGCGCACGAACGCGCTCAATCTCTGGACGAACGTTCCGACCGAGATGGGACGACGCGTCGGGTTGGGCGGATATCATCTCGCTCAGAAGATCTTCAAGTTCAACTAAGGCGAAGGCCTCGGGTTCGGGGAGCAGGATCTGGATCGCGGTGCGTGCGGGCGTGCGCGCGCACCGCGCACGTGCCGTGCCTTTTGCCGTGAGGCGGGCGAATTATGAAGCGCGGCGAGCTCATCTGCCGCCCGCCAGGGGGTATCTGCAGTCGGCGAGCTCATCCGCCGCCCATCGCTGCGGTTACCTGTAGTCGGCGGGGTTTTGGAGCTTGACCCCGTGGTGTTGCCTGCGTTTCTCAACTCGTGCCCGAACACGACCGCGCCTTCCCCGAACTTGTCCTTGAGGATGTCGGTCGCATCGATGAGGCGCCTGCGTTTTCCCTCGTCCGCTAAGGCGCTCGGCTGCTTCATGGACGATGCCCCCGCATCTGCGCTCGAGAAGTTCTCGGCGTCGAACAGCGATTCCTGGGCGCAGTCGTCCCCTTGAAACCCGCTCACCCCGACGCCGATGAGCGGACTCTCATCCCCGGTCGCCAAAGATCGTCGATGAGAGCGCACAGGCGCGGGGCGAAATGCAGATCGTCGTCGCTCGGACGGGAAGGCGCGTTTGCGACGAGCGGGTGGTGCGGTCGTCGTAGCGCATGCGCAAGAACACGGTGCGGCCTTTGAGCTGCTTTCTTCTCATGCGTCGACCGACTTTCGCCGCAAGGGTTCGGACGGCGGCTTCGATGTCGGCGCGGTCTTCAAGATCGGTGGAGAAGGTCACTTCGTGGGAGATCGACTTGACGCCTTCATCCGCCTCGATGCTCGAGCTGTCGCATCCTTGCGCCCTGTTTCTCATCATCTCCGCGTTTTTGCCGAAAACGCGATGAAGCAGTCCCTCGTCTGCTCGCGCGAGCTCTCCGAGCGTGCGCACTCCGTGCGCTTTGAGCGTCTTTTCCGCGACGGCTCCGACTCCGCTGAGGCTGCGGATGGGCAGAGGGGAGAGAAACGCCTCCTCGCCGCCGGGGTACACCACGGTCAGCCCGCGCGGCTTGTCCATGTCCGATGCGATTTTCGCGACCGATTTCGAGGTTCCCACGCCTATCGAGCAGGTCACGCCCAAATTCTCGACGCGACGGGCGATTCGCGCGGCTATGAGCACGGGGTGCTCGGTGTTCGTCCGCGTGGGAGACACGTCCATGAAGGCCTCGTCGATGGAGACCTGCTGCACGTGCGGGGTCTCGTCGCGCAGGATGTCCATAATGCGGTTCGACATCTCGCGATATCGGCTGAAATGCCCGCGCGTCCAGATGGCATCCAGGGCACAGCTCTCGCGCCAGCGACGAGGCCATGGCGCTGCGCACCCCGAAGGCGCGGGCCTCGTAGGAGCAGGTGGAGACGACTCCGCGTTTATCCGCGTCGCCGCCGACGATGACGGGCTTGCCCCGCCAGGCCGGGTGATCCAGCTGCTCGACGGAGGCGAAGAAGGCGTCCAGGTCCACCAGCAGGATGGCGGGACCCTGCCAGGGCGCGAGAGCGGCGTCGCTGTTGAGAAAATCGTCCATGCCGACAGTGTAGCCCAACCTAGCGCCGCCCTTGAGGCGGATCATCTGCGTCGGCGGCTCGATTGGGGCGCGGTCATCGTGCGTTTGCGAGGAAGAACAGCGCCATGGTGCCCGGTCCCGAATGGGCGCCGATGACGGGGTCGACGTAGTTGACGATGATGTTCTTCACGTTGAAATGCTCGCGGATCATGTCGGCGAGGTAACGAGCGTCGTCGGCGCAGTCGCCGTGCGTGATCATGACGGTTTGCTCGCAAATCGGCGGTCCGCCGACTCGTTCATATGCTCGAGCAGCGCGTTGAGGGATTTTCTGCGCCCTCTCAGCTTTTCCATCGGGACGAGACGTCCTTCGTCGTCTACGTGCAGGACGGGCTTGATGTTGAGGAGCGTGCCCGCCCATGCGCTCGTTTTCGATACGCGTCCTCCGCGGAACAAGAACATGAGGTCGTCGACGGTGAACCAATGCGCCAGCTTGAGCTTGTTGTCCTCGACCCAGTCGCGCACGTGCTCGATATCGGCCCCGTTTCGCGCGAGTTGCGCGGCGTGCCATACTAAAAGGCCTTCCCCGCCCGAGGCGGCGAGGGTGTCGACCGTGTATATCGTGCGGGCGGGATACGCCTCCTCCAGGCTGCGGGCGAGAAGGCTGATCGCCTCGTACGTGCCCGAAAGACCGCTTGAGAAACCGAGGTACAAGACATCGCGCCCCTCTTCGAGGATGGAGCGCAGGAGCTTTTCGGAGTCGGACATGTTCGGCAGGGAGGTGGTGATGAGGCTTGCCTGCCCGCATCATGTCGTAGAACTGCTTGAGGTCGGTGCGCTCGCCTTTCAGGTAGCTTTGCCGTTGCCGCCCGTCGACCATGAACGTGAGCGGCAGGACGTGAAGGCCGAATTCGTCGATGATGCTCTCGGGTAGGTTGCAGGCGGAATCGGTGACGATTTCGAAGTCCATAGGCTCTCCTTCTTTAGTCAGTTCGGTTGCATTTTAGGTTTTTCGGAATCGACGATACCGCATTTTGGAAAATTAATCTGCAGTTAATGAGCGATTTGGGGCATACGCTACTATTGGGGAGGGACTGTCAAGGGCGAGCCGGGTGACTTCGCGCGCGCATGCCCATTTGCTGGGGTTTGCAGGCAAATCACCTGCAAACGTGGCTTTGTCGAGCGTCATTTAATATAATGAACAGGTTTGAGACTAGCCCTAACGCAATCATCATGCAGTAATACGAAAGGTTGGAATGCTTCGTGGCTAACAGCTATAAAGAGACCATGAATCTTCCCCAGACCGACTTCGCCATGCGCGGCAACCTGCCGCAGAACGAGCCGAAGCGTCTTCAGAAGTGGGAAGAGGAGGATCTGTACCATCGCGTGCTCGAGAAGAACAAGGACGGCAAGCCCTTCGTTCTTCACGACGGCCCTCCTTATGCCAACGGACCCATTCACATCGGCCATTCGTTCAACAAGATCCTCAAAGACTTCGTCGCAAAAGCCATGCGCAGCGCGGGTACTTCACTCCCTACATCCCCGGATGGGACTGCCATGGCCAGCCCATCGAGCACATGGTCGAGAAGACCCTCGGCCCCGACAAGATGGCGGCGACCTCGCAGCCTGAGCTGCGCAAGCTCTGCCGCGAATGGGCCGAGAAGTACGTCGACGTGCAGCGCGAAGGCTTCAAGCGCCTCGGCGTCAACGCCGATTGGGATCACCGTACCTCACGTTCACGCCCGGATACGAGGCCGGCAACGTGGAGATCTTCAAGGATCTGTACCTGAAAGGCTCGGTCTACCGCGGCCGCAAGCCCATCCACTGGTGCAAGCGCTGCCACACCGCCCTCGCCGAGGCTGAAATCGAGTACGACGATGAGGTGTCGCCGTCTATCTTCGTCGCGTTCAAGATGGACGTCATGCCGGGCGTCTTCGAGGCGGCGGGCGCCCAAGGCGAGGCGAACATTCTCATCTGGACGACCACGCCCTGGACCCTTCCCGCCAACACCGCCGTCTCCCTGGCGCCTGATGCCGACTACGTCATGGTGGTCGTCGACGGCAAGAACTTCGTCATGGCGCTCGAGCTTGTCGAAAGGTCGCCGAGATCGCGCAATGGGAGGATTACGCGCTCGTCAGCGATGAGGCGGGCGAGCCCGTCAAGCTCAAGGGCAAGCAGATGTGCGGGCTCACCCACACGTGCCCGATTCGCCAGGCTCTCAAAGGGCACCATCATCTACGGCGACCACGTCACGCTCGACTCGGGCACCGGCGCCGTCCACACCCCCCGGCCATGGCCAGGACGACTACCTCGTCGCGCTCGAGTTCGACGTTCCGATGCTCATGCCGGTTGATGACAACGGCGTGCTGACCGACGATGCGGGCAGGTTCGCGGGGCTTTCCGTCGACGACGCGAACCCCGTCATCATCGACTGGCTGTGCGAGCAGGGCACGCTCGTCGCACGCAGGGACATCAACCACTCCTATCCGCATTGCTGGCGTTGCCACGAGCCCGTCATCTTCCGCGCGACGGATCAGTGGTTCGTCTCGATGGACAGAACTCGCTTCGCGAGGACGCTCTGCGCGCCATCAACAGCGAGGTCGTCTGGGTGCCCGAGTGGGCGAAGAACCGCATCGGCTCCATGGTCGCGGACCGTCGGATTGGTGCATTTCCCGTCAGCGTTCCTGGGGCGTGCCGATTCCCGTCTTCAAGTGCGCGAAGTGCGGCGAGACGGTTGCGACCGAGGAAACGTTCGACGCTGTCATCGAGCTGTTCCGCACCGAGGGCGCTGATGCGTGGTTCACGCGCGATCCGAAGGATTACCTGCCGCGCAACACGAAGTGCGAGCGTTGCGGATGCGCCGACGTCGTTCCCGAGAAGGACATCCTCGACGTGTGGTGGGAATCCGGCGTCTCCCACACGAGCGTTTGCAAGCACCGCTCCGCGGAAGGCCTGCATTTCCCCGCCGATCTGTACCTCGAGGGATCGGATCAGCATCGCGGTTGGTTCCAGTCGTCGCTGCTCACCTCCATCGGCGCCTACGGCGTGCCTCCCTACAAGTCGGTCATGCACTGCGGCTTCACCGTGGACGAAGAGGGCCGCAAGATGTCGAAGTCGCTCGGCAACGGCATCGATCCGGCAGAGGTCATGGACAAGTTCGGCGCCGACGTGCTGCGCCTTTGGGTGGCCAGCGTCGATTACTCGCAGGACGTGAGCATCTCCGATTCGATCCTCAAGCAGGTGTCCGATGCGTATCGTCGCTTCCGCAACACCTTCCGCTTCCTGCTCGGCAACTTGAACGATTTCGACTTCGAGCGCGACGGCGTCGCGGAGTGGGATGCGCTCGAGCCTGTCGACAAGCATATGATGATCAAGCTCGCCGACGTGTTGGCGGAGATCGAGGCGGCTTACGCATCGTATAAGTTCAACTCGGTGTATCGCATCGCCTATGATTTCGTGAACGAGCTGTCCGCCGTGTACATGGACGTGACGAAGGACCGTCTGTACTCCGAGGCCCCCGACTCGCCGCGTCGTCGTGCGGTTCAGACGGTGCTCATGAACATCCTCGAGGTTCTCGTGCGCGTCATGTCCCCGATCCTCTCGTTTACCTGCGATGAGGTGTGGGAGCACTACCCGCAGTCGGAGCGCTCCAAGCAGGGAAGGCCTTTCAGCGTCCAGCTTTGTGGGCTGGGCCCGCCGTCGACGACTTTGTGCCTGCGTTGGAGCGCGAAGACGCTTCCCTGGAGGCGTTCGACGCGGTCCTTTGCACGCGCGAGCTCGTCACCAAGGCTCTCGAGGACGCGCGCAGCGCCAAGCAGATCAACAAGAGCCAGGAGGCTCGCGTCGTCGTTCACGCTCAGCCGGAGGTCTGCCGCGCGGCGGAGACGTTCGATGCGGGCGTGTTCGAGGAGCTCTTCATCGTCTCGGGTGCTGAGTTCTTGGATCTTGCCGAGGGCGAAGACGAGCGCGTCGAGGTTTTGCCGCCGAGGGCGAGAAGTGCCCGCGTTGCTGGAACTTCCGCGAGCTGGGCGGCAACGCCGCGCATCCGGCTGTTTGCAAGCGTTGCGGCGACGCCTTGACGCCATCGGCTTCGTCGAAGCGTAACGGCTTCGGCGGGGGCGTTTGCGCCGGTTGCGCCGCTTGAGGCCGGCTTTGCAAGGCGAGGCGCATGATAGTGGGTTCGGGTTCGGTTCGGCCGGACCGTCGAGCGGGCGACTCCGTGGTTGCCCGCTCGCTGTATGAAGGGTTCGAAGTTCAAGGGGAAGAGCGTCTGCGTATGGTGAAATCCACTCGTGTCGATCTCGACGTTGATGCGGCCGGAACGCCTCGGGCGCAAGGCGGGTCCGTCTGCGCGCAAGCGCAACGCCGTGACGTTCGCGGTGGTCGCGCTTCTTTGGCTCGCCTTCGATGCGGCGACGAAAAGCTACTTCAACGCCTTCGCCGTCGGCGAGCATATCGCAGGTCCGTTTGCGGGCGTGTTTCAGTTCACGCTCGTTCACAACACGGGCGCTGCCTGGGGTATGTTCGGCGACTCCACGTTCGCCCTCGGCGTGTTCTCGCTCGTCGTGTGCGCCGTCCTTCTCGCCTACCTCTTCGTCTTCGATCCATCCGCGCATTGGTCGAGCGCCCTCGGCATCGGGTTGATCGTCGCGGGAGGGGGTGGGCAATGCCCTCGATCGGTTCACGCTCGGTTACGTGGTGGACTTCATCGAGGCGGTGTTCATCGATTTCCCCGTGTTCAACATCGCCGACATCGGCGTCACCTGCGGTGGTCGTCTTTCTCGTTTCGATGCTTTTGTCAATGCGCGCAGACGGTGAGGAGCGCCGATGAGTCGATCTTTATGCCATGTCGCCACGCTCGATGACGCGGGGAAGCGCCTCGACGCCATGCTCGCCGACAGGGGCTGCTACGCGAGTCGGTCGGCGGCTGCGCGTGCGGTGGAAGAGGGGCGCGTTCTGGTCGCGGGGAGCAGGTCGCCAAGAAGCACATCGTCTGCGCGGGCGAGGCCGTCGTGTACGAGGTCGAGGAGGCGCTCGAGCGGCGCCGTTTCAGGGGAGCCGATCGACCTCGACATTCGCTACGAAGACGACGACGTCATCGTCTTGTCGAAGCAGGTCGGCCTGGTGTGCCACCCTTCGATCGATCATTTCGACGGCACGCTCGTCAACGCTCATCTACCATTGCGGAAAAGACCGCCTGTGCAACGTTCAGGGCGACGACGACAGGCTCGGCATCGTCCATCGCCTCGATCGGGATACGAGCGGCTTGATGCTGGCCGCGAAATCGGATGCGGCGGGCTACGCGCTCATGGAGGACATCCGCGCCCGCGCCGTCGACCGGCGCTACATCGCGCTCGTGCACGGCGTCATGGCACATGACACCGGATGATCGACGCCCCCATCGCCCGAAGCGCCAACGAACGTACGCGCATGGCCGTTGCGACGACGTCCCGTCGGCACGGGAGGCCATCACCACGTTTCGCGTTCTCGAGCGGTTCGAGCATGATCGGCACGATGACGGCTATTCGCTCATCGAGTGCAAGCTTTTCACCGGGCGCACCCACCAGATCCGCGTTCACATGCAGTACACGCGTCATCCCATCGTGGGGGATCCGGTTTACAGCGCAAACGGACCGCGCGACGAGGCGGCTCAACTCGGCCTTGCGCGTCAGTTCCTGCATTCGTTCCGCATCGGTTTCGATCATCCAGTCACCGGAGAGCCGCTCGTTCGCGGACAACCTTCCCGCCGACCTTCACCGCGCGCTTTCCTCGCTGTCCGATCGGAGCATCGGCGTGACCGATGCCGGCAAAGAGGTGCTCGCCCTTATGGCCGAAGCGCCCGAGCCGTGCGTGGAGGGGGTCGTGTATGGCTGATCGCTTCGTCCGTGCGCGTGCGAGGCGTTCGCGCTTCAATGGGAGCGGCGGTCGCTTCGGGGTTCTGCTCGTGAACACGGGCACGCCCGAGGAGCCGACTCGAAAGGCTGTGAAGCGCTACCTTGGCGCGTTTTCATGGATTCGCGCATTCGCCCGATGAACCCGCTTGTCTGGTGGTTCATCCTCCGTTTTCGCATACTTCCGAAGCGTTCGGCGGCCTCCGCCGAGAAATACCGGCTCATCTGGACCGACGAGGGCTCTCCGCTCGACGTCGTCCATCGCAAGCTCGCGGAGGGCCTTTCCGCGCATTATCGCGAGCGGGGCGTCGACGTCGAGGTCGCTTACGCGATGAACTACAGCGCGCCATCGGTCGTCGACGGCATCCGCGCTCTCATGGCGCACGACGTGGACGAGATCGTGGTGCTTCCGATGTATCCGCAAACCGCGTTTTCGACGACGGGCGCCGTGTCCGATGCGGTGCCGTGCGGCGCGCTCGTTTTCACGGCGGTTTGAGCATTGTGGAGGGGTATCACGATAACGGCGCGTATGTGAAGGCCATAGCCGCCTCCGTCCGCCATGCGGGCTTCGACGTCGATTCCGACGACAGGCTGTTCTTCTCCTATCACTCCATCCCGCTTTCGGACATAGAGGCGGGCGACGGATACGAGCTGCAGACGGTGCGACGAGCTTGGCCGTCGCCAACGAGCTCGGCATCGAACGGCGGCGTTGGACGGTGGGGTATCAGTGCCGCTTCGACAAGGACCGCAGCTGGTTGGCTCCCTTCACCCGTTCCACGCTCGAGAGCTGGGCGCGGTCGGGCTCTAACGCCCGCGTGTTCTTGGTCTGCCCCAATTTCGCGGTCGATTGCCTCGAGACGCTCTACGATGTGGAGCACGAGCTCAAGCCCGCGTATCTGAGCGAGCGCGCGAAGGCCTCAGGCCTTGCGAACGGGCATCCCGCCCTCGCTGGCTCTTTCGTCTACGTGCCGTGCTTGAACAAGAGCAAGGCGCACCTCAAGGTGCTGGTTTCTGTGCTGGCTCCTTACGTTCACGACCTTGAAGGGGAAGGTGATCTGCGATGAGCTCCCGACAACCATGCGTTTTGCTGGGCGTGACGGGCTGCATAGCGGCGTATAAAAGCTGCGAGATCCTGCGCGGACTGCAGAAGGCGGACGTGCGCGTGAAGGTGGTCATGACCGAGCATGCCACGCGTTTCGTGGATCCCACGACGTTTCGCGCTCTGACGCGCGAACCTGTCGCCGTCGAGCTGTTCGACGAGCCGGGCGATCCGATTCACCATATCTCGCTTGCGCAAGAATGCGACGTGTTCCTCATCGCCCCGTGCACGGCCAACGTGATGGCGAAGATCGCCTGCGGGATCGCCGACGACCTGCTTTCCACCACGGCGCTCGCCACCACGGCTCCGTTGATCATCGCTCCTGCGATGAACGTTCATATGTACGAGGCGGCGCCGACCAGGCACAACATGAGCACGCTTTTATCGCGCGGCGTGCGTTTCGTCGAAGCTGACGAGGGGTATCAGGCTTGTGGAGACGTCGGGCGCGGGCGGCTCGCCGATCCCGCGGTCGTCGTCGAGCAGACGCTGAAGGTTCTTGACGAGGTGAAAAGGCGGGACGGACGCGCCCTTTCGCTCTGCTTCGTCCGCCCCGCTATCTCGGCCGAGGCGGCGCGTGATCTCGAGGGGTTGCGCGTGTTCGTGACCGCAGGCCCTACCGTCGAGCCGATTGACGCGGTGCGTTTTATCTCCAATCATTCCAGCGGGAAGATGGGGTATGCCGTGGCGCGTGCGGCGGCCCGACGCGGGGCTTGCGTGCATCTGGTGTCGGGCCCTGTGTCCCCTCGACGCGCCCGAAGGCGTCGAGGTGACGCGCGTGCGCACGGCCTGCGAGATGCTCGAGGCCTCAAAGGTCCCTTCGAACGCTCCGACATCGCGGTTTTCACCGCCGCCGTCGCCGATTTGCGGCCCGCATCCCCAAGCGACCGCAAGCTCAAGAAAGGTGCCGACGATAAGCTTCTCTCTTCGATCGAGCTCGTCGAGAACCCCGATATCCTCGCGACGCTTGCCGGGGGCAAGACTTCGCGTCAATGCGTGGTGGGCTTCGCCGCCGAGACCAACGACGTGGTCGTGAACGCCCACGCCAAGCTCGAGAGGAAAAACGCCGACATGATCGTGGCCAACCAGGTGGGCGACGGCCTCGCCTTCGGAACCGATGACAACAAGGCGTGCATCGTCAGCTCGGAGGGCGTGCTCGACGTCGCGCTGATGAGCAAAGACGCGCTCGCGGACGTCGTTCTCGACAACGCGTTGCGTCAAAAGCGACGCTGACGGGCATGGGTTCCGTTCCTCTGCCCGAAGGCCCGTTCCCCCGCAGGTTCGAAAGAGCATGCAGGGGAACAAACGCCGCGATACGTCCCCTGAGGTCAAGGTGCGCACGATGCTGCGGGAGATGGGCTATCCGGCTACAGGCTCGATTGGAAAAAGGCTCCGGGGGCACCCCGACATCGCCTATCCGGGGCGCAAGATCGCCGTATTCGTCAACGGATGCTTTTGGCATCGCTGCCCGGTTGCAAGCCCTCGACGCCTAAGAACAACGTCGAATACTGGGAGGCCAAGTTCGCCCGCAACGTCGAAAGGGACGTCAGAACGCGCGAAGCGCTTTGAAGCCGCGGGATGGAAGGTCGTCGTCGTTTGGGAGCATCAGCTGAAGAAAGGCGAGCTCGAGAACACACGCAGATCGCTCTACGAAGCCGTCAAGCGGGAAGGCGATCCGCCTTACGACGAGCGGTTCACGATTTCCGGAAGTGAGCCCGGATTTTTCGCCCGTGCGTCGCGGCGGCGACGGGGCACGGGCTTCGATGACGCTTCTGTAATGCGCGTCGAGCCCGCCTCCGTGATAGGATGGTTCGGTTGAGTCGTTGAGAAAACCGAAAGGCGGAATCGCCATGCGCATCCTTCTGGTCGAAGACGACGCGAGCCTGGCCCCCGCTCGGCGATCTGTTGAAAAGCGAAGGCTTCGACGTAGCGACTGCGGCGACGCAGGATTACGCGCTCGCGCTGCTTCGCGACGAAAGCTTCGACCTTGCGCTTCTCGACGTCGCGCTCGCTCAGGGAAACGGGTTCGCCGTGTGCGCCGCCGCGCGTGATGTCGCCCCCGACGTCCCCGTCATCTTCGTCACGGCTTCAGACGATGAGTACTCCACGGTGGCGGCTTGACATGGGCGCCGTCGACTACATCGCCAAGCCTTTCCGGGCCCGTGAGCTGCTGTCGCGCGTGCGGGTTGCCCTTCGCCGGAGGCGGCGTCAAGCGTGCTGAAGCTCGGCGATGTGAGCATCGACACCGCGTCGGCGCAGGTGGAGAAAGGCGGCGCCGAGGTGCATCTGTCCGCGCTAGAGTACCGTCTCCTTCTCCATTTCGCCCAAACGCGGGAAAGCTCGTGACGCGCGATGCGCTGCGCGACGCCATTTGGGATACGGCGGGCGAGTACGTGTCGGATAATTCCCTCAATGTCTCATCAAGCGCTTGCGCGAGAAGATCGAACGATCCGGCTTGCCCGCGCTTATCAAGACGGTGCGCGGGCTCGGCTACAAAGGTCGGTGCCTGATATGCCGAGAACCGTCGCGAGCCTCGTTTTTCGCAATCGCTCCGTACGCCTGCAGGCCATCGCGCTGCTTGCGGGCCCTGGTCGCGTTTACGGTCGCGTGCGCATGCCTTTGGATGCGATGCCGTCGCGATCGTCATCGTGGTCGCTTTCGGGCTGTCGGCGATGCTTCTCCCGTCTTTTTTTTCTCGATGAGGCGTTACAAAGAGATCGCCGATCTGGCGGAAGAGGTCGATCTTGTCTTGCATGAGGGCGCGCTCTTTCGCCCGCGCAGTGCAGAGAGGGCGACGTCGAGGTCTTGCGTAACGAAATCGCCAAGATGACGGCGCAGCTTGCGCGCGTGACGGCAACGCTCGAATCTGAGAAAACCGCCCTTGCAGAGGCCATGGCCGATATTTCCCATCAGATCAGAACGCCGCTCACCACCGTGTCGTGTTTGATTCCCGCGCTTGAGAGGGGCGGGCGATCGCGCGGAGCGCAAGCGTGTTGCCGCGAAGTCGAGACATCGCTCGATCGCATAGCGTGGCTCGTTTCGTCGCTGCTGAGGATGGCGAAGGCCGATGCAGGCGCGCTTGCCGTCGAGATGCGCCGGTACGGGTGAGGGATATGGCGGCGCGCGCGACGAGCGTGCTCGAAACCGCCTTCGACGTGCGCGGCGTCGATTTAATCGTCGAGGTGGACGAGAGCGTCGGTTACATCGGGGACGAGCGCTGGGGCGCCGAGGCGCTTCAAAACATCGTGAAGAACTGCCTCGAGCACACTCTCCGCGGCGGCTTCGTGCGCATCGACGCGTCCGAGGACGCGCTTGCGACGCGCATCGTGGTGACCGATTCGGGTTGCGGCATTTCGCCCGAGGATTTCCCGCACCTGTTCGAGCGCTTCTATCGCGGGACCCACGCCGCGTCGCACGACGAAGGCGCGAGCGCGCTCGAAGGATTCGGCATAGGGCTTTCCTTGGCGCGCTCGCTCGTCAACGTGCAAAACGGCACCTTGCGTGCGGACAGCTCCTGCGCGCAAGGTGCGCGCTTTGTGATGGCGTTTCCTAAGCTCACGGTGTAGCTTTTCGAGTTCGGCCTCACCGCCCGCGAGGTGGACGTCGCGGCGATGCTTGCGGCGGGGCGAAGCAGAACCTACATTCGAGACAGGCTCATGATCTCCATTAACACAGTCGGGTCTCATTCGCGTAACATCTTCGCGAAGTGCAGTCATCCATAAAGCGCGCTGTAACCTCCTGCGGGTGCTTCATCGCTCGCGCTTGCGCACGCCGTCGCTTGTATGCTGCTCTCTTCGTTAAAGCAACAGGGGCGCCCTGTTGCGGGCGCCCCTGCTCGTCACGAGGTATGTCGTTGACCGAGGTTCATCGCCTCAGTTCGCGGAGAAAATCTCGTTTAGGCCTGAACCTCCATGTCCCTTTCCCATGTGAACGTCCTTGCCTTCCTTGATCTGCGCATGGTAGTCGGCCGTCGCGGTGAACAGAACGTCGGAAGAGGAGTTCAGCGCGGTCTCGCAGGAGTCCTGGATCACGCCGATGATGAGGCCGATGCCGACGACCTGCATCGAAACGTCGGGGCTGATGCCGAACAGCGAGCAGGCAAGCGGAATGAGCAGCAGCGAACCGCCGGCGACGCGGATGCGCCGCAGGCCGACACCGCGGAGAGGACGCACAGGATGACGGCGGTCGCGGGGTCTACCGAGATGCCGAGCGTATGGGTTGCGGCCATGGTCATAATCGCGATGGTGACGGCGGCT
>VOFH01003755.1_pt1 | contig 27715 bp, 35 predicted proteins | sample 5384091 | NCBI WGS metagenome assembly VOFH01 (sample SAMN12384727, study PRJNA508395) | human gut metagenome | isolation source: healthy gut G | host: Homo sapiens
GACAATTCGGTCTGACTATGGCCATTGCCATCGTCTTCTCTGCATTGAACGCCTTAACACTGAGCCCGGCATTGTGCGCTATCTTCCTAAAACCGCACGAAGAACATGGCGAGAAGAAATCGACATTTGTCAACCGCTTCCACACGGCTTTCAATACGCACTACGACAACATTGTAAAGAAATACAAAAAGCATGTACTTTCTTCATCCAGAAGAAGTGGTTGTCTGCTGGTATCGTAACAGCCTCTGTCGTTCTACTTATAGTCTTCATGAACATCACACCGACAGGTATGGTACCCAACGAAGACACCGGTACCATCATGGGTGTAGTAACGCTTCCCCCCGGTACTTCACAAGAACGTGCCATGGAAGTGCTGAACCGTGTAGACAGTCTCGTTGCAGCCGACCCTGCGGTAGAATCGCGTACGGTAATTTCCGGTTTCAGCTTCATCGGTGGTCAGGGACCTTCCTACGGTTCGCTCATTATCAAGCTGAAAAATTGGGAAGAACGTTCCACCATGCAGAATTCAACGGTAGTTTACGCCACACTTTTCATGCGTGCGCAAAAAATCATCAAGGAAGCACAGGTACTGTTCTTTGCTCCGCCTATGATTCCGGGTTATTCGGCATCCAGCGACATCGAACTGAACATGCAGGATAAAACCGGTGGCGACCTGAACCACTTCTTCGATGTAGTGAACGACTATACTGCCGCACTGGAAGCACGTCCGGAAATCAACTCCGCAAAGACCAGTTTCAACCCTAACTTCCCGCAATATATGTTGGATATTGATGCTGCTGCCTGTAAGAAAGCAGGTCTCAGCCCAAGCGACATCCTCAGCACCATGCAGGGATATTTCGGTGGACTTTACGCTTCTAACTTCAACAGCTTCGGTAAAATGTACCGTGTCATGATTCAGGCAGAACCGAATGCAACCAAAAATCTGGAATCACTCTCCAGCATCAAGGTGCGTAACGGCAATGAGATGGCTCCCATCACCCAGTTTGTATCCGTCAAGAAGGTATACGGTCCGGATATCATCAGCCGTTTCAACCTTTACACATCTATGAAAGTGATGGTGGCTCCTGCCAGCGGTTATACATCCGGTCAGGCACTTGCTGCCATTGCAGAAGTGGCCAAAGAAAACCTGCCTGCCGGTTTTGCCTACGAACTCGGCGGTATGGCACGTGAGGAAGCCGAAACCAGCGGTAGCACAACCGGTTTGATTTTTGTGCTCTGTTTCGTATTCGTTTACCTGTTGTTGAGTGCGCAATATGAAAGTTATATTCTTCCGCTCTCCGTATTGCTCTCCGTACCATTCGGATTGTTGGGTAGCTTCCTGTTTGTCAGCGGCATCGGTTCATTGGGTAACATTCCTGCATTGAAAATGATTTTGGGAACCATGTCTAACGACATCTACATGCAGATTGCACTTATCATGCTGATGGGTCTGTTGGCCAAGAACGCCATCCTGATCGTAGAGTTCGCCCTCGACCGCCGCAAAATGGGTATGAGCATTACATGGGCTGCCGTGCTGGGTGCCGCCGCCCGTCTGCGTCCTATCCTGATGACTTCTCTGGCAATGATTGTCGGTCTGCTCCCGTTGATGTTTGCTTCCGGTGCAGGAGCCAACGGTAACCGTACACTGGGAACTTCGGCTATCGGCGGTATGTTAATCGGTATGATTCTGCAGATATTCATCGTACCTGCCCTGTTCGTTGCTTTCCAATATCTCCAGGAGAAGGTTAAACCGATGGAATGGGAAGATGTGGATAACTCGGATGCAGAACCTGAGATTGAACAATATACAAAATAGTGATTAGCGTTTAACGATTAATGGATAGTGGACATCCACAAGCAAATTACTAATTATTAAACACTAACCGCTAAACACTAAAATATAGTTTATCATGAAGAAAATAATAATTCTGATGTGCGCAACTGCTTTATTGAGCAGTTGCCATATCTACAAATCATACGACAGACCCGAAGATATTACAGTAGAAGGCCTATATCGGGACACCATTGCCGGTGGCGATACACTTGCCGCAGATACTGCCAATTTCGGTAATCTGCCCTGGAAAGAAGTGTTTACGGATGCACAGTTACAGACACTTATCGAACAGGCATTGACCAACAATGCCGACCTTCGCAGTGCTGCACTCACCGTAAAGCAGGCTCAGGCAGCACTGATGTCCGCACGTCTGGCTTATGCTCCCATGCTGGCTCTCTCTCCGCAAGGAACAGTAAGCAGCTTCGACAAAGGTAAAGCCACACAGACGTATTCGCTTCCTGTGACAGCAAGCTGGCAGATAGATCTGTTCGGTCAGTTGCTGAACCCCAAGCGTAAGGCTCAAGTCTCACTGAAACAGACACAGTTCTATGAACAGGCTGTACAGACACAAGTGATTGCAAACGTAGCCAATATGTACTATACGCTGCTAATGCTCGACCGCCAGTTGCAAATAAGCGAAAGCACCTGTGACATCCTGAAACGCAACCTTGAAACCGTAGAAGCAATGAAAGAGGCTGCTATGGCTAACAGTGCAGCCGTAGAGCAAAGCCGCACCGCCTATGCACAAGTACTGGCTTCCCTGCCCGATATCCGCCAAAGCATCCGTGAAACGGAAAACGCACTATGCCTGATGCTGAACCAACCTGCACAGAGCATTGCACGTGGTACATTGGAACAGCAGCAGTTACCTGCCGAATTCTCTACCGGTATTCCTTTGCAACTGCTGTCCAACCGTCCCGATGTAAAAGCTGCTGAAATGTCACTGGCAGCAAGCTACTACGACACCAACAGCGCACGTGCAGCTTTCTATCCGCAAATTACCTTAAGCGGTTCTGCCGGCTGGACCAACAGTGCAGGTTCCGCTATCATCAATCCAGGAAAGCTGCTGGCATCTGCTATCGGTTCGCTCACACAACCTCTGTTCTACCGCGGTGCCAACATTGCCCGGTTGAAACAAGCAAAGGCACAGGAAGAACAAGCCAAAATCCAGTTCCAGACCACACTGCTCAAGGCCGGAAATGAAGTAAGCAATGCTTTGTATCAATATCAAATGACCTCGGATAAAGCCATTTCACGTGAAATTCAAGTGAATTCTGCCCGCAAAGCTGCGGAAGATACAAAAGAATTGTTTAACTTAGGCACCGAAGGCGATGTAGAGATTGGAGATGATTGTATTATCATGTCCGGTGCGCGTATCCTCGACGGTACACGCTTGGGGCAAAGGAACAAAAGTGCATCATGGCGCCGTACTCGGTACCGTCCCGCAGGATTTCCATTATACGGGCGAGAAGAGTCTGCTGATCATCGGCGACCAGAACGACATTCGCGAAAATGTAGTTGTGAGCCGTGCTACACATGAAGGAGATGCCACACGTATCGGCAACGAGAACTTCCTGATGGATGGTGTACACCTTTGCCATGATGTGCAGATAGGTAACCACTGCGTATTAGGACTTAAGACTATTGTAGCCGGCGATTGTCGTATCAGTGACTTTACCATTCTGAGCAGTAACGTCATTTTGCAACAACAATGCCACATCGGAAGCTGGGTATTGATCCAGTCAGGATGCCGCATTGCGAAAGACGTTCCTCCTTATGTGATCATGAATGGTAATCCGGCCGGTTATCATGGCATTAATGCGGTTGTACTACAGCACAAGCACCAGGTAACAGACCGCATTCTGCGCCATATTGTAAATGCTTACCGCCTGATTTACCAAGGTAACTTCAGCATACAGGATGCTTTACAAAAGATTGAGGATCAGGTGCCGATGAGTGACGAAATACACAATATCCTTAACTTCGTACGCGAGTCCAAAGGCATTGTAAAATAAAAGAATACTCCTTATTCAGAAGGCGGTCGGGTTTACTCGTCCGCCTTTTTGTTATCTTTGCACCACCTTACCCATTCAATTATGAGAAAGAAGAAGAAAAACAAACGAATAGCAAGAAACAACTGACGCTCCTGATTATCCTGATCATATGCGGCATCATCACCACTTATCAAACAACGAACTCTAAAGAAAAGGCTACTGGTACTGAGAAAACAGAAACCATCGTTCAGACTCCTCCCCTGAATTCTGATATATACATCAAGCAAACGACCACCCCTGGTACTCCCTGAAATTCTTCTGCAACGTACCGGATACCTCGTATCCTATAACTCTAACACCCGCATAGCCAACTGGGTAGCTTGGAAACTGACTCCCGAACGTTTAAAGGAAAATACCGAGCGAATCAACAACTTTCGGCCTGACCCTGACCTGCCTAAAAGTAAAGCCGTCACTACACAAGACTATAAAGGTAGTGGTTGGGACCGCGGACATCTTTGTCCGGCAGGTGACAACAAAATGGGACCGTGAAGCCATGATAGAAAGTTTCTACATGACCAACATCTGTCCCCAGCACCACAATCTAAACCGGGGCGACTGGAACGAACTGGAACAGAAATGCCGCAAGTGGGTGAAAAAAGACAGTTGTCTTTACATTGTAGCCGGCCCTATCTTCTATGACCGAAAGCCACAGACTATAGGTGAGCATAAAGTAGCTGTACCGGATGCTTTCTTTAAAGTGATACTTTCTCTGCACAAAAGGCCGAAAGCTATCGGCTTTATCTATAAAAACAACGAAGGGAACAATCCGCTGGACTCTTATGTAAACACTGTGGATGAAGTGGAGCGGATCACAGGGATAGACTTCTTCCCCGCCCTTCCCGATGATATAGAAAAGGCGGTAGAAGCAAGTTATAATTTGAAAGACTGGAAATAGTTACTCAAAATTCAATGTGCCGAAGAATTCGGGACAGTGGAAATTAGGCTTTTCCAGATTAATGGGATTCCATGAGAGGAAATGAGGCGTTTGCAACTTATCTCCGCATTTGTAGAAATTGGCACGAACCGTCTTTCCGTCAAGACTGGTGATTTGATGTTTGAAGAAAGCAGAATAAGGAATGACTAATGCCAATTCCCAGCTACACTCTCCTACCCGTTCTTCAAAAGATTCGCGTCCCAGAGAAGACCAACGCTGCACCTTATCCATTACTTCTTGTGGAGCATGTTCGCGATTGCTACGTCCGCCACCTGCACCGATCAGCAAAGTTCCCACACAGTTACACTCTACATTATAATAAATTCCATCTCCCGCAGGAATAGAAAAGAATTCTACGCAAGCATCTTCCCACACAGCACCGTTATCTCCCGTTGCTACAGCACGCACACTAGCTTCTTTTTACTTTGTAATGAACCAAAAATCGCATCATCCGTATGAGCTATACGGAACTGCACCTCCGGCTGATAAGGGAATGCCTTCCAATTCACCGTATTGATCGACTGAAAAGCCACCTTTTCTTTTATCCAACAAAGCAGGAATATTCTCTACTGCTACATTAGCCAGACTTACTTTTTTTTTTACATTCAACTCTTTCATTTCTTTCTTTTGGGGGTTAGTTGCAGACAAGGGATAAAAACAAAGCAGAGATAAAAAAACAAGACTGCTGATTTCAACACCAAGTGTGCAGGGGTTCTTTTTTGTTCATATTTTGATTGCATTAAAGAATTCATTTCTTTTCGGTTATGAATTAATTCACCACAGATTACACAGATTGACACAGATTTTATTTTACTGATTATTAGACTAATAAATCTGTGTGAATCTGTGTAATCTGTGGTGAGTCTTATTCCTTTCCATCCTGTTATAAACAGACCTTATACCAATGATTCCTTTATAAACTCCTTCATCTCCGGTGTATGTTCCTCGGCACTCTGAAGCAATTTGAACTGCGCCTTTGTACGTACAAGGTTGTGTTCCGGATATTTAATCTTATAATAAGTATCACCATTAATATAATCTGCCAGAAAAACGAACACACTGCATGTAGGGGAACAACGCAGCGGCATACGGCAAGTTCTCAATCTCTATTGGAAGCAAAAAGACTTTTGCAGACTCCAGATAGCCTTTTGCAAACGCCTTAAAGATTGCCATATTGAAATTCACATTATTCAGGTCTTTATCATCCTCGGCGCCCGTATTGGCTGCTGAACGAAGGAAATCTCCGAAGTCGGAAAAGACGAAACTGGGCATTACGGTATCGAGATCAATTACGCAAAGCACCTTCCCTTCTTCATCGAACATCATATTGTTCACCTTCGTATCGCAGTGGCATACACGTTTAGGCAATTTACCCTCACGATACAAACGTTCACCTTTACACATTTCGTCTGCACGCTTTTCAATCTCATCCAGATAATATTGCACTTCTTTCACCCGACCTACCGCATCCGCAGCCACGGCATCCCGAAGCTGCTTCAGACGAAACTCCATATTATGGAAGTCGGGAATCGTCTCGCCCAGTTTATCGGGAATATCGGCAAGCATTGCCTGGAAATTACCGAAAGCTACGCCTGCATAATACGAATATTCCGCATCCACCGTTTCATAAGTCCTTGCATTGGGAATGAAAGTCATGATGCGCCAATAGTTTTCGCCATCGTACCAATACGTTTTTCCCGTATCGGCAGGAATAAAAGAAAGTACCTTGCGGTCGATATCATCCGCTCTCTGTTCCGTAAGTTTCTTACGGATATGCCGGGTAACGGCTTCAATGTTTGTCTGCAACATTTCCACATTCTGGAAGATAGCGTGGTTGATACGTTGCAATACATAGTCGGGCGCGTCGGCTTCCAAAGTAGTCACTTTGTACGTGTCATTAATCAGTCCGCTGCCCAAAGGCTGGATTTCGTTAACTGTACCCTTCGTATTGAAATGGGATACAATGGATTGGAGGTTATTCATGATATTTTATAATAGATTTAAAATTGGTATGCAAATATACACCTTCCGAATGAAAGCAAAAGTCAAAATTCGTCCGACAAACGCCCAAAAATATACATTTCGACAGACATAACCATAAAAAAACAGCCAATAAACATCCCCCTTTTGAGCAAAAACGCCTTATATTTGTGTTTGAAACCTTAAAATACCGGAGGAAAAGTGCAAAAGTTTATCAGAACGCTGTTTCTTGTTTTAGTAAGCATGGTTACAGCAAACGTACACAGCCAGAATATCACTTTCAATCATTTAACCACCGACGACGGCCTATCTCAGTTTAGTGTCAACAGTTTGTATATTGATGAAAACGGTATCTTATGGATTGGTACACGAAGGGTTGAACCGCTACAACGGAGACGATATACAGACTTACAAACTGAACAAAAACGATCCCTACAGCCTTTTCTGTAACACCGTGCTCCGCATGGCAGGCGACCAGAACGGAAAAATATATCTGCTCTGCACCGAAGGTGTTGCCCAGTTCGACCTGACTACCCAACGCTTCACCACCCTCCTGCAAGGCAACATCAATAGTATTTATTATAATGACGGACTTTTTATCGGCAAAAAGAATGAAATATACCGTTATAATGAGCAAACCGATAACTTTGATCTTTACTACCAGATGGCAGGAGAAAACATCGAAATATCCTGCATGTTCGAAGACAAAGGACACATGTGGATAGGAACCACCAGCGAAGGTGTGTTCAATCTGAAAATAGACAAACATCTGCTAACTCACCCCATCGAGAAAGGAAATATCACCAGTTTTTATCAGGACAATGCAGGCGAACTGTGGATCGGAAGCTGGGAAAAGGGACTCTTCCGAGTGAAAACAGACGGAAATATCGAGAACCTGCGAAACGACCCGAAGAACCGCATAGCATATCTTCCGATTTTGTCAGATCCTGCTGCGAGGATAATCTTGGCAATATCTGGATAGGAACCTTCAACGGTCTGAACCGGTACAATAAAACGACAGGACTTTTCCAGAACCATACCTCCAACGAGATGCAGAATGAAGGACTTACACACTCGTCCATCTGGTGCATCGTAAAAGATAATCAAGGTACTTTATGGCTGGGTACTTACTTCGGCGGTGTCAATTACTTCAACCCCGAATATGAAATCTATACCCGATACAAAGCTTCCATTCATGAAAAAGAAGGATTAAGCAGTCCCGTAGTCGGACGCACCATTGAAGATAAGAACGGAAATCTGTGGATTGGCACGGAAGGAGGCGGACTGAACTACAACCGCCGGACACGTGAGTTCAAGTGGTATCTTGCCGGACAAGGACGCAACAGCATCTCCCACAGTAACGTGAAAGCCCTTTATTATGATCCCGCAAAGGAAATCATCTGGATAGGAACCCACCTTGGCGGACTGAACAAACTGGATATCCGCACAGGTACATTCACGCATTATCTTATGGAAGAAGGAAATCCGGAAACTCTTCCGTCCAATATCGTTCGTGACATTGCCCCCTACCAGGACCAATTGATTGTCGCTACCCAAAACGGTGTATGCCTGTTCAATCCTCAGACCGGAAAATGTCAACAGCTCTTTAAAGATAGCAAAGAAGGGCGTAAAATAGCTATGGTTGCAGATGTAGAGGTAGATAATAACGGCACGCTCTGGATTGCCGCTACAGGCGAAGGTATCTTCTCCTACCGCTTCGATACGAACAAGTTGACCAACTACCGTCACGACGGAACGCAGGCACACAGCCTCAGCAACAATAATGTGAACAACATCATGCAGGACAGTAAGGGTAACTTGTGGTTCTCTACTTCGGGAAGTGGCCTCGACCTGTACCGTTCCGCTACCAACGATTTCGAAAAACTTCGACAAGGGCAAGAACGGACTTGTCAGTGATTGCATTTACGATATCACAAGAATCTCCCGTCAGCGGTAAACTGATACTGATTACCAATCAGGGGCTTCTCCATCTTCGATCAGAAAGTGGAAAAGTTTCAGAACTACAGCGTGGAGAATGGTTTCCCACTGACAGCTGTCAATGAACACGCCCTTTGTGTGACACGCGACGGAGAAATCTTCCTTGGCGGTACGCAAGGTATGCTCTCATTCAATGAACTGGAACTTAATTTCACCCCGAAGCCTTACAAGATCATCCTTTCCCGCCTCATCGTAAACGGCGCCGAAGTAAAAGTGAGCGATGAAACGGGTATTTTGACGCAATCCCTATGCCATACACAGGAAATCACCCCGAATGCTAACCAAACCATGTTCAGCATCGAATTCATTTACAAGCCACCTCCAACTACGTGGCAGCCAATAAGAATGAAATACATTTACACCGTGACGTAGAGGCCCTGAACCAGTCAAAGCTACGTTTCTTCACCAACATTTCCCATGAATTCCGCACCCCGCTGACACTCATCGTGGCCCAAGTGGAAACGCTGATGCAACTCCAGAACTTCACGCCTGCCATATATAACAAGGTACTGGGCATCTACAAGAACAGCATACAGCTACGGGAACTCATCACCGAGCTGCTCGACTTCCGCAAGCAGGAACAAGGGCACATGAAGATAAAGGTAAGTCCACACAACATCGTGAACTTCCTATACGAAAACTATCTGCTTTTCCTGGAATATGCCAGCGCCAAACAAATCAGCCTCTACTTCGAGAAGGAAACAGACAGCCTCGAAGTATGGTATGACCAAAAACAGATGCAGAAAGTGATAAACAACCTGCTGTCCAACGCCGTCAAGCATACCAAGGCGGAAGACAGCATCACCCTCAGCATCAAGACCGAAGGCAGCAATGCCGTCATCCGCGTGACCGATACCGGCAGCGGCATAGATGCCCGGGAAGTGGACAAGATATTCGACCGCTTCTACCAGATAGACCAAATGGACTCTACAGATGCAAGCAAGACGGGTACGGGTATCGGCCTGGCATTGACGAAGGGTATCGTGGAGCTCCATCACGGCACCATCCGTGTGGAAAGCGAACTGGGCAAAGGTAGCAGCTTCATCGTAAACCTGCAATTGGGGAACGCACAGTTTGACGAAGAGCAAATAAATAAGAATGCAGACAGTGTGCAACAAATAGAAATTCCCAAACCGGAAAACGATGCCCTGCTCAAGGCGGAGCTGGAAGAGAGTGCTCCCATCAAACGACTCCCGGATGCAAAAATCCTGATAGTGGAAGACAACGACTCCATCCGCGACATGCTGGCAGGTATCTTCAAGCCCTTCTACGAAGTGCTGACTGCGGCCGACGGAGCGGAAGGACTTGCACTGGTGCGCAGCGAAATGCCCAATATCGTAGTCAGCGACGTGGTGATGCCCAACATGTCGGGAACGGAACTGTGCAAACAGATAAAGAGCGACTTCAACACCTGCCATATTCCCGTGGTACTGCTCACGGCACGTACTGCCATCGAACAGAATATCGAGGGACTACGCATCGGTGCGGACGACTATATCACCAAGCCGTTCAACACCAATCTATTGATTTCGCGCTGCAACAACCTCGTGAACTCGCGCATCCTCCTGCAGGAGAAGTTCAGCAAGCAGCCGCAAGCCTTTGTACAGATGCTTGCCACCAACCCCATAGACAAGGAGATTCTGGACCGTGCCATGGCAGTCATCGAGCAACATCTGGACGATACGGAGTTCAACGTCAACGTCTTTGCCCGTGAAATGGCAATGGCACGCACCAATCTGTTCACCAAGCTGAAGGCTATCACCGGACAAACTCCGAACGACTTTATCCTGACCATCCGCCTGAAGAAAGGCGCTCTAATGCTGCGCAACAATCCGGAGCTGAATATCACTGAAATTGCGGACCGGATCGGTTTCAGTTCTTCACGCTATTTCTCCAAATGCTTCAAGGACATTTACCATGTCAGCCCACTGGCCTACCGCAAAGGAGAGAATGGAGGAGAGGAAAGTACGGAAGACAGTGAAGAGACATCTTAATATTGTACATCAAGCCATCGCATGATACGGTTTGTACTTTTTCTCCCTTCCCTTGTACTTCCTTATACACCCGATTCCATAAAACCTCTTACCTTTGACCTCAGAATTACAATCTAAAGTCAAAGAACTATGAAGCATTTTTCCCCCTTGTGGTCTCTGATTCCCGGTGCAGCCCTGATAGCGGGATGCGGAAGCCAACCTAAAGACAAGACTTCGGAGCACTCGCCGCAGAAGCCCAATGTAGTATATCTGATTGCTGATGACCTGGGTATCGGCGACCTGAGCTGTTACGGTGCCACCAAAGTAAGCACTCCCAACATTGACCGCCTTGCCGGACAAGGCATGCAGTTTACCAACGCTTATGCCACTTCTTCCACCAGCACTCCTTCCCGTTTCGGCCTGCTGACGGGCATGTATCCCTGGCGACAGAAGAATACCGGCATCGCTCCGGGCAATTCGAACTCATCATCGATACCGCCTGCGTCACTATGGCCGATATGTTCAAGGAAGAAGGCTACGCCACTGCAGCAGTGGGCAAGTGGCACCTCGGCCTGGGCCCTAAAGGCGGTACAGACTTCAACCACTCCATCAAACCGAACACCCAAGACATCGGCTTTGACTATGAATACATCATCCCCGCTACCGTCGACCGCGTTCCCTGCGTCTTTGTAGAGAACGGACATGTAGTGGGCCTCGACCCTAACGACCCTATCACTGTGAGCTACGACCACAAGGTCGGTGACTGGCCCACCGGTCTCGAAAACCCCGAACTCGTCAAGATGAAACCCAGCCAAGGGCACAATAACACCATCATCAACGGCATCCCCGCATCGGCTGGATGACCGGCGGCAAATCCGCCCCTTTGGACAGACGAAGACATTGCCGACGTGATTACAGGACAAGGCCAAGATTTTTCATCACAGCCCATAAAAACGAACCTTTCTTCCTGTATATGGGTACACAAGATGTACACGTTCCCCGAGTCCCTCATCCGCGTTTCGCCGGCAAGAGTGGTTTGGGCGTACGTGGCGACGTCATCCTCCAGCTGGACTGGACCGTGGGTGAAATATGAACACTTTGGACAGCCTCGGCATTGCCGATAACACCATCTTTGTATTCTGTAGCGATAACGGTCCTGTCATTGACGACGGCTATCAAGATCAGGCTCTTGAACTACTGAACGGTCACACCCCTATGAAACATTACCGGGGCGGCAAGTATAGCGCATTCGATGCCGGAACCCGTATTCCATTTATCGTACGTGGCCGAATGGTATCAAACCGGGCAAACAACAGGCTTCCATTCTCCATGATTGATGTATATGCTTCTTTCGCCGCCCTGTTGAACCATCCGCTGGAAGCAGGCATCGCTCCCGACAGCCGCGACCAACTCAACAACTTCCTGGGAACCGATAATGCCGGATGTGACTATATTGTACAACAGAATTTGGACAATACTTTATCCATTATTCAAGGAGACTGGAAATACATCGAACCGAGTGACAAACCGGCTTTGGAACATTGGACTAAAATGGAGTTGGGAACGATCCCAACCTCAACTGTACAATATTTCCATAGATCCGTCGGAGAAAAATAACGTTGCAGCAGCACATCCGGAGATGGTAAAAAGCTTTCAACACTACTGGAAGCAGGTAAAAGGCCGGGAAGAACCAGGGTGACAAAGTAAGGAATCGTACAGAACAGGGTTTCTTTATCAAGAATGTACAAATTCGTACTTTTGCGAACTATTAACTAAAGTCGACTTCTATTCAATCACACATTTGCGTTGTGATTCGAATCGTTTAACGAGAAAGAACAACCTTTTTAAAAACTAATTAATTTAATATTTATGAAACAGAAATCAAGCCTCTTGAAAGCGCTAAGTATCATGTTACTTTTGTTCTGTTTGCGACACAAGCAAGAGCGCAAGGGAAATAACAGTTACTGGTACTGTAAACGACAACTTAGGTCCTGTTATCGGTGCATCCGTAGTGGTAAAAGGAACCGTCAATGGTTGCATTACAGATTTAGATGGAAACTTCAAATTAACAAATGTACCTTCAAAAGGTATTTTAGTTGTATCTTTTGTAGGTTACCAGACACAAGAGATTGCTGTCAACAATCAAACAAAACTCATTATCAATTTAAAGGAAGATGCCCAACAACTGGATGAAGTAGTTGTTGTCGCAGTAGGTTATGGTGACGTAAAGCGTCGCGACTTAACCGGTTCTATTGGTAAGGCCAATATGGATGACCTGACAAAAACTCCTATCAACAATATTGCCGAATCTTTAGGTGGACGTATCGCAGGCGTTCAAGTTTCTTCTTCTGACGGTGGTTTGGGCGACAACTTCAATATTGTTATTCGTGGTGCCGGTTCATTAACTCAAAGTACTGCTCCTCTTTATGTTATTGACGGATTCCCTATGGAAAGCTCAAGTATGGGTGCGCTCAATCCAAATGACATCGAATCAATTGACGTACTAAAAGATGCCTCAGCTACAGCCATCTATGGTTCCCGTGGTGCTAATGGCGTCGTTATCATTACCACTAAAAAAGGTAAAGCCGGAAAAACAATGGTTACCTATAACGGTAGTGTGAGCTTTAGCACCGTTAAAAATAAAATGGATGTCATGAATGCCTATGATTTTTGCATGTATGCAGAAAGAAATAATGGCAGGCAATACAAAAGAAGTAGACGGTGAAATGGTTGACGAATTTGAATACTTCTATTTAAAAAACGGACTGACACTTGATGATTACAAAACAATGAAGAATTATAACTGGCAGGACGAAATCTACCGCACTGCTTTAAGTCATAACCATCACGTTGCTTTAAGTGGTGGTACAGACAAAATGGACTACACCGCATCTCTGTCATACAGTAACCAAGAAGGCGTTATTATACGTTCTGATCTAAATCGCTATCAAGGTCGTTTCAACCTGAATCAAAGAATCAACAAGAGTATTAAAGTTAATGCAAATGTTAACTATGCCAGTGTTACTCAAAATGGTCCTAACCCCTCTATCAATACTTCTCAGTCTTCTAACTCATTAATGTACAGTGTATGGGGTTACCGTCCTGTTTCTCCTTCCGGTTCCGACCTATTGGCAGAACTTTATGACGAAGATGTAGACATAAACAACGATTATCGATTCAATCCCGGTAAAATCTGCACAAAAACGAATATCGTCGTAAAATTACAAATACCCTGCAAGCTAATTTGGGTGTAGAATGGGAAATCATCAAGAACCTGAAGTTAAAAGTAACAGCTGGTTATACAGGCAAAGACTATAAGAACGAAGAATTCAACAATTCTCAAACACGTACCGGTAATAGTCATCCAAACAATACTCAAAGTAAGGGAGTCAATGCTTATCTATATCAATCAGAAAGCAGAAGCTATCTGAATGAGAATACGTTGAGTTATGTTTTCAACAAGAAAAACATAATCTAAACGCCCTGTTGGGTATCACTTTCCAAAAAAACACCAGCTACTATCATGATGTCAGCGTTTCTCCACATCACTAATGAATCATTAGGCATGGCTGGCTTAGGAAATGGTGATGTTCCTGTTGTCAGCGCTTCTAAAGGAAAATGCTCTGATGTCTTATTTGGGACGTTTAAACTACAATTATGATTCAAAATATTACGTAACTTTCTCCATGCGTGCCGATGGTTCATCCAAATTCGCACCAGGCAATCGCTGGGATATTTTCCTTCAGGCTCACTGGCTTGGGCTTTCGGACGTGAAAACTTCGTAAAAAGATAATCTAACGTGGCTATCTAATGGTAAATTGCGTGTCAGCTACGGTCTCACAGGTAACAATCGTATTGGAGACTATGATTACATGGCTCGTTTGTATGCAAGTGAAAATACTTATAAATATCCTTGGGACAGCACTTTCTATCCAGGATACTATGTTTCCAGCATTGCTAATCCTAACCTGAAATGGGAAACGACCGAGCAATATGACTTTGGTTTGGATTTAGGTTTTTTGGATGGGCGCTTAAACCTGAATATTGACTACTATATCAAAACAACCAAAGATTTGCTGATGAATGCAGATACTCCTGCCAGTTCCGGTTATGCAACTACCCGTCTTAACATTGGTGAGTTACGCAATACAGGATTTGAAGTTACTTTAGAAAGTACTAACATACAGAATAAGAACTTTACCTGGTCATCCAGTTTCAATATAGCATTCAATAAAAAAATAAAATCTTGTCTTTAAACTACGGGCAAGAACAGATGACAAGTTACATCAGCTGGGACCAGAAATTCAGGAACCAGATAGCCTATGTCAGTCGTGTAGGCGAATCTGCAGGTAAAATGTATGGTTTCGTATATGACGGAACATATAAAGAAGAAGATTTCAATATCACTGTTAATGAAAAACGGGAAGAAGACTTATGAACTGAAACCAGGAGTTCCTAAATTTAAAGATGGTTGCCAGCCCGGTGATCCAAAGTATAAGAACATCGATGGCAGCGAGGACAATCTGATTACAGATAATGACCGGACAGTAATTGGCAACGGACATCCACTGCATACAGGTGGCTTTACTAACAATTTTCGTCTATAAGAACTGGGATTTAAATATCTTCTTGCAGTGGAGCTACGGTAATGACGTTTTCAATGTGAATCGTCTCGTAATGGAAAATCCAGGAGCTAAAAAACAGTTGAACCAGTTCGCATCTTATAAGAACCGTTGGAGTGAAAGCAATCCTACCAGCAATATCCCCCGTGTAAGAGCAGTCGGCGCTGATGAATACAGTTCACTGTACGTAGAAGATGGATCATTCCTGAAATTGAAAACAATCTCTTTAGGATATAACTTTTGATACCAAGACTTTGAAGAGAATAGGCCTCAGTGCAGCAAGAGTATTCGTTTCTGCTGAAAATATTGCTACTATTACGGGATATTCCGGTTCAGACCCTGAAGTTTCTACACGTCACTCTGTGTTAACTCCTGGATTTGACTGGTCGGCTTATCCTCGTGCATTCAATGCCTCACTTGGTGTAAATGTAACTTTCTAATCACTAAACTGAAAAAACGAATATGAAGAAAATGAATAATCTCTTTAAAAAGATATGCTTGTGGTCACTGTAGTTACAATGGCTTCATGCGACTTCCTCGACACAAAGCCCTATGACTTTGTTGCTCCTGAAACGTTCTACCAGAATGAAAAAAGATTGTACAATGGCCTTGGCTGGAGTATATTATACCTTGGTAAAAGGGACCGTTTACGGTAATAATTACTCACTGATGTTCTCCAACACTGATGATTTAAGTTATTTTGCCCGCGAATTTGATGGAAATCCAGTAAAGAATCACGGTGCAGTCTGCAACACTCATGATGCTGCAAATGCGCAACTTTTGATACATGGACAGATCTTTATGACGGTATTAATAATGCCAATGTGTTACTTGATAATATTGATAAAGCTGAATTTCCCGAAGATAAAGAGTATATAAGACAACGTATCAAAGGAGAAACTAAATTTCTTCGTGCCTACTATCACTTCCTTTTGGTACAAGGCTGGGATGAAGTAACTATCCGTACAGAAACGGTTACAGACATAGCTACGAGTAGCAAAGCTGCCACCCCCATGCAGAAGCACTTGACTGGATTATCCAAGAAATGGAAGACTGTATCGACATGGTAGATGATAAAGAATATGACAAATCACCTTCTCATGTAAAGAAAACCATTGTCGAAGGTATCTTGGCACGCGTATGCCTGTGGCGCGCCGGTTATCCGAGTGAAGGTGGACAACCTTTTTATGAAAAAGCTGCCAAGTATGCTAAAGCTGTTTATGACTCTAAGAAGCACAAACTATATCAAAATGACATTTATGCTATCTGGAAAATGATGGCTTCTGATCAATACGATCCCGAATATAATGAAAGTATGTGGGAAGCGGAATTCATCGGTACCCGTGATGACGGTAAATATACAGAAGGTCGTATGGGCAACGAGATCGGTAATATGCAAAATGCAAATTGTGGGAAAGGATATGGCGCCGCTTTTTTATGCCGGTTCACTCATTCTTTGGGATCTGTACGAGAAAATCCTGGTGACTTAAGACGTGATTTGGCTATGGCTCCTTACCAGATTGCCGCCAATGGCACTGAAAAGCATGGGGCAAAAACAGCTATTGTAGAACGTTGCTGCGGCAAATTCCGCCGTGAATGGGAAAAGAGTACCCCCCAGCACAAAAAAAATTTCACTGAAGAAAACTTCCTATTTTACGCTACGCTGATGTTCTATTAATGCTGGCAGAAGCAGAATTAGAATCAAAAGGGGTTACCACTCTAGCCGTATCTGCCATCAATGAAGTACGCACGCGTGCCGGAATCGGTAAATTACCTGAAACTATTTCAGCAGATGCACTGCGCCAAGAAATTCGTGACGAACGTGGACGCGAACTCTGCTTCGAAGCATTACGTAAATATGACCTGATCCGTTGGGGTATTTATGTAGAGACAATCAGTAAAAACTTGGCAAATGCTATTGAAGATGCACGTTGGTCAAACAAAAGGCAAACAGAAGCGGTGCCGAAGGTTTTACTAGAAGCACTCAGGACAAACACCAGTTCTTGCCAATCCCCAATAAAGAATTGTCTGTGAACACCAAGTTAGAACAAAACAGCTATTGGAATCCCAAGAAATAGCTACATACATAACTTCTAACCTTAAAATGAAATCAAATAGACCTTAATCAATTTGATATGTATGGGGAGAGTGACCGTGAGGTTCCTCTCCCTCTTTTTAAAAACTTAAAAACAATATGCCTTATGACCAGAAAACACTTGCTATTCATCCTTGCGCTGCTATGCGGTCAAGTATCCTTTGCCCAACTGATAGGTTTTGAGACTGGGATTCCCAAGCAGTTTCAAACAAGTGATAAGGGAAAGATAACTTTATCTACTCAGTATTATAAAGAAGGGAAACAGAGTCTGAAATGGGATTTCCGTTCCGGTTCCAAACTCAACGTTGCTCTTGAACAGCCTCTCACCCTTGATGAGCGAATGGAAAATTCATACGGAATAACCTTATGGATTTATAATGAAGTCCCTCAACAAGATTCCATTCGTTTTGAATTCCTTTCCCCCCAAGGAGATGTCTCTTATTGGTTCAGTTTCCAGTTGGCATCGGCTGGTTGGCGCGCTTGCTGGATCGGCTTCCAGCACATGAAAGGAGATAAACAAAACAAAGAAATAGCAAGCTATCGGCTGATAGCCCCTGAACGAAAAGGTCGCATATTTCTGGACCGCTTGACTTTCCCTGTGAAAAAGATGAACGACCGCACTACCCCCGACTTACAGATGCCTTACAATAACTCCCTCTCGTATCGTGACCTGTGGCATTGGTGCCGGGTTTGGCAATGGGAACAATATAGGTATGATATTCCATTACCTTCCACCCTCAATCAAGCAGAAAAAGACGAACTGCGTACCGTAGAACAGCGATTAACTACTGCCCTCGATATTCAGAAAGCGCCGAAGGAAGCAGTTTCCAAAGCATACAATGTTTTTCAGAAAGCCAATATTCAACGCTCCGGAACTGGATTCACAGGTGCCCCTATCCTGACTCCCGATGAACTGGACCGTTCCAAAGGAGAAATATCCTGGAATGACCTGGAAACAATGCTCTCCGGATTCGCTTATGATGCTTATTACAATCATTCCGAAACTTCCCGTCAGAATTACTTCACCGTCTGGGACTTCGCCATCAATCAGGGCTTCTCCTTCGGTAGCGGAATGGGAACCAATCATCATTACGGATATCAGGTACGGAAAATTTATACTACAGCCTGGTTAATGCGCGACGTCATCTGGAAAGCTCCCAACCGTGATAATATCTTATCCACCCTCATATTCTGGTCTGCCTTGCAAGAAACCCGTCAGCCTTACCAATACGGCAGAGATGAACTACTGGACAGTTGGCACACCCTCTTAATGGCTAAACAGTTTCAGCACTACTGTTCACTGACGAACGGGGAACGAGTACGCGCACTGAAAGGTCTTTCCCGTTGGGTATCCTCTTCTCTTCAATACACTCCGGGCACTATCGGAGGTATCAAAGTAGACGGAACCACTTTCCACCATGGCGGTTTCTATCCGGCGTATACCACAGGTGTACTAGCCATGGTAGGGCAATTCATCTCCTTAACCAATAAGACAGTCTATGAACCTACCGAAGAAGCCCGTCAAGTACTGAAATCCGCCTTTATTGCCATGCGCAACTACTCCAACAAATATGAATGGGGAGTTGGGATCAGCGGACGACATCCTTTCGGCGGCTCGATGAAAGCGGATGATGTAGCAGCTTTTGCTTATCTTGCTCTATCGGGAGACTTATCAGGAGAAGGCAAAGCTTTTCGATCATTATCTGGCAGCAGACTATCTACGGCTTTGTGAAAAAGGATACCCCTGAAGCACGTTACTTCAAAACGCAAGGTATCACTCCCGCCGCTGCTCCGCAAGGCTTCTTTGTATACAACTATGGAGCGGCAGGTATTTTCCGGAGAAGCGATTGGATGGTAACCTTAAAGGGATATACCACTGACGTCTGGGGCTCTGAAATTTATACGAAAGATAACCGTTACGGACGTTATCAGAGTTATGGCTCCGTGCAGATTATGGGATACCCTCACGCCTTGCCAGCGGTTACGATGAGAACGGTTGGGATTGGAATCGCCTACCGGGAACTACGACCATCCACTTACCATTCGAATTACTGGATAGCGCTACCGGGAACTACCATGGCACATTCCAAAGAAAATTTCTCAGGTAGTAGTTCACTGGAAGGGAAAAAACGGCATGTTTGTTACGAAACTGATGGAACGTGAACTGAAAAACTTCACCCGGATTTCATGGCCCTGCAAATCCGTCTTCTGCTTTGAAAACCGGATGATCTGTTTAGAACAGGTATTCATAACAGCAATAACGAATATCCAACCGAAACAACTCTCTTCCAAAGTACATTCCAAAAAGGGAAAGAGCACCATCCTCGTTAACGGAGAAGAAGAAAAGAGATTGGTTTCAAAAAGAAACTTTCCGGTACTACTGAAAAGTTACTTTCTATCAAGGACGGTTACAATAACCACTATTTCGTGAAAGACGGTAATGTACAAATACAGATCACGGAACAAGAATCCCGTCATGAAAAAAACACGTGCTGTAACACAGGGCACTTTCGCTTCAGCATGGATTGAACATGGAAAAGCCCCTAAAAACGGAACGTATGAATACCTCGTATGGATACAGCCAACCGATCTGGAATTAAAAGAACATGAGGCTTTGCAAACATACGAAGTATTACAACGAAATGATAGTGCACATATCGTTCACGACCGATTAACCAATATCACTGCCTATGCTGTCTTCGAAACCTATCGTTCGCAACAGGATAGCCTACTTAGTCTTATTCCGGCAGAAACAATGGTTATGTATAGAAGGAACAAAGCGAATATCATTATGAGCGTTTGCGATCCAAACCTAAATATTGAGGAAAAAGCATATACCACCAAGAACCCCAGCCGTGTTCTTAAAAGAGACTTGAATTAAAAGGAAAATGGAAAATCAGTATACCTAATGAAAAAGTAATCCTGACTGCAGACGGAGAGAATACCATTCTCACTGTTCATTGCCAACATGGGCAACCTGTAGAATTCAGTCTCCAGCAAAATTAAAAATCCCGGAAGAATATTTGTAGCAATTACTCTGCTACATGCCTGGAAGTTGTCTGAACCGTACTTGCTCCGTACATTCTCCACTCAGAGGTACCTCTACACGACGAAAGTACGAGGTTGGTACGGAGCAAGTATAGTTCAGGGTATGGTTTTTATGGAACATGGTTATTCCGCTAAAATAGTTACCTTTGCAGAAATATTGAATAACTAATTGATATGCAGAGTACCCTCCCCATTCATTTTGCCCCGCTGCAAAGGTTACACCGAGGCTATTTACCGACAAGCGCATGCCCGTATATTCGGTGGTGTAGAGAGCTATTATACTCCTTTTGTACGTGTAGAGCACGGAGAAATCCGAAAAAAAGACATGCGCGAAATTACTCTGGAAAACAACCGTGGCGTGCAGCTTATTCCGCAACTAATTGCTCCCGATGTGGACAAAATGGAGCTGATAATTGCCCTATTCATCGAAAAAAGGATATAAGAATGTGGACATAAATCTGGGATGTCCTTTCCCTCTTTTGGCTAAACGGCACAATGGTTCGGGAATGCTTCCTTATCGAAGAGGTACGGGAGTTGCTGACTGCTGCCATAAAAGAATCACCCCGACCTTCAGTTCTCTGTCAAGATGAGGTTGGGTTGGGAGAACCCGGAAGAAAGTCTGGCTTTGCTACCCTTGCTGAATGAACTGCCACTGACACATATCATCATGCATCCCCTGATTGGGAAAACAGCAATATAAAGGGGAAGTGGATTTAAAAGGTTTTGAAGCCTTCTACAACGAATGCAGCCATCCGCTTATTTATAACGGTGATTTACTTACAGTAGAAGATATACAGACTATCAGCGAACGCTTTCACGACTGGCAGGTATCATGATAGGTCGTGGACTGCTTGCCAATCCCGCCTTAGCTTTAGAGTATCAACAGGGACATCCACTTTCCGAAAAGGATATGCAGGAGAGACTCAGATTGTTCCATGCTGACGTATTTGCCCAGTATGGCAATCTTCTGGAAGGGGAGACAAACAACTACTGACGAAAATGAAAAACTTCTTGGGGGAATATCTGATGCCGGACGGAACCGAAAAGCAAAAAAAGGCGATTCATAAGTCAACAAGCTGGAAACTTACCAGGCGGCAGTCCGCAGCTTGTTGGGATAATCATTAATCTTATTCGGATTTACGCCCGGAATCGTATGTACATCTTTACGTATCTGCGCTACATGATGCAGCTTCATCCAGTCGTGCAGGTACTCACGGTGTTGCAACAGGATCTCTTTTATTTCTCCTCGATGGCGAGGTTCCGCATTTCGCCACGGTCTTTTTCCATATCAAAAAGTTGCTCACGGTAACGGCCTTTGTCATACAACACATATTTATAGCGAGAGGTACGCAAAAGCCCAGCCACGTGTATTTCCACCTTTATCGAAAGTAGTTTCGGTTACGATATAGTCCTGATGCTTCAATGACGGATCAGCTTTCTCTACCAACGATCTGAAAGAGACACCATGCAGCCCTTCAGGAAGCCGGATGCCTGCCCAGTCGCAAACTGCTGCAAAAAAATCGACACCATTATTCACGAGTTGCGGCATCTCCTTGCCGGCATTCTTCTTTCGGTAAGGTTACAATCAGAGGGATATTTACCACCTCTTCATATAAAGCCGATTTCTGGTTCCAGTGGTGTGCTCCCACTCCGTCGCCATGATCACTGGTAAATATCACGACTGTATTCTTCCATAAATCCTGTTTGTCTATAGCATTCAGAATCTTACCGATTTCTGCATCCACCTTTTCAACCAGACGGTAATAGAGGTTCCGGTAACGGCGCCAATCATCCGGAGTATAGTTACGGGTAGGATAAGCCGAATAATTCAGGCTCTGCTCATAACTGATAACATCAGCGTCATAGGGATTCTTAGCAAAATTAAGAGGTAGTCCTGGCCACTCATTCTGCGGCAGGTCTTCTATATTCCCCCCAAGGCAAATTCTGGCTACGTGCGTACTCACAAATATTATGCGGGTTATCGAATCCTGCCACCAAGAAGAAGGGTTTGGTATGTTTTTGTTCCAGAAAGCCGACACAGGCTTCCGCCAGCCCATTATCACTATGAGGATGGATAGTAGTAAAAACCAAACTCTTTATCCGGCATGGAGGCAGTATGTACATGCCATTTACCGGCATAGATACAATCATAACCGGCATTTTGCATCAGTGTTCCCAAAGTCCGGGTACGCAATGAATCCGGTATCGGCGTACCATTTTCGGGCAAGTCCTACTTCGTGCGAAGTATAGCCTGTAAAACATAGCTGCCCTGGCAGGTCCACTCAGGGCGTAGAACAATAGGCATTACGGAACAGAACACCCGCCTGTGCCAGTTTATCCATATTCGAGTATGCAAGTCATCGTTTCCCATGCAACTCATCGCAGAGGCTGTCTGCTGATCGGTAACAATGTAGATGATATTAGGCAACTCTTTCGCCCAAGCCAAAGAAGGAACGACAGCCGTTGCACACAACATTATATTCTTTACTTTCATCACAGTTCTATTTTAGCATGCTGCCATGTGCCAGATAACGGCCATAGAAGTTGGCGGGGAGATAGTGCTCGGCAGCCCAGAGGTAACGGGAATGTCCGCGTACTACGGCAGCCCAGTTGCTGCGACGCTGTACGGATACACAACCGTAACCCAAAGCCAGATTGCCTTGCGGGTCGGGTTCCGGACGGAAGCCTTGGGCTTCGAGCAACTTCTTCATCTCCAATTCGTGGCAGGTAGAAGCCTTCGGCAGATAGTCGGGCGCATTCTTGTCCGGAGCTTCTGTATAGGCAACCAGGCGCAGATAGGCAGCAGCCATTTCGGGGTCATACTTCTGCTTGCCATCCGGCGTACCGGCAATGGCCATCGTGGCATATTGGATAGGTATCAGGCTTCCTCCCCCGTTGGGATGGCGTCCGGACATGGAGAGAGACCATTGCTTCAGGTTGCAATAGAAACGCATGGTGAGAAGCACTTTCTTCACCGTCTCGTGTGCCTGCTCGGACAGGCGGAACTCGGTACCACTCAGCAAGTAAATCATATTAGTGGCACCGTCCAGACCGCCCACTGCATAAGCAGGATAATTGTTGCAATGATGGAAGCAGGCACCGTCCGGCTTGAAAGAACCGGCCAATCCCGGCGCAGGAAGACAGCCTTTGTCCAGCCAACGGGAGAAGGAACGCAGGTATTGCAGTTTCTCCGGTGTATCCTCCATAATCAGAATGCTGGCTATGCGGCCTTGCAACTTGGTGTTGAACGTATCTATATCAATACCGTTGACGGCAGGTTCGGGATATACCTCATTGGTGATGGCATACCAGTTGAGCGTACGTACCGCCTCTTCCAGCTTACCTGCCTCACGCAACACGTCCTTCATCAAGAAATAAGCCACAAACAGACCGCGCATACTATATCCGTAATGGTGGATATTCCCCCAGCAACTGCCGTAGGCAATACCCTGGTCGGTGGCGTTATCGTACATGGCGATGAATTTCTGCTTCAACTCGTGTTTCAGCGCCGCATCCTCCGCATTGTTGTAGGCGATGGCGACGCGTTTCATCAGGTTGAAATAGTCGCTTATCTCTATCCCCAGTCTGGAGAACATATCTTTGTCCCAATCGGGTACCATACGTTCGTATGCCTCGGAGTGACGTACGAAATAGATAGGACGTCCTGCTACCTTGCCGTTCTTGTAGGTAATCCGATAAAAATCATACTTCTCACGGATGGACTGCATCTCCTTGTCCGAAAGCGCGGAAGGTGTGTAGAGCATGCCGCGGAAACGCTTCTCCATAACCCGTATATCCTGCTTCTGCGCCTCGGTCACGTCTGTTAGAGGGATGTCCGGTTTCCACAAGGAGTGTTCGTAGATAACCAGCCAGTGGTTGGTGGTTCCCTTATTTACAAACGGTACCTGCAAGTCGGCAGTCTGCTGGCGGGCATCTACCTTGCTGGCAGTAATCAGATGGTCGAAAAAGAGTTTCCCTTTCACGTCGGGGGCTACAATGCGGATTTCGTCCATCCCTTCTTCCGGGGTGCCTTGCATATCGCGTTCATAACATACCCATGCTCCGCGCCAACCGGTGAAGTTGATGCCAAAAGGAAAAGAGGTGCATACCTTGCCATCCTTCAGGAACTCGAACCGAATCTGCTTGTCCTGGGCCTGCTCATTGTACACCCATACGATGAAAGCCGAAAGATAGGTGTCTTTCCCCGTCGGGTCTTTCTTCTCAAACTTCAAGTCTTTTTTGATAGACAGTGCGGCACCCGGCTCGAAAGTCCAGCTCAAACTGTGGTCGCCATCCCTATAATGTTCGTCGCTAATGCCCAACTGCGAACCAGCTGCCGTAGTGACAAACGCCGGAACCTGCTTCTCCTCAAAAGAAAGCAAGCGCTCATTCTTCACGATTTGTGCATGTACACTGCCCGGCAGCAACATGCAAACGAGCGCTACCGCTCCTATTTTCCATTTACTGAATTGCATCATGTCTGTTTATTTAAGGTTATCGATATTTGCTACTTGGAAATCTGCAAAACGTACGTGGTTCTGCCACAACCGTAAGGCGAAATAGCCGTCTCCTTTGCCATCGGCAACCGGTAAGCTGAAAAGCTCTTCACCATCCATGACATAAGTGGTGGCTCCATTCTCCACACGGATTTTAACTTCATACCAATGGTTGGGCTTCAAAAGGTGGGCGGCATCGGTATACTCTTTCAAGATGGGTTTAATCTTTGCATCGTCCACTCCATAATACTCTCCATGGTATTCACGGAAACGCGTAGTTCCATTATCATTACCGCCGTAGCCCACATAGTAAAGGTCCAGCGTATTGTAATTCTTGAACTCGCCGTTGCGCCATGCACTGCGGGCAAAGAAGTCATCCGGATGCCGGGGGTCATCGGCCCCCCAAAAACAATTCAAGTCGCTGAGACGGTCGTAGCTACCATTCTCAACCACCACTTGTACCCGGTAGGTAATCTCATAGTTTCCCGTCAACCGTTCCTTATACCAAAGGGACAGCCCGTCCGGAGATACAATATCCATCGTATCGCCGATACATGTAATTTCCACTTTTCCGGAAGAATCCTCCACGACCCAGGCGGTAAGCCGGCAGGAAGCGCCCATCTCCATACCGGGGAGGACACATAAGAGAAGTTGCATCAAAAGAAGTTGTAACCGCATATTTCAATGTATTAGTACGGTACAAAGAAACCCCTCTTTTTGGAAAAAGAGGGGCATAAATCGTACAGAAGAAGGATAAAATAATGATTGAGGCGGATTTCTGCCCCTACTTCATCAGGGATGAAGTTCTTCGAAAGCCTTGTTTTCCTCTTGTACCGCCTGAATAGTTTCTTCCAGTTCATTGATAGGGAGATCGAAGTTGTACCAGTCGTTATAGCAGTCGGTGACATACCACTTGCCATCCGTCAGTTCAAAGACCACACGAAGGGAAGGTTCTGATTCATCATAGCCTGCTTCGAACTCTTTATGGGCAGGCTCATTGACAGTGAAGTGAGAAATATAGGTACCTCCCTCCTCTTCGGTAGTACGTCCTTCCTTCAGCGTTTCTTCGTCTAGCAATGCCCACTTCTCGCGGGTGAAGGGAAAAGTCTGTTCCGTCTCACCGTCATCCTTCAAGAGGGCGATGGGAGACTTCAAAGGAAACTTGATTCGGGAATACTGGAATGAAGCACTGGACGTGAATTTCTGGAGAAATGTCTTGAAATCCTCCTCTTCGGCAGCCAGACCATTGAGAGTCGTCAGCATGAGTGCCGCAAACAGACAAAAAACAAAGCGGATAGCCTTCATATACTCGGATTATTTTTCAATGCGCAAAGATAATATAAAAGTAATAAAATGCTAAGGCTATGGGGCGATAATTATTATCATCTATGTTTCAGATACTCGTAACCAAACCGGCAACGCAAGCAGTCTTTCTTGTCACAATATTCCTTTTGAAGTTGAAGCAGAGCCTGCGAATCGGCAGCGGTAGATACCGGCAAACCGGCACCATCCCAAAGTCGGGTTACGTGATTGTTTTCGGCCTTCAAGGATTCAAGGAAACGGGTGGCACGGTCACACAAAACGTCATCGGCCTTGTGCAGGCCATAAGCATAAAGAAACGGGATGACCGTATTGATGGCAATCAGATTCAAGGCGCCATCCCCTACCCGCTTTTCCCTCCGGGGTGAAACCTTTCTGAAGTTGAAGTGCTCCTCCCAATACGCGGAAGTCCTGGCTGTCAGTATCTTCTTCACCGCTTCCAGCGTTTCCGCCTCCATAACACGCGAGAAGAGCGACTGCTCCTTGTGATACAGACAGGCAAGCTGGGCCAGGCGTACATGTGGAAAGTTATCGGGACGAAGACGCAGAAACCGCCACTGCTCAACAGACATGGGAGCTGGCAGCTCGAACTTGTGTTGCAGGTAGCGGAACTCTTTCTGAAGTATCAAATAATAATCATCTGCCTCTGCCGAGACCTCCTCCAGCAGGCCTGCCTGCCCCAGGAAGAAAGCCTCCACTTGAAACAGACTGTCCCGATGCTTGTCTACGGCGCGGAATGGAAGGCGGTTTGCCCATGCCTCGAAAGCATCCCCATTCAGCCCGAAGCCGAAGTTACGAGCAAGAGTAATGAAGAAAACATCTTCCCAATGATGATTGCAGCGTTCGAGCCGCTGGGATATGACGCATGCTTTCTGCTCAAAACGCTCTACCTGCAAAGCGGACAGCCAGGAGTGGACGGTCAGCTTCGGAAGGGAGGCAAGGATGGAATAGCAGGGAGGATAAATCTCTGTCTGCCGAAGCTCTTCATAACGCAAGCGGACAGTGTCGGGGCAAGTGAGCACCATCTGGGGAACCAGCTCACCGTTCGTGCGGTACACATCACAATTCGATTCGCCCACCACGTGCAGGATGACGGTATCATACGCCTTGTCACGGTCGTGCCTATGGAGCAGCCAGTCTGATGCCTGCGTATGCACTTCGACGTTGCCCACCCAGAGCGTACCGTCTATTTTCAGTTTGGCATTAAAAAAATCGGGGCCTGCATTCATGTTCGGCAAACCGGGATCTATCACTTCTACCGGCCGGCCGGAGGTTGTCTGGAGCAATGACAAAGGAAATATTTTGTGCTTCCAAACATAATGCAGTAGTTGTTCCATGTTAACAAGACGTTAATGTTGAGC
>VOFH01001513.1_pt1 | contig 27693 bp, 47 predicted proteins | sample 5384091 | NCBI WGS metagenome assembly VOFH01 (sample SAMN12384727, study PRJNA508395) | human gut metagenome | isolation source: healthy gut G | host: Homo sapiens
AAGGTCCGATCAATGCGGTCACTTCGCCCTGTTTTGCCGTAAAGTGATGACATCCGCGAAGTACGGTATCCTGACTGTCATAGGAGAATCCCACATGGGAAAATTCGATGTCATACCCCTTAGGATCCATGGTGCTGGCACCGGTCTGGATCTCATGGGACAGGATCTCGTCGAGACGGTCACACCTGCACACTGGTACTGATAATAGCTGCCAGATTCTGCGCAGTGCCACCTGCAGGGGGGATCATACATTCTGGATACCAACAGGAGGAATACGAAGAAGGTCAGGATGTCGATCTCCTTTACTAACAACACACCGCCGGTCAATGCCACGGTAGCGATGCCAAGCTTTAAGATCATCTGGCACCATTTATTAAAGTGACTGCCGTACCAAGCTCCGTCACCAGTGCATGTTTTTCTAATGGCACGGATCTTGCCCTCTAAGCCTTCCATGTACTCAGCCTGGGCATTGTTGGCCTGAAGGTCACGTACGGTCTCAGGCATTCCTGAATGCCGTCAGCACAGTCCATTTTAATTTCATCTGCTTCTTACTTCTGTACCCTGCCGGAACATCCCACAAAGGAGAAAGACACAGGCAGTACCCACAGTGCTGCGATTGCCATTCTCAGTTATGAAAAGGTACCCACAGGCGATCCGGTGTGGTGGGATACAGGAACCAACCAGTTCCGGAATGAAATGGGAGGATGCAGTCTCCATGGTGGCACAGTCCGCCATAATGGTGGTACTTGTCGTCGGACAGATCTTTTTTCCGAAGAGGATAACGGGATCTTACGCAGCTGCTCTGCCGGAGCAATTTGCGCACACCGCTCTCCATAAGTTGCCAGGAACGTGGCACGATACTGCACCAACGTTGTCCAGCGCGATCAGAAGAAGACAGAGTACGCAGCCCACAATGTAGAAGGTGTGTCACCTCTGCCTGCCATGGTGCCCTGTAAATAATCTCTTACCAGAAAATACACAGCATCCATACCGGGAAATCACTAACCAGATCGAAATATGTTACGGATACAAATGCCTTTATCACTTATCCTTCGCACCTTTTCCGGAAAGCGCGTATTTATGCTGCAATTTTGCCTGTAAGCTACTCATTCTATTTCTCCCCCTTTCCTACTTTCCATTTGACGGATTTGTACTCTTCCCACATATGGGCATACAGTCCGTTTTGTTGATATTTCATGGTTTCCCTGTTCCACAATTCCGCCATCCTTCCAACCACTGAATGCGGTCGGCATCCACAACCGAGGACAATCTGTGTGTGATCATGATCACGGTCTTGCCTGCGGAAAGCTTCGTAAATGCCTGCTGTACCTTCGCCTCATTATCCGGATCAGCAAAAGCGGTAGCTTCATCCAGGATCAGGATCGGTGCATTTTTTAACATCGCTCTCGCAATGGACAGGCGCTGTGCCTCACCTCCGGATACATAAGTACCCTGGCTTCCGATGACGGTATCACACCGTCCGGCAGCTTTGCAATAATGTCCTCACACTGGGCATTTTTCAGAGCTTCCATGACTTCTTCTCTGGTGGCATCCTTTTTGCCCATGCGGACATTATCGTAAATGGACATCTTAAGCAATTTGCTGTCCTGAATACGAAGGACACCATATTCATCAACTGTGCGGAAGGAATATCCTTCACATCCACGCCGCCGATGCATACCTTACCTTCTGTGGTATCATGAAACGGGCAATGAGACTTGCGGCGTGGTCTTACCGCCGCCGGAGGGACCGACAAATGCCACATGCTCTCCTTCTTTGATATCGAGATTGATCTGATGCAGAGCATCTCTTCCCGCATTTTCATAGCGGAAGGATACATTTGTAACGCAATGGAATGATCCTTGATGTTCTGCTCTTTTTCTGCTTCCGGCAGAGGGATTACGGCTTAAAGATACCATCAGTTCTTTTCAGAGCATCCTCCACGATCATCTGATTCTCTCCGCCGTACATGATCTTGCTCAATGTAACGGTCAGTACCGGAGTGATAATGATGATGTAGAACAGAAGGTTGATCAGCACCTCAGGATCCCCCGCCTGCTCCACCGAACCAATATGCGGCACCGATCAGAACGGCGAAGATCGCATTGATCAGTGTGGTAAAGCCTACCATGGGCCACATCAGTTCTTTGGTATAAGCGATGGTCCATTTTTCATATTTTTTAATAGAGGTCTGGAAACGCTTGAAAGAAAATACCGACTGACCGAACGTCTTGACGACCGGAATGCCGCGGACATATTCCACGGCTTCACTGGACATCTCCTCTAACGCATTCGGTATTCTGTCCATTTTATCTTTCATGCGCTGTCGGTCATGGCTCCCATGATGAGAAAAAGCAAATACTACAGGCAACTTAATCCCCAAAGCCCATTTCCAGTCAAATACTACCAGCAAAAGCAACAGTCCCACAGGTGTTGCCACCGCTCCAGCTTTTTATCCGGCAGCTGATGCGCCAGGCAGGTCTCCGTGGCTGCGGTGGATTCGTTGACGATCTTGCGTATTTTGCCACTGCCTTCACTTCCATGAACCCCATGGAAGTGTCAGAATAGTGCCGCATCAGATGTGCTGCGCATGTTGGCCTGCACATGGAATGCCGCAATGTGGGAGCACAGCAGTCCGCAGATATAGATGAACATAGATAACAGTGCAAATCCACCGCACGCCACCCAAGACGTACAGATTCTGCGCTTTGCTGTAATCCGGTGCTACCAACACCACTTCCTGCATGATCCGCCATATGTAATAGAACGGCAATAATGCAATCAGTGCACTGACCGCGGACAGAATCCATGACGCAATGGTCAGGTACTTTGTAGTTGCCCGCATAAGCGAACAGCTTCTGCATAGAGCTTTCTTTTTCATGTGATCTTTCCCTCTTTCCTTTCTGCTTTTTGTCATAACACTGCTTTTTTTTGAATTAGTTGTAACTAACCGCATCGGTTTTTATAAGACTGCCTCTGCTTTCAGAAGCAGTCGGTTTTTCATTTCAGATTTTCCGGGTATTCCGAAGTCTTAGTCTTCCCCTTACCCCAGCTTTATGATGGCACCCCACCACCATAATGATATTTCTCAGCATATGCAGATATTTTCTGGCAGTATCTCTGTCCATGCGGTGTCTGACGACTTCGAACATACTGTCGAACATGGCTCTCGCCATGATATGTATGAACTCTTCCGTAATTTCACTGCCGTCCTGCAGGGACGCCGTTGCCTCTATGTACTTGTAGGTGTACTCTGTCTCAATATCCACCAGATGTTCCACAAAGTCCTGATACCTGGTACCGTAAGAGGCATCCAGTAATAACTGAAAATCCTCAAAGTGATCGTAGACATAATCCAAGATTTCGTCCATTCCGAAACCACATACGTCTCCATCACTTTCGGCTGAACCTCTGCCTCCTGGCATGAAATTCCTCCTGTGTCTTCAGAAATATCCGGGTCAGACCCTCTGCAGCAGGCTCCACAATGGCACCAAACAGTCCTTCCTTATCCCGGAACCGGGAATAGATGGATCCGGTGGTAGTATCTGCCTTCGCCGCGATGGTCCGCAGGGGATGCTTCGGAATATCCCTTCTCCAGGAATTCTTCCTTGGCGCAGGCCAGAATTTTCTCTGAAACTCCTTCGATCGGTTTTTGTCACTTTTTCCTCCAAAATTTATAACAGTGTTATATAACACTGTTATAAATATAAACACATTCTATTTTTCTGTCAAGGGGAAAACTTATTTTAAAGTTCAGCCCGCACCATCGTGCACACCCGGTCCGCCAGTTCGATGGTGGATGGTCTGTGGGCGATCATGAGGATCGTCTTCTGTCCCTGGAGGTTACGCAGAGCTTCGTTGACTGCCTGTTCGGACTCGTTATCCAGTGCCGAGGTTGCCTCATCCAAAGCAGGATGATGGAAGTATCTTTTAAGATTGCTCTGGCAATGGCAATCCGCTGTCTCTGCCCGCCGGAGAGATTGTTGCCCCGCTCGCCCACCGTGGTATCATACCCTTCCGGGAATTCCATGATAAAGTCATGGGCATGCGCCTGCATTGCCGCTTCTCTGATCTCTTTCTCTGTGGCATCCAGTCTTCCCATACGGATATTCTCCGCAATGGAGCCCTGGAACAGGTACGGCTCCTGGGGACATAGGCGATCTGACGGCGCAGGTCTGCCAGGTCACTCTCCCGCATAGACATTCCGTTGACACGAATATCGCCTTCTCCTAAAGGGATACAGTCCAAGCAGAAGCTTGGAGAGGGTCGTCTTGCCGCAGCCGGAAGCACCGGTGATGGCGACGCATTCCCCTTTTTTACTTCCAGGAAAAATGACGGAGCACGCCTTCCTCCCCGGGCAAGGAAAACGGATAGACTGGATTTCCACAGCATTGGCATGCTGTATCCCGGTCGTGGTGCTTCTGCCCGGCAGGCGTCTCTGCCTGCGCTGTGTTCTGCTACCCGTTCGTCGCCTCATCGAGGAAATCGAAAATATTCTGTGCATTGGCAAGACATCCCACCGCCCGGAATGTACTTTCCGATCTAAAGAACTGGAACGAGAAGGAAGCATACATGGTATAGATCGCCGCCGCTCCCAGGGTGGTGTAGCCTTTGTCCACGTAGTAGATCCCCAACATCAGAAATACCAGGGAACACAACAGTTCAAAGCCCTTTGCTGCTGCCCTCCAGGCAGGTGGTATACAATGTCTTGCGACCGTTTTTTTCTCATAATGGTGATTCTCTTCCCGAAACTGCGCCACACCCCCGCCTGCCGGGAAACATCCTCACCTGCTCCATTCCCTGCAACATGTCCGACAGCCGGTTCGTCATAACAGTAAGCCCCCGATACAGTTCTCTGCTGACGCGGTCATAGGATTTAACAATAACAGCTCAATCGCCATCATCACGCTGTTAACTGCCAGCAAATGTCAGCTTCCGCCTTAAGAGAAACATAGGAATCAGGTATGACACCACCTGTAAAAGGGCATCACCACTCTCCGCAGTCTGGAACCGTAGATGTCTCCCATTTTCGTGAGATCATAGGACACTTTGGAACAATTCCATTCCTCAATCCTTCTGCCAAGAACCGGTGCTCCGGCCGTCTTTTTCATAGAAGCCCGCATAGAATTCGGAAGATCGTGCTCTTTCCGCCGCCGGACTCTCCTACAAATGCGATGTTTTTCTCCCTTTTTCACAGAAAACGTAAGCCCCTGTAATACCGGCACATTTTCATGATAGGAAAATCCACCTTTTCAAATGCGATCACGTTCTCTGCCGCCCGGGTCACTGCATCCGCGCATCCCTCGCCGGAGGGTTCTCCTCCGCAGACAATATCTTCTCCACACGGTCGACGCTGACCATTCCCGTAGAGGCATCCACCATAGCGGCAGGCAGTCCGGTATAGGCATCCACGAACTTGCTCAGGATCAGGATAAATCCCTACCAGTCCGCCCAAACTGACCGCTCAGAATGCCGACCTCTTCGATGCCATCCTGGGCGATCTGTGCCATTACGTCGGTCTTCTGCCGGTAGTTCGCCTGTAAACCGCGGATCCGTTTCACCAGTTTTCCTGCAATCCAGAAGATCAGGGGATATGTGATCAGAATGACCATAAGCACCCCAGGTTCGTCTCCCGATATAGACTGCATAGGTAAAATGCCAATGAGGTCGGCGATCATATCCGGCAGCACCGTCTCAGAAAACTGGTGATCTCTCCCAGATCTCCGATGACTTTATTGAGTAAGGTAGCAGAATAATTGGCATCAAAATATTTATACTCCGTGCGGTACAGCTTCTCCGCCACCAGATCCCGGTACTCCGTGCAGACCGCCACCGCATACCGGTTGGCTGCGGCACTTTGTAGAAAAGCGGCAATGGTTCCCACCACCGTATAGATCAAAATTGCAGCAGAAAGCTGCCAAACAGGACTTGCCTGCCTGACAGCATTTCGTCGATCACGCCGCTGATGATTTTATTTCCCTGTACCAGGATCACGCTGACCGCCAGTGCCAGAATCGCTTCTGCCGCAAGCAGTCCGCCGTGTCGTATCATACAGCCTGTGAATACCTTCTTATTATGCATACGCTCCCCCCGTTGTCATTTGTTCGTAATTTTAATAATACTATATATTATAAATTACCATTTTATAAAATACAAGTTTGACATTTTATAAAAAGTAATGTTATCATAATTTTAGAAAAGGTGCTACTGATGATGGTTCACCTGATTTATATGAGAAAAAATGACTGCTCAACTTGTCAGGTTAGGGGCGGTCTTTTTTTGTGGTCTTATCACTATTAGAACCAATCGAATAGCCAAGACCCAAACAGGTTAAGCAGAGACTAATCACTGCAATCAAGTCACCGATTGTTAGCATAAGCAGAGTCCTCCTTTCCAAGATTTCCCATATGGGATGATCTATGTAATCAGAGCTATCAACTCTCCGCAAAGTGAACCGCCATTCACGTCAACGTGAAGTAGCACCTTAAGGCTAACGCCCATATACATTATATAGAACATTTGTTCTGCTTGTCAACTTATTTATTGTTAGTATTCCTTTTCCTATTTCTGTACAGTAAATTCTATAGGAGATGCCACCTTGCTGTAGATGTCCCATTCTTTTATATACTCCTCTTCGGTGCTTTCCACAGTCTGTCCCTGATCGTCCAAAGCCGGTAATAAGTCGCATTACCGTTCTCGTCATAGACTTCCGTATTGGAACGGACAAGTCCCAGCTTTTCCGTTGGCAGCATACCCTTTGCGGCAAAGAAACCGCTATAGGAACTGTTCTCCAGATAAATCCATGCCTGATTCGAATTTTGTTCCGTCTGCTGTGTGGCATTCAGCTGTTCTTTCGCCGCTGCAATCGCCTCACAAACTGTCTGCTCTGCATCGCATAGAACTCTTCTCTGGAGATCGGGAAGTCACCGTCCCGTTGTCATTGCGAAACAGACCCTTGTCACACAGTCTGCGCAGTACATTATGCGCCGTGGTGCGCTTCCAGTGAAATGCTTCCTCCGTCAGCTTTACCAGTTCCGAAGAAGACACCGGTTCATGCTCCCAGATCATATCCGCATATCGTGCCTCGATCACACCCAACTGAATTTCTGCCATGTTGTTTCCTCCTATTACTGTTTTCCTGATTACATTATTTTGATAGTTCTGTTTTACTTTTGCAAAAGTAAAGAGACCACATGTTGTGGTCTAACTAGACTACAGCATGTGGTCTCTATTGTCAAGCATATCTTTTCAAAAATTACCAAATGGATATCATATGTTCCCGGCCATCCTGCCCGTTTTCCCCTCTCGATCTCCCTCTGGATCCGCTCAAAGATATACAGGTTTTTGTGTTCCAGATCGATCAGCTGCAACATTTCCTCATCCGTCAGCGACCGTTCCGGGTCAGTAAAACTGTGCGTCACTGATGCACAGTAAACAAGTTCCTGTCCGTCATATTCTTCCGGGAATGTGATCACTGCAATGGTTGTCTCTGTATAGGCATTTTCCTGTTCGTACTTTTCCGTCCATTGCTCATAACGGCTCTGTTCCTCTGCTGTCAGGTCACGACTGTCTGTTCCCCAGACATCCACAGGCGCGGAAGAAAGCATTGCATACAATTCATCAATTTCCGCATCTGACATCTGTTCATAACTGATCAAAATAGGACACCTCAGAATATTTCTGCTGCCATAGTTTTCTCCTGTATGCTGTAATCCAGCTTATGCACATATTCGATAACTTCCAGCCATTCCTCTTCGGTAACAGTGGTATCCGGCAGATAGATCAGACAACCGTATTCTTCTCGGGAGTACTTCGGACTGCCACACCAGTGCCGGAATAGTTCTCGTCTTCGGCTAGTTCCCGGATCTGTCCCGCCGGATATTTGCCGTCCGCTTCGTATTCTCTTGTCAGCTGCTCATAAATGCTCCGTTCTCTCGCTGTCAACTCTCTACTGAATTCTGCTGTGACATTGCCCTGCTCCGCTACCATCTCCAAATGCCCCAACTCCTCGGTACCAATGTCTGTCATGCGCTCCGCCATGTACCTACGGTAACCAACGATTCCGACGGCAGCGGCAGAGACAGCTGTGGCGGAAAGTATTACTACCGCCAACAGGATGCCTGCTACCCGGGGAAAGCTTCTGACTCTCCTGCCCGCAGGACTCTCCTGCGCTGCCTGTTGTCTGATCTGTGCATAGGCTGCATCCACCCTATCCAGTACGATCTGTGGAAGTTCTATCTCTATTTCATTCATCGGTCTCATTTTCTTCCGCCTCCTTCCTCTGTCTCCGCATAATATCTCGTCAAGTGCTCCGCCCTCTGGCGAGCCTTGTGCGCACCGTACTGTTGGGCAGCTGCAGTAATTTTCCGATCTCTGCTGTCCGCAGTCCTTCCGCATAGAACAGTACTACGATCAGGCGATATTTTTCATCCAGTCCCCCGCAGGGCTTCCTTCCATTCCAGATTGGCCTCCGCCTCTACTGTACTCCCCGTTTCCTGCTCCGGCAATTTCCTCCACGCAGACCATCCGCCTCCCCAGGCGCAGGATATCCTTGCATTTATTGATCAGAATACGGATCATCCAGGTCTTGAAATACCGATTTTTCTGCAACGTGTCTATTTTCTCCCAACAGGTGAGAATCGTCTCCTGCATGGCGTCCGCAATATCCGCATCCTGCGGTAGGATCGCGCTGGCTGTCCGGTACATATCCTTTCATGAAGCTGCATCAGCTCCGTGAAAGCATCTGGATCCCGTTTTTTTTGCCCTGCGCACCAATTGTTCTACCTCTCCCATATGCCTCGTCCTTTCTTCCTCATAAGTATACGTCTTATGACTATTAGACGGAAGAGTCTGCTGGAAATGTCCCGGGGATAAATACCAAAATCAAATTCCTACTTTAGAAAAAACTTTTCAGCCTATTCCGGGTCAAAGTTTTATTTTGCTATATATAGTCCGTATAATTTTCTTTTTTATTCCTCTGACTACTAAATATGGTATTGTGCACTTTTTTGTTGTGGAATTATATACGAAATATTAGAATTGAAACGCACTACACTGCATGATACACTTCTTGAGAAGCAACCGTGTTACAAGGTGGTAGCCTCCCGGCTTATAGCTTTTTTCTAACTTCGGCCTTGCGCGGACCGAAGCGGAGCGGAGTGGTGCTAATGGATATGTATGAAGTATTAAACCTGTTGTTTTTAGATGGTACATTTCTCATTGCGCTGCTTGCCTACATAGACAGTAGGGTAAACAAGCGAAAATAAATAAACCTACCTTGTCACTTGGCCAGTACAGGTAGGTTTACTAAACAATTACCGGGAGGCTAACCACTTGTGGGCGGTTGCTTCTCTTTATGCTTCGATTATAATATCTTTCTTACTTTCTTTCAAGTATTAGTTTTAAAAATTATTTTTCAGCAGCTTACGGTCTCTGTCCCATAGCTCCTTCCAGCGTCAGAGTCTCACCGCTCATATACTTGAAGTCGGGAGAAGCCAGTTGTACACAGACACGACCAATCTCCTTCTCCACGTCACCGTAATGTCCCATGGGCGGCATCTTGACATTTGCCTTGAAAGCATCGGGATATGCCTGCTCGAATTTCTCCAGCTGTGCGGTCCATGCCAGAGGACATACGACATTGACATTAATGCCATCGGGACCCCACTCGGTAGCTGCGACTCTGGTCAGTCCGCGGATGCCTTCCTTGGCCGCTGCATAAGCGCACTGTCGAAATTACCGAAGAGACCTGCGCCGGAGGCATAATAACGGAACCCTTGGTCTCCTTCAGGTAAGGATAGCAAGCCTTCATATAGTAGAATGCTGCATACAGACCGGAATATACCGCCAGGTCAAACTGCTCGGTGGTATGATCTGCGATGGTTACACCGGAAGCGGAAGCCTGGGCATTGTTGATTCAGTACATCGATCCTTCCGAAAGTGTCAATCGCCTGCTTCACCACATTCTGTACGATCGCTTCATTGTCTGAACCGGCACTGACATCCGCCTGCACAGGAAGTACTTTGATCCCATACTTTTTCTCCAGTTCTTCCTTCGCGTCGGTCAGCTTCTGAACATTACGTCCGGTCACCACCAGATTGGCACCTTCTTTGGCATAAGCGGTTGCGATTCCGTAACCGATGGATCCGCACTCTCCGTTACTCAATACCGCTCTTCCTCCACCGGTGATGATTGCTGTCTTTCCTGTTAAAAATCCCATAAATAACCTCCCTTTCCAATCTGACGATCTGCTATTCTAAAATATACCATGCCTTCCGGAACATATGTCATTGATTTCTATTTATGATACAAGTCCATGTAAGCACTTACATTTATTATAGCACACTTGTCAGACTTTTCCACAACTTTTTTCACATATTCAGTATTCATTCCCACTACTTGAGAAAAAAATACTCACCAATATTCCTATGATTCCGCCAATAATCAGCGTAGCCGGCACACCGTAAGCATCTTTTTTTTGCCAGCCGCTCCCACTCGATACGTGTGGGGGTCATCTTCGTATGGCTCATGCTCTGATAGCAGAGGTAAATATGTTTCCAACGGCACAGGTAGCCCACCAGATTATAGATGCCATCCAATAATATTCCCACTGCCAGTACAAACAACATTGTAATTCTCCCCCGGTAGAAATCTGCCAGCGCTCCGGCTATCAGAATCAATACCGGATAGCCATAACGATCCAAATATGCCAGAAGGTACATTACTGTCGTAGAATAACTGCGCTCCGGCTTTTTCTCAACGATCACTTCCGTACACCCCCAGCCGCTCTGCCTCTTGTAAGAATCTGACTTCAATCTCTCCGGGCGTATGCTCCGCAAGATCCGGTACCGACAATAACTTCGGTACCTCTCGGTTCTCTTCTCCGTGAAGCAGCGTCTTCAGTTCCAGTTCCAGGATCTCATCATCAATCTGCTTCCAACGACAGTTCTCTTCTTCCGTCAGGTCATCCAGTCCGAAATGCGTGAGGATCGTTCCCATAATCTTACTTTCAATTTCCAGATAATTGGACAGGTATATCTTCACCGGGCGAATAATATCCGAAATATATCCCTCGCTGGCATCATGGAGCAGACAGGCGAGCTGCTGCCTCTCCGACCACCCTCTGGCTTTCGCTTCCGCAGCACAGTTGAGAGAATGCTGTCCCACCGAATAAAAATAGCTCAGCTGTCCACCGCCCCCCGACACAGTAAGCTCAGCGCATGAGCGATATCCTCAATATACATCCCCGGTGTCATCTGCATGGGATCAAACTTTCTGCCGGAATATGTAGTCATGGTGTTCATAAGTGTCGCTCCTTATTTCTCCGCGCGGATCAGGTTCTTATAGAATCTGACAGCTCCGGGCAGACAATTATACTCAATATTTTCGTTCAATCCATGCATTCCCTTCATCTGCTCCGGTCCATAGATCACCGGTGCAAAACGGATACAGCTCTTACAGATAGGCTGATAGAACTGTGCATCGGTCGCGCCTGTCATAACATAAGGGCTGGAAGGCAGTCCCGGGAAAGTATCTGCGATGGTCTGCTCCACCAGATGAAATGCTTCTCCGTGAATATCCACAGGCGGCGTATAATCATTGGCATGCAGCACTTCGGTCTCCAGACCGTATTTGCCTGCCACTTTTTTGATGATCTCCAGGCTCTCTTTCTCTCCCTGATGGGGAATAAAACGCATATTGGCACCCACATAAGCCTCCTGGGGCAGCACATTATAGGCATCGGATCCCTTCTGTACCGTAAACGCTATCGTGGTCTTTAACATCGCTCCTGCCTGTGCACTGAGCGATGGCATCACCGCTTTTAATAAGGGGCCAAACAGCCACAGATTTCCAAATACCAGTTTCATTCCAAACCCGGCATAAGGCGCCAGTGCTGTGAACATGGCAGAAACCTCCGGAAGCATCTTTTACGGAACGGTGAATGCGTCTCCACTTCATTGACGAATGCCGACAATCTGGCGATAGGGGTTCCCTTTACCGGTGTGCTGGCATGGCCGCCGTTGCTCCTTGCGGTAAATTTCACATCCGCCTTGCCTTTTCAAATACTCCCACCATGGCAAAATTACCGTGGATTCCACCGATGGGCTCCGTGATGATACCACCGCCCTCATCACATACCAGGAACAGTTCAATCCCCCTGCGCTGCAGCTCCGCTACGATCTTCGGTGCACCGTCCCGCCCCACTCTTCCGTGCAGGAGCTTGCAAGATAGACATCGGTGGGCGGGACGAAGCCCTCTGCCAACAATTCTTCCACTGCCTGGAAAAATGCCATCACAGAGCATTTGGTATCGGACGCGCCTCGCCCCCATACCTTTCCTTCCGCAATATCTCCGGAAAAGGTGCATGGATCCACTCACCCTCCGCCGGCACTACGTCCTGATGGCTCATGAGCAGGATCGGCTTTCAGAGCTTTTTCCCTTCCAGTAAAATAACAGGTTGCCGTCAATCTCTGTCTTTTCCAGTTTCTCATGTACCAAAGGAAACAATTCCTCCAACACTTTGTGGAACCCCAGAACTTCTCCACCTCTGCCACATTGGCATGGGAGGTGGTATCATTGATCATTTTGGAAAGTTTTGTGCCAGTGCCAGGATTCCTCCTCCGGTTCCTCTGCCACGTAGGAAGAAGTCTTCCCAGGCATCAGTAAGGTACGGATCACCGCGATCAGTAACAACAACGCTTCCTTCTATTACTCACATAACCTGACAGGTTTGGCCCTTTTTCCATTCATCTGTTTTCTATTCGTATAGCCTTCTGACTATTCATCCCCGGTATTTGCCCTGTTCGGGATCAGCTTTGTCTGTTCCGGGCTCTGCATATTCTTTTTCCGGAACATCAGATATGCCACACCGATGGCAATGGCACCGGACGGAACGATCATAAAGCTGGTGGAGCCAATCAGTGACGGCACCAGAATAAACAGCAGACTCATAAGGATCAGCGGCAATGCGGCGATCTTCATATTTTTGCGGTAATATTTATAAGCCATGGCTCCTGAACAGCGCCGGAACCACATTTTCAAAGGCCGGCTGCACATTTCGCTCTGCAGCACGGGCTGCAGCAGCACCATCAATAACACGCCCAGTGCCAGAACGAGGATTGTCACCAGAGAAGAGGTAGCAATGGAGATTGTGGAAATGATCTCATTCTCCGGGGTTCCTGTCTTCGCTCTACCATATCTCTCTCGCATTGACCGCGCAGGGGATCTTCATATTGATCAGGTTACCAGTGATAAATGCCAGGTATCCGCCGCCGGCTCCCAGCATCGGTGTGTAGATCAAAAACTCCGCGATGCTGCTGACCAGCCATACGATTCCCACAGAGAAACCCCTTGCCGGCAGCCCCCAGATCCGGATACGCACCTAAAAAAGCTTACCGATGAGAAACGGTGCTCCCCACTAGCATCACTAATGTAATGATGCTCACAGTCCGCCCGATGACATGTGTTTTCTTCGTATAGGCCTGCCAGGTATCCGAAGTCTGCCCGGTCTGCTCCTTTGTTGCTTCTACATTATTCAGTTCCTTATTATCTATTGTCATGCTATCCGTTTTCATATTAAGCTCCATTCAGCAGACGATTCCTTCCGTTGGAGGAATTGCGAATCAAATTTTAAAGGTTGTCACGTCAGCCTTTACAGCAATCCCACCAGTACGGCTGCTGTCATGCCGATGATCATGCTTCCGGCAATGGAAAAGCTGTCTACCCAGGCTTTTCCTTTTTTCTCAATGAGGTATACAAATCCTGCCATCACCAGTGCCGATACCGCCATTACCACTAACGGAATGTAATCTCCGTGAAACGTAAACAATCCGTTCTCCGATACAAAACCGCCGAGATATCTTCCGATGTAGGTGCTGACCAGTCCGATGAACATGGCAGTCATTGCCATATCTCCGAAGCCCGGCTTGCCGGATTTTTTATTCGAGGTCAGCTTCTGTGTATATTTTTTATTCAGGAAAATGGACAATGTCATGCCCCAGATAATGCAGATGCTCATAAGCAGTGCAATCGTGGAAAATGCCTGCGGTGTCATTTCCGCAGCAGACAAGGTGCTCATTCCCACCTGCTCCTGCAGCTGCCTGTGCCACCTGGGTCTCATAATGCAGGGCACCGATCACGGACAATCGCAGCCACGGCCAGGGTGTTCCCAGACTTCCCGACAGGGCGATGACACCCAGCAGAATTCCCACACTGGGCAGCAGGGAAAAGGTCGCACTGGAGATGATCGTACGCTTCATTTTCGTGGTATCCATACCAAGTGCCTGCCCGGCGCAGTAAGCCCTCACCAGAAAAATCACACAGACCACCGCCACAAAAGCACTGATACCTCCACAGATCAGGTACATCGGTACACTGTTTAACTGGCTTAAGATTGACATGTCTCTTCCTCCTTCAGAATCTCTCTGATTTTATCTTCCTGTAAATGCTCTCCGATGACGATCAGCACCTCCTGCCCCACTGCGATGGGGTCTAATGTTCTGCTGTCATGGGTTGCATTTAATTCCATCCATTGTCCGTCCTTATTTTCACAAAACCCTTAATACGGAATACCTCCCCACAGGACTTGTCGGCAAACAGCCTGGGGACCGCCCGCTCCAAAGCTTCCGAGGTAATCTTCTCTTCCATGAAAAATAAAGAGTCGAAGCTCTGCTCATTCTCTAAATCCATCTTACGGTAACTTTCCAGACGATAACCGCATTTGGATACTTCCTCTAAATCTTCTTTTGTCAGATCCGTGAGATTTTTCTGTAAGATATCTTTCTCAGGGTCGATTCTCCGGTCGCAGCGGATCTGTTCCAGTGCCCGGTTGAGATGTGCCACCGTGTCCTCACACTGTTCCCTGGTGGCTGCATCCGCATGGCTCAGGATCACTTTTTCCGGCATTGGCAGCCTCCGATGCCAGCAGATAGTCTGCCTGCTGTGAAAGATTTTTCTCCAGTCTCGCATCCAGTATGGCGATGACATTGCCGATCTCGTACCATTGGTCCAGCGGCTCCTCCCGAAGTACATCAAAAAACTCATCTACATCATAGATTCCCCGACGGCTCCACGATCACCCGGTCATAGCCACACATCCCCATGGCGATCAGCTTCGTACGGAAACGCCTCCTGTGGCTCTCCGCATCGCATCCTCCGGCGATCATTTCCAGTTCACACTGGTCTCCCGCAGTTCATGGAGCATCAGCATATCCACGTTGATGGCACCGAAATCATTTTCCAGAATGCCGATATGCAGTCCCTGATCCATCAGGTACTCTGCGTATTTTTTCAGAAAAGTGGTCTTTCCGGATCCCAAAAGCCCGTGATCAGATCGATCATTACCATATATCGTCTTTCCTCTCTGTTTCATTGATTTGCATAGTGATCACTTCTATAATTCTTTCTCATAACACCAGTAGGAATGTCCGAAAAGCTCACATTCCCCTGCTGTGGTAAAATGCAATTTTTCATAAGAACGCAGGGCTTTCACGTTGTCCTTTGCCACTAATATGTGTGCCGCCTTATAACCCTGTGATTTCAATTCCGCCATAGCTTCCTGCAGCAGGATCCTGGCAATGCCGCGATTCTGATATTCTACCGCCACTCCCAGTCTGGACAGCTCTGCCACCGGGGTAAGGTCCTCTGACCAACAGGACAGTGCCTCCACTTCCGGGTCATCGTCTATGGAGATTGTGCCTATTAATCGTCCTCTCGTAACCGGCAGCGGTCCCACTGTCTGCCCTTCCGACAGCCTCGCCCTCTGTTCTCTCTCATCAGGTTCCGGCATTTTCTCATACAGACAAAACAATGCATTTCTCGACAGGTCAAATTCCACTTCCCGTTCTGTGGGATAACTTTCTGTCCAGACACAATATTCGGTTCCGATCAGTGACTGGTATAATTGCAGAATTTCTTCCGCTTCTTCTCGTTTTGCCTTGCGAAATTCCATGTTATCATTCATGCTGTCCTATCCTCCGTTTACACCTTCAGTGTCTTCAAATATTCCTTCTGCTCCGGTGTGATCCGGTAACTTTCCCGTGCTTTTTGTATGGTCTTATTATGCGTCCATGGATTCAGGCGCTTCTCTTCGATATAGCTGACGGCAGCATCCCACTGTTTTGCCAGTGCCGTGGCATAGAACCAGGCAATCATCATGTTCACATAATATTCTTCGGAATGCACCTCTGCCGGGATCTCCAGATATTCCACCGGAAATCCTCATCCAAGAAATGCGTCATCAGCATTTCCATTCCAAAACGGCAGGTGTAGGGGTGGTCCGAAGCTGTCCATTCTTTTATTTTTTTGATTAATCTGTCTCTGTTTTTCTTAAACACCTTCGGAGAAAAAATATCACACACTGCCCAGTTATCCACATGGGGCAGGAAACGTTCCACCTCTTTTTACACAGGTGTCGTAATCTTTTTATCTCCGCCACCAGCAAGGCATGCAGAATATTCTCATCGTAATAAGTATGCGGCAGTTGCATCAAAAACGCTGCACTCTCCGGATCCTTGGCATATTCTTTTGCTAGCTTCCGTATAGCCGGCGTGCGGACGCCAATAATCGTCTCCGCCGGGATCGTCGGGATCAGCTTGCTCTGAAAATCACGGTAACCTTTATCTTGCACTTGAAACAATAATCCCTGTGCTTTCATACAATTCTCTCCCCAATTCCTGCTTTTCTGTTTATTGTAACACAAGCTATATGTATATGCAAAACAGTCATGCATGTAACTGGAAAGTTAGTGAATAATCCCGTAGCCTTGGCAGGGTATAAGAAACGCGGCACGCTTTTTACTTACGATGCGGCGAACCTGTCGCAGAGCGTATGCTGGTACATGAATAGCGTGGCTCATTGCGGAGGGTTTTATCTTCGACCGCAATGCGTCCCTTTAGGGACGCTATGGTACCGACGTCGGCTTAGCAGAGCACTGGATTATTCTTGTCAGGAATACCCAGCCGGGGCTACTGGTTTTCGGAATCTTTTCAACAGAGAAAACGCAGAACGCCCGGCGTATGCGGGGCCATGTCGAAGATGTTTGTCGGAGGATGTTGTCGGAATTTTCTAGAAAAGTGCTGAAAGGAATTACGGGGGAAAGCTCAGCAGAGACACGATGTCCGCGTCAGCCGATTGTCGACATGGATGTCGACTGTAGGCGGCCCCGGAAGGATGTCGTTTGCACCTTACATCGAGACATGTGTATCGCATGCTCCGGGAGTTCGCGGATTTTGCCAATGCATTTCACTAACTTTCTATTTACAATACCTTTTTGCCCCATTCACGGTCAGCTTGAAAGACGCCTCCAGCACTTCCGCTGCACGCTTACACATCATCATACGTCCAAGGAATATCTCAAAATACTCATACATGCTGCAGATCTTCGGATCAATCTGCAGATTCAGTGAAATCACTCTCTTCCCCACATTGATCTTAAGCTTCGTATCCGTAACCGCATAATTGACGCGGTCATGTTTATCGATGGTTGCCTTATTCTTCTCCCGGACTCTGCTCCTGCGGACATCGGTCTTGTCTGCAATGGTCAGCGCCGCTGAGATGGGATCTGTGGCACCTCCGGTAGATTCGTCATGCAATCCGATAGCGGACACGATCTGCACCCGGTCCTCCAGGGGCAGATCTGTCTTCAGAATATCATTTGCAAGCAGCGCCCCGTACTCTGCATGATGGCTACGGTTCACCGCATTTCCGATATCGTGCATGAATCCGGCGATCTTCACAAGTTCAATATCTTTTCCGGATACCCAAATTTTTTCAGAATCTCTGCTGCCCGCTCTGCCACCAGCCCCGAATGCGCCTCCGAATGATCGGTAAATCCCATGGCTCCCAGATTCGCATTTCCTTTTTTAATAAATGCCAGTACTTCTTCATTTTTTCTGATTTCACTATATGTCATTCTTCTACTTCTTTCCTTCCATCCTGTGTTAATTCCCGTGTCTTTATATACATCTTATTTCGTGTTCATTGTACCATCCGCCCGCAAATTCGTGCTATGATACGCTACATCCTGTTTCGCAGTTACTTTTTTCTCCAAGGCGCATTATATGTTACCAAAACTGTTGCAGCAACACTATCCTGGGCAGGTAAACAACATGTAATATCTGTGTAAACAAGACGGATATAAGCTGACAGGCATTCACATTTTCTTCTTTTCAGTTCTCACCGGTAGGAGTATAATAAAACACAGAAAACATTTGGAGATTTTGTTCCAGAGAGGAGACCACAATGAAATTAAAAAGAATTACAGGATGCTATGATCGCTGCCATGAAGGCAAAGGATAAATTCAGAAAGGATGCCATCTCCGCACTGGTATCCGCTGTAAAGAAAAAGGAATCGACAACGGCTGCCGTGACAACATTCCCTGATGAGATGGCAAACGAAGCTATCTTAAAAAGAGATCAAATCCGTGAAGGAGCAGATCGATACCTGCCCCGCAGACCGTACCGAGCTGCTGGAGGAATATAAGAAGCGCTATGAGATCATGAGCGAATTTGCTCCCAAGATGCTCTCCGCTGAGGAAGTCAAGGCAATTCTGGAAGAGAAATTCACAGATGTTTTGGCTACGAAAAATAAGGGCCAGATCATGAAGGCTGTTATGGGCGAACTTAAGGGCAAGGCTGACGGCAAGGTCATCAATCAGGTCGTTGCTGAACTGACCAAATAATATGTGCGGTGCATTATCAGCGATTTTGAAATCCATCATCAAACGGCTTCCGGGAGATCTCCGAAAGCCGTTTTTGTTCCCACTTCGCCTGTAGCTTCACTATTTTCTGCTTTCCATGAACCGCAGCTATGCTAACTACGCCTTCAGCTGTCATTGCAGCTGCCACAGCAGATATACTACGATTTGTCTGTTTCTATCGAAATCTTTTTTCATAAAGAGCATTTTTCTCAAGTATTTCCCGGAATGCTGTCGAATTTTCTCCCAGTGCCAGCCCCTTTGATCTCCATGTATTCATCATAATCATAGAGGTACACTGTGATCTCGGATATATCGTATCCGCTGACCGCCAGCTCGTTGGTATTGTTTCCTGCGTATGTCAGTTTTCTTCCATCTTTATCCAACACTACGGTCACAACAAGATGATCTTCCGGGAAAATATCATATACCGTAAGCTCCACCGGAGAGACTTCGATTCTGTCCGGCCCGAAGCCCGCTGCATTCGTTTCGCCTATCTCTATGACCTGCATTTCCTTATCGCTCTGCGACAATGGAAAGCTCCTGGAATTTCCAGCTTCCGCGTACTGTCTCCTTAGAAGCCCCCTTCGGATATAGGAAAAAATACGGGATTTCCAGCTGCAAAGTCATTTCTTCCGGAATCTGTTCATAGTATCCCTGATCCCCTGTCTGGATCGATTTGTAATCGATACGGATCAGTCCCAGAAAAGTATGCCCATCCACAATCTGCCCCCACAAGCGCCCTGCCCCCCGTGTACCGGATCGCCGCTTCGGAAAGAATACTCCTCCAGTGTTGCGATCATGATCTGGCTTTTCCGTCACTATCCGCTGACATCTCCGGAAACCCTTCCTCGCTCTCCATTTTTACCCCCAGGAAAATTGCCTGGTTTGTGGCATAATAATCCGTCAAGGTAATGGTGTAGCCCTGATCCGATACCTGATACTGCGCCGGTTCTACAACTTCCATACTGGTTTCCGTACTCTGGATCCCAGTGGCTCCGGTATTGTTGTCCCCAGCCTCTTCTCTCTCCCCGGCATTGTATGTTCCTTGCCCTGTTGGTACCAGCGTTACAATTTCTTCTGTCGGAATCTCCTGAAACCCCAGCAATTCCTGTACCCGTTCTATCACGCTGCCGATCAGGGGCAGTTCTTTTGCCAAGACCGGATTTGCCGCACAGAATCCAATAGCTACAACAATCGCTGCCGCAGCAGCCCCCGTCTGCACAAACTTTCTTTTCGACTCTGTCTTTTTTCTTTTCCGATGTTTTCTCTGATAATTCCGTATGCTTCCTCTATTTTTCTGTCAATCAACGGACTGTTTGTCATGGCTATTCTCCTTTCCTACACCCATCTGCGATCTCAGATGTTCTCTGCCCCGGTGAATTTTACTCTTCACCGTATTTTCTTTCATATGGAGCAGCTGTGCGATCTCTCCTATGGAAAACTGTTCCCCATAATACATCTGGAAGATCAGCCGGCTGTCCTCCGGCAGAGTTTTCAACAGATCATTGAATTCCAGATCCGTACTGAAATCATAGAACTGTGAAGCTTCCTCCGCCTCGTTCATGGGAACTGTCCGACTCCTGTGCCGTCTCATTGCAATACATTGGTTGATCAGAATACGAATCAGCCAGTTTCTGAAGTATGCATCTCTTCGTAAGGTATCCAGCTTTTCAAAAGCTGAAATTATGGTCTCCTGCATTGCAGCGGCAACATCGTCTTCTTTCCCCATATAAGCGAACGCGATCCGTATCATGCTCTGCCTGTTCTGTTCCATCAGAGCAATGAATGCTTCCGCGTCTCCTTTTTCGCTTTTTTTCACCAGTTTCTCCATGGTTCCTCCCGTTCTTCATCCGGCCGGATGCCTTGCAAGGTATTTTGTGTTCACATACATTAGATAAGCATGTCGTATTTTCGGTTGCAGAAAAATAAATTTTTTCCATAAAAGTTTTTACATAAAATAGTAAACAGCTTCCGAAGTTTCCTTCGAAAGCTGTTCTTAAAAAGCTATTTGACCTATTCCACTACTACAGTACCGTCTTCTTTTACGGTAATATTCATGTCATCCTTCACATATTCCAGGAACTCTTCCCCAGGCTGTCAATAACAGGCATCTGCACATTGCCAAGCCACACATCTGCCAGAATAGCTCCGGCTGCTGCCAGGGGAATCAATAGGTTCGGAAAACAGCATACATGCCGGCTGTCTGTTCATGGAGCAGGCACAGTAAAGTACCAGTCCGCCGGTGGTAGATCCTATGGTCGTCGGCAGGCACAGGGGCTTTGCCCGCCATCTGTTTACCATAGAGGTCGGGATTATTCTGATCTCCGCAGGTTGCTTTTTATCACCGAACTGTAATGCCTTCTGGAAAGATGCCAGTGTGTTCAGACCCCGTGAGATACCAGTGCCTTGGCTGTTACAGTTCCGGAGGCTACGATTCTTCCTTTAAATTCTTTCATCTGTCCGCTCCTCCTTCGTAATCTGCTCTAAGATCTCAGCATCGGTATAATATCTTGCTGGTATAGGTACGCAGCTTGTTCTTTGGAAGTAATGACCGGCATCTTCTCGCTGAGAGGATTATTCATATACATTAACGGGCAGATATAGGAAGTAATGACTCCCGTTGCTTTTAATGTCTCCGCATAAGGGGTCTCCTGAAATTTTTTCAGTACCGCGGGTGCCGCCGTGAATACGGTAGGAATACATACTCTGGTTCTACCGGCTTCTTTCAGGCTCTGAGAGACTTTTTCCGTCCAGTCGATGAGCTGCTGTAAGCTCATATGGGGGCATCCCATGAAACACAGCTTCGGCTTTGCATCCTTCTTTTTCCAGATCACCGGATAGCTCTCATAGACCCTCTGAAGTTCCGCATCATCTACCACGTAGACTTTTGCATTCTCCGCGATCAGATCTTTTCCGTATTTTACAGCCTCCGGAGTGATATTTTCCACATGATACAGACCTACCGCACCGTTGGAAGCAGTCGCTGCGCCGAAGTCTTTCAGATAAGTCTTTGCAGCATCATCCAGTTCACCACCCAGCCATTTGTCCAGTCCTACGATATAGGGAACATCCGCCATGACCTTCATACCAATGGCAGATCCAAGCAGCTGTGCTTCCGGCTTCTTCGTGGTCTCGATCTTAACGATCCAGGTGGCTTTTCTGCCTTCATCCGTCAACAGTCCGAAACGGGGCACATAGCCTACTACCGAACCCATGAGGTCAATGATACCGGAGTTACGATTGCATCTTGCTCCCAATACGGAGTTGGCATAGACCACCGCAGAAGATTCCGACCAGGACAGCACCTCTCCCGTGGCCGGTGTATTTCCCACTTCATCCATGTAACAGGTGCAGGTGTAAGCATCCTTTTCCATGATACCCAGCTGTGTCAGCTGTTTCTCATAGTCATCCTGCTTGGAGTACATGAAATTCTTGAACACAAAATCCTGTAAAAAAGAACTGGGCACATTGGGATCCAGTGGTCTCGGATCGGCGGAAAACTTCTGTTTCGATACATTGCCGGATTCGATCAGCTGATTCATCAGTTCATACACCGGCGCCAGTGCTTTCAATCCGAAAGGAGGTTACCAGATGGTTGTATTTACTGGTCACAGGCACCATACCGTCCGCGCCGAACAGCTCGCCGTAACGCACCAGTGTCTGCATGACCTTCGCCAGAGTCGCTCCCTGTTTTCCATCATATATTTCCTGTTGTTCTTTTGTTAAGTTCATTGATTTCCCTCCCCTTAAATCTTCATGGCAACTTCATAAGCGCGCCATACGACACTTCGCAGATTGCCTACACCGTCACAGTCACCTACCAGGCTGACATTGCTGCCCTTCGGTGCCAACGGATTGGGAATGTATCCTGCGGAGCTGATCACACTGTCACAGGGAATTGTGATCTCTTTTCCGGAAGCATCCTTGCATACGATGCTGTCATCCTTTACTTCCTGCAGCGTAGTTTCCAGATATACGGGCACTTTTTTCCAGGCGAACCACTCTCTCAGATAGGAGCTGTTGGCCAGGCATACTCCGGTCTGGGCGATGAGATCGTTTTTCATCTCTACGATTACAGGCTGTTTGCCCTGCAGCGCCAGTTCATAAGCAATCTCACAGCCGGTGAGTCCGCCGCCGATGACGGCAACCTTTTTCTCCTACGAGAGTACCGGTAAGGTATTCGCATGCCTCAACCATCTTCTCATGACCGGGCGCTTTTCTCAGTACTCTGGGCACTGCACCGGTAGCGATGATTATAGGAGCACCGGCAAACGGAGCGATGCTCTCCACTTTTTTCATTGTAATGAATCTCGATTCCCAAATCTGCCATCTGCTTCCGATACCAGGTCAGCAGATCCCGCAGTTTTCCCTTGTAGCTTTCCGCGCTGGCGGCGGCAATAAAGGTTCCGCCCAGATGGTCTGTCTGCTCGTGAATCACCGGCTCATGTCCCCGCAGCTTCAGTACTCTGGCAGCCTCCATGCCGCCGATACCTCCACCGATAATATGTACCTTCTTTCGGGCTGGTGGTCGGGACGATCTTGTGCTTCTCCCACTGCATGGTCTCGGCATTTACCGCACAGCGTGCCAGATGCAGGGAATCGGATAATGCCTGATCATTTGGAACTCCCTTATAGTGACACATGTTGAAGCAGCCGTTGTGGCACAGGATACAGGGGCGGATGTCGTCCTCCTTATCATTCATCAGCTTGGTCACCCATTCCTGGTCTGCCAGGAACTGTCTTGCGAATCCGGCACCGTCGATTTGTCCGTCTGCAATGGCAGCCGCAGCCGTCTCCGGATCCATACGTCCGGCGCATACCACAGGAATATCCACAAATTTACGGATATGCGCCACATCCTCCAGATTGCAGTTTTCCGGCATATAGATAGGGGGATGTGACCAGTACCAGGCATCATAAGGTTCCGTTATCACAGTTCAGCATATCATAACCGGCATCCTGCAGATACTTCGCTGCTTTTTCGGATTCTGCCATATCACGGCCTGCTTCTGTGAAGCTTTCTCGGGAAGAGCTCCCTCACGGAACCCATTGGTCTTGGATTCCACGCTGTACCTAAGAGACACAGGGAAATCCTGCCCGCAGACTTTCTTGATCTCTTTTACGATCTCTACAGCAAAACGATATCTGTTTTCAAAGATCCACCATATTCATCGGTTCGCTGATTCACATATTTTAAAGTAAACTGGTCCAGCAGATAGCCTTCATGTACCGCATGGATCTCCACACCGTCCACACCGGCATCCTTTAATAATTTTGCAGTCTTGCCGAATGCAGTGATGAACTCCTGAATCTCCTCCACAGTCATCTCCCGGGAAGGAACTTTATCTGACCAGCGGTTCGGAGACGGTTTGGGTGCGGCTGTAATCTTGTCGAGATCCATAAAAGGTTTCGCCAGTAGCCGCAATGCCTTATTGGTGTACAGGGTCTCCATCATTTCACTGATGGTAAACGATCTGCCGAAACCTGCCGTCACTGGACGAACAGTTTGGCTCCCGTCTTGTGGAACTCCGGCATCCACTTTGCCAGATCCTCATACATTTTTTTTTCTTCTTATATAGCCACTGTCCGTACATGGGATTGTATACCGGCTGACATCCCGGAAGCACCAGACCACAATTATTTTTCGCTACCTCCAGAATGAATTTCGCACCATCCTTGTCAAAATGGTTCACTTCCATCCATCCCAACAGGTTTGTGCCACCCATGGATGTCAGAACAATGCGGTTCTTAATCTGGCAGTTTCCGATCTTCCACGGCGTAAACAACGGTTCCAACTGTTGTTTCATTGTAACTCCTCCTTTGCCTTCTCTCTTGCTTACCCCATTACACAATCTTATAATAACACATTTTAATAGTATTCCCCTGATAACTCATTCCCTGGAATAAAATTCTTCACCGGTTTCCAGACAAATGCCCTGCATGAACCAGAATGTACTGCTATCCATTTAACGACCGTTCTGCATACGCTTCAAAATTTCAGAACATCATTTCGTTCTTCTCCTGTAAACTTCCCTCATGTTTTGTTGCGTTGTCAACAACTTCTTTATTGTAACAAACATGTTACAGTTTGTCTACTCTGCCTTCCAGAGATCTCCCCATATGGAATCACACAAATTGACACAGTATTCTCTGGAAAACTCCGGATCCTGCGAAACGATCTCATTTTCCTCTGCCAGTTCTTCCGGATAATCCTCCAGAAAATATGTTGTCACACCTTCGGGACCGGAAGCCACATGACTGATCATCGGTTTCACCCCATAGTCTGCAATCTCCACCTCTCCATGATCATCTTTCGTAATCGTTACCTCTGCCATGCCGCCCACCATGCGGTTAGCGACTCCCTCTCCGGTGCCGGAAGTCCAGTTCACGAAATTTCCCAGCGAATAATACACTAGCATTTCATGGTTACTCTCTTCCTCTGTCACCCATTCGATGGGTTCGATCACATGAGGATGTGTCCCCAGTACCAAATCCGCACCATTTTCCGCGAATATCTTGGTCCATTTCTCCTGCGAAGCATCTGATGTCAGCCTGTACTCCGTTCCCCAGTGCGGACATACGATGGTGAAATCCGCCAGTTCCTCTGCCCTCTGAATATCTGCCGCCACCTGTTCCTCATTCAAAGATCCACCGCATAGGGCATATCCGCCGGCAGGAAATTCCGTTGGTTCCGTAAGTGTAATTCAGGACTGCAATCCGCATGTCTCCCAGCTCAATGATCGATGGGTCTGCGCCACAGGAAGTGGAGGTATCCGCAGTATCATGAATGCCAAGGACAGTGATCTGCGGGTATTCGTCCCTCCAGTACTCCGCACAGTTTACCAAGCCCGCACGTCCCTTGTCCATAGCATGGTTCGTGGCATGACAGATGACATCGAATCCTGCTCCCACCAGTGAATCGCAGAGACTGTAATCCGCATTGAAGCAGGGATACCCGGAGATTCCAAGATCCGCACCGCCTATGATCACCTCCTGGTTCACCAGAGCAAGATCTGCCGCAGCAATCTCCTCTTTTGTGTGGTAAAACAGCGAATCATAGTCGTAACCTCCATCCGGTTGCAGACAGCTTTCTTCCACCGGAGTGTGAAGCAGAACATCCCCTACCATGATGATTTTGTACTCTGGGGTGGCTTCCGGTGGTTGGTCGGAAGATGGTGGATTGCATCCTGCGTTTCTGTTTCTATTACAATAGTTCCTGTTGTACTGACAATATTTTCATTCGTTACTGTATTGTCCTCAGACACCATCTCAGTCTTCGCACAGCCGAACAATAAAAAAAATGTTCCCTATACAAATATAAAACATTATTGTTTTTCTTAAAGTCAAAAATCTTCTATCTGCCATTTCTCTACCTTTTCACTGATTTTTCTGTATTTTTTCTTCTTACTATGTCCCATTATAACATACCTATGATTTCGGGGTCAAAAAGCCCCCGACTTTGATGCCTACGGATTGCTCCGTACTGCGCACTCCCACGTCTCCGCTCCGCTTCGGTCCGTGCTAAACATGTGCCACTGGCACATAGCACCCCTTATCCTCTATTCGCATATCAGTGGGATTATCAGCATATATGATCAGAAACTGTTTGATTATATGGGATTGATTTGCTTCCTTTTTTCAGACATCTTTTATGTACTAAATATTTGATTGATGAGATTTTTCCACACTCATTGTGTTTAGACTGTATTTTTCTGATTCAAATGTATATATAATGTCTCTACCTTGTATAAACCCATTTTTGGCGTAAATGTCTATTTTTTTTCATAGCTTTCTGACAGTAAATCGGATCTGTCATCATTCCCAAATGCTCCCATAAAATCGTTTTACGATCTGCTAACCGCAGGCATGTAAAATCCGGATATATCATTCCCAATCCCTTTAGGTTTATAGGACATTCATACTTGTATGGGATATTTTTATGGTACAACATATCTGCAATGATCTTTTCTGACTTTGATCTGACTCTTTCTTTCTTTTCTGTGTAGATTTCCGCCTGTCCTTCTGCAAAATCTTTACCTGAATATATTTGTGCTGACCACTGATTCACATATTCCTTATCCGACATTATCCTCGAATCCACCATTTTTTTTCCTAGATGGACTCATTCTGTCATAGACACTATATAGCTCTTCTACCTGTACTATTTCTTGTTTTTCATATTTTTTAATAATATTTTGTATATTCTTTAATTGCTTTTCTACCTCTGACAGCAATTTTTCATCATAATTTCGTTGTGCAAGCTTACCTGCCAATTCAAAATCAGATTTTCGCAGATATTTTCCATTTGGATAGGATGTTCTAGTTTCAGCAGAGTCCAAATAATATTGTTCAATTCCTCTGCAGTTAATTATTTTCAGATTACCTAAAGGTGCATTCTGTATACTCGTTTCCAAATTTTGTTTCAAATCCCTTAGCCAATGTTCTCTTTTTAGCAATTGTTCATATAGAAAGTCCTTTATAGCCTTTTTCCTCCCGCCGTACATTTTTTTCATTTCGTGCTTTTCATTTTATCTCTATTTTTCCCTTTCTTGCATGTATTCTCTTGCCTCTGGCACATACCTATTTCATCTTTTTCTGTTTCCGCATGTATTCCTTTGCCTCTGGCACATACCTATTTCATCTTTTTTCCTTATTTCGCATGTATTCCTTTTGCTTCTGGCACATACCTATTTCATCTTTTTCTGTTTCCGCATGTATTCCTTTTGCTTCTGGCACATACCTATTTCATCTTTTTTTCTTATTTCGCATGTATTCCTTTTGCTTCTGGCACATACCTAATCCATAATTCTCCCCCTCCCTCGCATGTATTTTACACGTTGCTCCTCATATATTTCCTATACATGTATAATTTTCTACAAACTAACCTCTAAAAAAATAATGTTATTAAAGTAATAATTGAAATAAATATCTTGAAATATCCGACACAGAGCTGTGTCATTAAATGGTTAAAAGAAAACTGATCTTTGAATTAAT
>VOFH01003258.1_pt1 | contig 27657 bp, 35 predicted proteins | sample 5384091 | NCBI WGS metagenome assembly VOFH01 (sample SAMN12384727, study PRJNA508395) | human gut metagenome | isolation source: healthy gut G | host: Homo sapiens
ACCGGGCGTCGGATGACCTCTTTGACAGGATATTCCGGATGATGAGGGCGGATGTTTGCAAAAAGCTTCCCGGGTGGAAACAAAAACATTCGGTTTTATAATCATGATTTGGTAGCCGCTTAATGAAAGCTCGACCGGAGAAAAGATATTACCGATTCCTTCGGCAAAGATCGGTCTGTTTTTGATAAAGAAAGCGCAGTCTGCTCCCAAAGTGGCAGCGTATACTTCCAATTGTTCTTCGGATACTCCCAGCTGATAATGATCGTTGAGCGACTTTAGCATGAAAGCTGCATCCGATGATCCTCCACCCAGTCCGGCTCCGGAAGGAATGTGCTTATATAGATGAATCTCTACAGGAGGTAGATGGAACTCCTTATCCATCAACAGATAGGCTTTTACCACCAGATTATCTTCCGGCTTGCCCGCTATTTCCATTCCGTGTTGGTAAAGGGTGAATTTCCGGTCAGTGTCGGGAGAAGTACGGATTTCCAGCGCGTCTTCCAAAGCTACCGGATAGAACACTGTTTCCAGATTATGATATCCGTCCGGGCGTTTTTCCGTAATGGAAAGTCCCAAGTTTATTTTGATGTTGGGGAAAGTAATCATGTTTACTATTTTATAATTTACCATTTACTATTTGCAGTGCTGCACATTGCAATTAATCTTGTGCTGAACGCGATTCAGGGACAAAGTTAGTAAAATCTTCATTTTTCCTTATCCATTCTTCGTGATTATGTTCTATCTTTGTCGTCCCGACCGGAGGAATTCCGTGATAAATGTGATAAAAGAGTCTGTCCGGTCGTAAAATAGTAAGTAGTAAATTGTAAAATAGTAAATGTTTTCATGGCCGAACAGAGAAGAAACACCCGCAATACGAAGTCTGCTAAAGTGCAACCGGTAAATGATTATGGACGTATTCAGCCGCAGGCACCTGAGCTGGAAGAAGCAGTATTGGGGGCTTTGATGATCGAGAAAGACGCTTATTCGCTGGTGAGCGAAATTCTCCGTCCCGAATCTTTTTACGAACACCGGCATCAGCTGATATACTCCGCTATCACAGACCTTGCCGTCAATCAGAAGCCGGTGGATATTCTGACTGTAAAGGAACAGCTTAGCAAACGCGGAGAGCTGGAAGAGGTCGGAGGTCCGTTCTATATTACTCAGTTGAGTAGCAAAGTGGCCTCTTCGGCGCATATTGAATATCATGCACGCATCATAGCACAGAAATCATTGGCGCGCGAGTTGATTACTTTTACCAGTAACATTCAAAGTAAGGCATTCGACGAGACGCTCGATGTGGACGACCTGATGCAGGAAGCCGAAGGCAAGCTTTTCGAGATTTCGCAGCAGAATATGAAGAAAGACTATACGCAGATCAATCCGGTAATTGACGAAGCGTATAAGCTGATTCAGAAGGCAGCGGCACGAACGGACGGATTGAGTGGGCTTGAAAGCGGTTTTACGAAGCTGGACAAGATGACTTCCGGTTGGCAGAACTCCGACCTTATTATTATTGCCGCCCGTCCTGCGATGGGTAAGACAGCTTTCGTCCTTTCTATGGCGAAGAATATAGCCGTCGATTATCGTAACCCGGTAGCGTTGTTTTCTCTTGAAATGAGTAATGTCCAGTTGGTGAATCGTCTGATTACGAATGTCTGCGAGATTCCGAGTGAGAAAATCAAAAGCGGACAGTTTGCGAATTACGAATGGCAGCAATTGGACTATAAACTGAAGGATTTGCTGGATGCACCGCTGTACGTGGATGATACTCCCTCTCTGTCGGTGTTTGAGCTTCGTACGAAAGCCCGTCGTCTGGTGCGTGAACATGGGGTGAAAATCATTATTATTGACTACTTGCAGTTGATGAATGCTAGTGGAATGGCGTTCGGAAGCCGTCAGGAGGAGGTCAGTACCATTTCACGTTCACTGAAGGGATTGGCGAAGGAGCTGAACATCCCGATTGTCGCATTGTCGCAGTTGAATCGTGGTGTGGAGAGCCGTGAAGGAATTGATGGCAAACGTCCGCAGTTGAGCGACCTTCGTGAATCGGGAGCCATCGAGCAGGATGCCGATATGGTATGTTTTATCCACCGTCCGGAATATTACAAAATTTACCAGGATGATCGTGGTAATGACCTTCGCGGTATGGCGGAGATTGTGATAGCCAAGCATCGTAACGGTGCGGTGGGTGAAGTGCTGCTCCGATTCAAAGGTGAGTTTACCCGTTTCTCAAATCCGGAGGATGACATGGTGATTCCTATGCCGGGTGAGCCTGCCGGTGCTATGCTGGGGTCTAAGATGAATGCCGGAGGAGCCGGTTCTGTTCCGCCACCACCGGCACCGGACTTTACTCCGCAGTCGGGTAATCCGTTCGGGGCACCGGTAGGAGGGGATGGACCTTTGCCATTTTAGTTGCGTATTATTTCACCACAGAGGACACTGAGGACACAGAGGATATCGGAAGGATGAAAAATAAGTGTAAATCCGTAATAAGCAAAGTGTGTATAATTAACTTATAAACTAATTAAACATGAGTGCTTAAATAAAAAGAAAAAACTCTGTGTCCTCAGTGTCCTCTGTGGTGAAATAACCTGCAATTTTTTATCTAACCTTTTCGGTCAACCGAAAAATCTTATTAACTTTGCGAATCTTTTGAGAAACAATAAAAAATTAATTATATGAATATCTCTTATAACTGGCTGAAAGAGTATGTCAACTTCGATTTGACGCCTGATGAAACGGCGGCTGCGTTGACTTCTATCGGCTTGGAAACAGGTGGTGTGGAAGAAGTGCAGACCATTAAAGGTGGTTTGGAGGGACTTGTGATCGGCGAAGTGCTGACCTGTGTGGAACACCCTAATTCGGACCATCTGCACATTACTACTGTCAATCTGGGAGAAGGCGATCCGGTGCAGATCGTTTGTGGAGCTCCGAACGTGGCTGCCGGACAAAAAGTGGTAGTCGCTACATTGGGGACAAAACTCTATGACGGAGATGAATGCTTTACGATCAAAAAATCAAAAATCCGTGGTGTAGAATCTACTGGGATGATTTGCGCAGAAGACGAAATCGGTATTGGTACAGATCATGCAGGTATCATCGTTTTGCCGGAAAATGCTGTCCCGGGTACTCTTGCCAAAGATTATTATAATATCAAGAGCGATTATGTGCTTGAAGTGGATATCACTCCTAACCGTGCGGATGCATGCTCTCACTACGGGGTGGCCCGTGACTTGTATGCTTACCTGATTCAGAATGGCAAGCAGGCTACTTTGCAACGTCCATCTGTGGATGGATTTAAGGTGGAAAACCATGATTTGGATATTGAAGTAGTGGTTGAAAACAGTGAAGCGCGTCCGCATTATGCCGGTGTTACCGTGAAAGGAGTGACTGTAAAGGAAAGTCCGGAATGGTTGCAGAATAAATTGCGTCTGATCGGTGTGCGTCCTATTAATAATGTAGTGGATGTCACTAATTACATTGTCCATGCTTTCGGACAACCGTTGCATTGCTTTAATGCCGGTAAGATAAAGGGTAATGAAGTTATCGTAAAGACAATGCCCGAAGGAACTCCGTTCGTTACACTGGACGAGGTGGAACGTAAGCTGAGTGACCGCGACCTGATGATTTGCAATAAGGAAGAAGCCATGTGCATTGCGGGCGTATTTGGCGGATTGGATTCCGGTTCTACGGAAGCTACAACGGATGTCTTCATCGAAAGTGCTTATTTCCATCCTACATGGGTGCGTAAGACGGCCCGTCGTCACGGCTTGAATACCGATGCTTCTTTCCGCTTTGAACGCGGCATCGACCCGAATAGTGTGATTTACTGTCTGAAACTGGCTGCCATAATGGTAAAAGAGTTGGCAGGCGGTACTATCTCTTCTGAAATAAAAGATGTATATACTACTCCTGCACAGGATTTCATAGTAGACCTGTCTTACGAGAAAGTACATTCGCTGATTGGTAAAGTGATTCCGGTAGAGACCATCAAGAGCATTGTGACGAGCCTGGAAATGAAGATAACTAATGAGACGGTGGAAGGACTGACACTGGCCGTGCCTCCTTATCGTGTGGATGTGCAGCGTGATTGTGACGTGATTGAGGATATTCTCCGCATCTACGGATACAATAATGTGGAAATTCCGACTACGTTGAAATCCAGTCTGACTACTAAAGGCGAGCATGACAAGTCGAATAAATTGCAGAATCTGGTTGCCGAACAATTGGTGGGCTGTGGATTCAATGAAATATTGAACAACTCATTGACCCGTGCGGCTTATTATGACGGTCTGGAAACTTATCCTTCCAATCGCCTGGTTATGCTGTTGAATCCGCTAAGCGCTGATTTGAACGCTATGCGCCAGACTTTGCTGTTCGGTGGATTGGAAAGCATTGCCCATAATGCCAATCGTAAAAATGCGGATCTGAAATTCTTTGAATTTGGTAATTGTTATTATTTCGACGGGGACAAGAAGAACCCGGAAAAAGCGTTGGCTCCTTATTCGGAAGATTATCATTTGGGTCTGTGGGTTACAGGCAAGAAGGTTTCCAACTCATGGGCGCATCCGGATGAGAACAGTTCGGTATATGAGCTGAAAGCATACGTGGAGAATATCTTGAAACGTTTAGGACTGGATTTGCACAATCTGGTGGTAGGCAATCTGTCTGATGATATCTTTGCTGCCGCACTGTCTGTCCATACGAAGGGTGGCAAACGCCTTGCTTCTTTCGGTGTAGTTACTAAGAAGCTGCTGAAAGCGTTCGATATAGACAATGAAGTCTATTTCGCTGACTTGAACTGGAAAGAATTGCTGAAAGCTGTCCGTTCGGCTAAGGTCAGCTATAAGGAGCTTTCAAGTTCCCGGCTGTACGGCGCGATTTGGCTTTGCTGCTCGACAAGAATGTGCAGTTTGCCGAAATCGAGAAGATCGCTTACGAGACAGAGAAGAAGTTGCTGAAAGAAGTGGAACTCTTCGATGTATATGAAGGCAAGAACCTGGAATCTGGTAAGAAATCGTATGCGGTCAGTTTCTTGCTTCAAGACGAGAGCCAGACATTGAATGATAAGATGATTGATAAGATCATGTCGAAACTGGTGAAAAACCTGGAAGATAAACTAGGAGCCAAACTTAGATAAGTTTAAAATTTCAATCTAAAAAATATAAACCAATGGGAAGAGCATTTGAATATAGAAAAGCTACCAAGCTGAAAAGATGGGGCAACATGGCCCGTACATTTACGAGAATCGGTAAACAAATTGCTATCGCTGTAAAAGCCGGTGGTCCTGATCCCGAAAACAACCCGACACTCCGTTCGGTGATCGCTACTCGTAAGCGTGAGAACATGCCGAAGGATAACGTGGAACGCGCTATCAAGAATGCGATGGGTAAAGACCAGAGTGACTATAAGGGCATGACGTATGAGGGATACGGTCCTCACGGAGTAGCTGTATTCGTAGATACACTTACCGACAACCCTACCCGTACCGTAGCGGACGTGCGTTCCGTTTTCAACAAATTCGGCGGAAACTTGGGTACAATGGGTTCTTTGGCATTTCTTTTCGACCATAAGTGTATTTTCACTTTCAAGAAGAAAGAGGACTTGGATATGGAAGAGCTGATTCTTGACCTGATAGATTATAATGTGGAAGATGAATATGATGAAGATGAGGAAGAAGGAACAATTACGATCTATGGTGATCCTAAGAGCTATGCCGCTATTCAGAAACATTTGGAAGAATGTGGTTTCGAAGATGTCGGTGGAGACTTCACTTATATCCCGAACGATCTGAAAGAGGTTACTCCGGAACAGCGTGAGACATTAGATAAGATGGTGGAACGTTTGGAAGAATTTGACGACGTGCAGACCGTTTATACCAATATGCAACCGGAAGGCGAAGAATAACAGTTCATGGAATATGTTTATAAGACGAAAGGCACTTGCAGCACAAACATCGAACTGAATGTGGAAGATGGAGTGGTGAAAGAAGTGGCCTTTTGGGGAGGATGCAACGGCAATCTTCAAGGTCTTTCGCGCCTGGTAAAGGGAATGAAGGTGGAGGACGTGATAAGTAAACTTGAAGGAGTACGCTGTGGTGGCAGACCCACTTCGTGTCCGGACCAGTTATGCCGTGCATTGCATGAGATGGGGTATTGATATCATCCGGTCTCAAGTATAAGATAGGAAACGGATTAACGCAAATTATCGCAGATTAAATTTAATCTTTTGTGTAAGTTTGCGTTGATCCGCATTCTTTTATGATACTGCTTTGGGCTTTTGATGTTAGTAGCGTTTTCCTTATTTGTCGGTATTTTGAACCAAAATTGATCCCTACTCGTTATTTATAAGTATATTTGTACTGAATAAACTATTATGCAGCAATGAAGAATCTTTTTCAAGACTTAAAACGCAAAGATCATAAACGCTATTTGGGCGGACTGGATGTTTTCAAATATATTGGTCCGGGACTTCTGGTGACTGTCGGATTTATAGATCCCGGAAACTGGGCTTCAAATTTTGCCGCAGGTTCCGAGTTCGGCTATTCATTACTGTGGGTGGTCACCTTATCCACTATCATGTTGATTGTCCTCCAGCATAATGTTGCTCACTTGGGGATTGTTACGGGGCTTTGCCTTTCGGAAGCCGCTACGAAATATACTCCTAAATGGGTCTCCCGTCCTATTTTGGGTACGGCGGTATTGGCGTCTATTTCTACTTCATTGGCAGAGATTCTGGGAGGAGCCATCGCATTGGAAATGCTGTTCGATATTCCTATTGTATGGGGAGCTGTGCTGACTACGCTTTTTGTGTCCATCATGCTTTTCACCAATTCCTATAAAAAAATAGAACGTTCCATCATTGCGTTTTGTGTCTGTCATCGGACTTTCGTTTATTTATGAGCTTTTCTTGGTGCAGATAGACTGGCCGGCTGCAACAGCGGGGTGGGTGACTCCTTCGTTTCCCGAAGGAAGTATGTTGATAATCATGAGCGTGCTAGGAGCGGTTGTAATGCCTCATAACCTGTTTTTTGCATTCGGAAGTGATACAGAGTCACGAGTATAACAAGAAAGACGATGCATCTATCAAGAAAGTACTGAAATATGAGTTGTTCGATACGCTGTTCTCAATGGTTATCGGTTGGGCGATTAACAGTGCCATGATTCTGCTGGCTGCCGCGACTTTCTTTAAAAGCGGCATTCAAGTGGAGGAACTGCAACAGGCCAAGTCCTTGCTGGAACCGTTGCTGGGCAGCAACGCTGCCATTGTATTTGCTTTGGCATTGCTGATGGCGGGCATTTCGTCCACCATTACAAGCGGGATGGCGGCAGGTTCCATCTTTGCCGGTATTTTCGGTGAGTCTTATCACATCAAAGACAGTCACTCGCAAGTGGGACTCCTTTTATCGCTAGGAATCGCCTTATTGCTGATTTTCTTTATCGGAGATCCTTTTAAGGGGCTGATTATTTCGCAGATGATACTTAGTATCCAATTGCCTTTCACGGTCTTTCTGCAAGTCGGACTGACATCTTCCCGAAAGGTGATGGGGAATTATGTGAATAGTCGTTGGAGCACATTTGTGCTGTATACTATTGCGATAATTGTATCCGTACTGAATATCATGCTTCTGTTTTCCTAAAATAAACGTGAATCAATAAATATATAATGATGAAGATTATAACTTATAATGTGAACGGCTTGCGTGCTGCTGTCTCCAAAGGTTTCCCGGAATGGCTGGCGCAGGAAAATCCGGATATTCTTTGTCTGCAAGAGACAAAACTACAGCCGGATCAATACCCGGCGGAAGTGTTTGAAGCATTGGGCTATAAGTCGTATTTGTATTCGGCACAGAAAAAAGGATATAGCGGAGTGGCCATATTGACCAAGCAAGAACCTGACCACGTGGAATACGGGATGGGAATAGAAGCATACGATAATGAAGGCCGTTTTATCCGTGCGGACTTCGGCGATTTGTCGGTGGTAAGCGTGTACCACCCTTCGGGGACTAGCGGGGACGAACGCCAGGCATTCAAGATGGTGTGGCTGGAGGATTTTCAGAAATACGTGACAGAGCTGCGGAAGACACATCCGAATCTGATTCTTTGCGGTGATTATAATATATGCCATGAACCGATTGATATTCATGATCCTGTCCGTAATGCGAAGAATAGCGGTTTCCTCCCCGAAGAGCGGGAATGGATGACGCGTTTTCTCTCGGCAGGCTTTATTGATTCTTTCCGTCTGCTTTATCCGGAAAAACAGGAGTATACGTGGTGGAGTTACCGTTTTAATTCGCGTGCCAAGAATAAAGGCTGGCGAATAGATTTTGTATGACCAGCGAGCCGGTACGCCGATGGCTGAAGAGTGCGCGGATTCTGAATGAGGCGGTGCATTCCGATCATTGTCCGATGGTGTTGGAGATTGACCGTTGAGTTTTTAGGGTCGGGATGAATATAATAAAAAGACAATAATATGGAAGATAGAGTACAAAAAGCAGTAGAGCTTTTTAAAAGCGGATACAATTGTTCACAGTCCGTAGTGGCAGCTTTTGCAGATATGTACGGATTCACGCAGGAACAGGCTCTGCGCATGGGGGCATCCTTTGGTGGAGGAATAGGCCGGATGCGCGAAACTTGTGGTGCTGCTTGCGGTATGTTCTTGGTGGCAGGACTCGAAAACCGGAGCTACGGAAGCGACAGACCGCGAGGGAAAGGCGGCAAATTATGCAGTTGTCCAGGAATTGGCTGCTGAGTTTAAAAAACGCAACGGGTCGCTGATTTGTGGCGAATTGTTGGGATTGAAGAAAAAAGAACTGGTCTCAAATGTTCCGGAAGAACGTACTGCTCAATATTATAGCAAACGTCCTTGTGCGAAAATGGTGGAAGAAGCGGCGAGAATCTGGTCTGAATATCTCGAAAACCATCCCAAATAAGGGAAAAAAGCCATTATTCTTACAAAATCAATAAAAAAAACTTCAATAAAGTGTTCTATAACATAAAAATAGCTATCTTTGTCCCCGAAATAAAATCTGAAAGTCTTTCAAGACCGGATGATTTAAAGCATGTCTAACTAAAATTTCAAAGCAAATGTTGAAAGAAAAAAGCAGGTGAAATTGCAGGTAAAATCTGGAATGCACTGAATGGAACAGAAGGAATGACTGCCAAGCAGATGAAGAAAGCAACTAAATTGGTTGACAAAGATTTGTTCCTCGGACTTGGCTGGTTATTGAGAGAAGACAAAGTCTCTGTGGAAGAAGTTGAAGGTGAACTCTTCATCAAATTGATCTAAGCGAGTAACTCACTTAAGCAATAAAAAAATGCGTTGGTACATGATTATAATGTTATCAACGCATTTTTTTATATTCCGCCATTTACGTATCTTTGCACACCAAAAAGACAAAATAATAAGAATTCAGAATGAAGAATATTCGAAATTTCTGCATTATAGCCCACATTGATCATGGTAAGTCAACTCTGGCCGACCGTTTGTTGGAGTATACCAACACTATTCAGGTGACTTCAGGGCAGATGCTTGACGACATGGACTTGGAGAAGGAGAGAGGTATCACAATCAAGAGCCATGCCATCCAGATGGAGTATAATTATAAGGGTGAGAAGTATATCCTGAACTTGATTGATACTCCGGGACACGTAGACTTTTTCCTATGAGGTGTCCCGTTCTATCGCAGCCTGTGAAGGTGCGTTGCTGATTGTCGATGCATCTCAAGGAGTACAGGCACAGACCATCTCCAATCTGTATATGGCTATCGAGCATGATCTTGAAATTATTCCTGTAATCAATAAATGCGATATGGCAAGCGCCATGCCGGAAGAGGTGGAAGATGAAATTGTCGAACTGCTGGGCTGCAAGCGTGAGGAAATAATACGTGCTTCCGGTAAGACGGGTATGGGGGTGGAAGAGATTCTCGCAGCCGTAATCGAACGTATTCCCCATCCGGTAGGAGATGAGGAAGCGCCGCTGCAAGCATTGATCTTCGATTCCGTATTCAACTCTTTCCGTGGTATTATCGCCTATTTCAAGATTGAGAACGGAGTGATTCGGAAAGGGGATAAGGTGAAGTTCTTCAATACGGGTAAAGAATATGACGCTGACGAGGTCGGGGTATTGAAGATGGAGCTGGTTCCTCGCAATGAGCTTCGTACGGGAGATGTTGGGTATATTATTTCCGGTATTAAAACTTCAAAAGAGGTGAAAGTGGGAGATACCATCACTCATGTGGGCCGTCCGTGCGCGCAGGCTATCGCCGGATTTGAGGAAGTGAAGCCGATGGTATTTGCGGGAGTTTATCCGATTGAGGCGGAAGATTTTGAAGATTTGCGCGCTTCGTTGGAAAAATTGCAGTTGAACGACGCTTCTTTGACTTTCCAGCCGGAGTCTTCATTGGCATTGGGTTTTGGTTTCCGTTGCGGTTTTCTGGGATTGCTCCACATGGAGATCGTGCAGGAACGGCTTGATCGCGAATTCGACATGAATGTGATCACTACCGTGCCCAACGTATCTTATAATATATATGACAAACAGGGAGAGATGAAGGAGGTGCATAATCCCGGTGGTATGCCCGACCCGACATTGATCGATCATATCGAGGAACCCTATATCAAGGCTTCCATCATCACCACTACCGATTATATCGGCCCCATTATGACGCTTTGTCTGGGGAAACGTGGAGAACTCTTGAAACAGGAATATATTTCCGGCAATCGTGTGGAGATCTTTTATAATATGCCTTTGGGGGAAATTGTGATCGACTTCTATGACCGTTTGAAGAGTATTTCGAAAGGGTATGCATCGTTTGACTATCATCCCAACGGTTTCAGACCTTCCAAGCTGGTGAAACTGGATATTATGCTGAACGGCGAGCCGGTGGACGCTCTGTCTACGCTGATTCACTTCGATAACGCGTATGATATGGGACGCCGGATGTGTGAGAAATTGAAAGAACTGATTCCCCGCCAACAGTTTGAGATTGCTATCCAGGCGGCTATTGGAGCTAAGATTATAGCGCGTGAAACCATCAAGGCAGTCCGTAAAGACGTAACAGCCAAATGTTACGGTGGCGACGTAAGCCGTAAACGAAAACTGCTTGAAAAGCAGAAGAGGGGTAAGAAACGGATGAAGCAGATTGGTAACGTGGAGGTTCCTCAGAAAGCCTTCCTTGCCGTACTGAAATTGATTAAAACATTGCCGCAAGCAATTTTTCAGAGATATGCGCTGAACAAATTGACTTGCGGTTAGTTTTTAATATACCAGCAACAACTATAAATATGAGAAAAGTACTGTCTTTTTCGGGCTTCCTGATGTTGGGGCTCGTCATTTCACAATTCCTGCCAATGATAGCAGGAGAGGGGTATGGAGTTGTCAAGTCCATTTCTAACGTATTGCTTTATGTATGTCTTAGTTTTATAATGATTAACGTGGGCCGGGAATTTGTTCTTGACAAGTCCCGCTGGAAAAGTTATGCCGAAGATTATTTTATAGCGATGGCTACAGCTGCCCTGCCTTGGTTCATGATTGCTATCTATTATGTATTCATATTACTTCCGCCCGATTACTGGAATAGCTGGGAGGCATGGAAAGAGAATCTGTTGCTAAGCCGTTTTGCCGCCCCTACCTCTGCGGGTATCTTATTTACAATGCTGGCTGCTATCGGATTGAAATCCAGTTGGATTTATAAGAAAATACAGGTGTTGGCTATCTTCGATGATCTGGACACGATTATCCTGATGATTCCTCTTCAGATTATGATGATCGGTTTGCGCTGGCAGTTGATTATTGTAGTGGTGATTGTGTTTCTATTGCTGTCTATCGGCTGGCAGCGATTGAATAAATATGATTGGCGGCAGGATTGGAAGGCTATCCTCTTTTATTCTGTTATTATATTTCTGGCTACTCAGATACTTTATCTTGGCAGCAAGGAACTATACGGAGAAGCGGGAAGCATTCATATCGAAGTTCTTTTACCGGCATTTGTTCTGGGAATGATCATGAAGCATAAAGAGCATGATACACCGGTTGAACGGTCGGTTGCTACGGGAATCTCCTTTCTGTTTATGTTCCTGGTGGGGATGAGTATGCCTCATTTTATCGGAGTTAACTTTGCGGAAACTCATACAGGAACGCATTCGGTGACAGGTTCGCAGGAGATGATGTCCTGGGGAATGATTCTATTCCATGTCGTGATTGTTTCTTTACTGTCAAATCTAGGAAAACTTTGTCCGATGTTCTTCTATCGCGACCGGAAGTTGAGTGAGCGCTTGGCTCTTTCGATCGGTATGTTTACCCGTGGCGAAGTGGGAGCGGGGATTATTTTCATAGCATTAGGATATAATCTGGGAGGTCCGGCATTGGTGATTTCAGTATTGACTTTGGTCTTGAACCTTATTTTGACAGGAATCTTTGTGCTTTGGGTGAAAAAACTGGCGCTGCGTTCCGTTACGACAAAGGGCACAACGATTCGTTCTTGACAAACATATTCTGATGATTATATCCGTAATGCAACTCTGATAGCCTGTGAGACTATTCTTCCTCTTCTTCTATTCCGTCAATAGGTAGAATTTTCCGGCTTTCTTCATGGGGTAACTGTTCCACTTGCCGTAGTTTGCGTTCAATGGCACGTGTCCGTTTCCCCATCACTTCTTCCAGTTGGTCGCCGGCACTTTGGAGGTTCTTTTGTACCTTTTCAAGCAGTCCTCCGAACTTGCCGAATTCTGTCTTGACAGCTCCCAATACGGTCCAGACTTCTCCGGTACGCTTTTTGGATAGCAAGGGTGCGGAATCCCATCTGAAGACTGTTGAGGATAGCGCCTAATGTCGTCGGTCCGGTCACTACAATTTTATATTTTTTGGAGTGTCTCTACGAGGCTGGTACGGCGGATAACTTCAGCGTAGATACTTTCGAATGGCAAAAACATGATGGCAAAGTCCGTAGTGAAAGGTGGGTCCACATATTTGTCATGAATATCTTTTGCCATCTTCTTGATCGTATTTTCCAGTTGCTTGCCGGATGACTCCATCAGTGCGGCATCTCCGGCCTCGAATGCATCATAATACTGTTCGTAAACATCTTTGGGGAATTTGGCGTCGATTGGCAGATAAACAGTGCTGTTGGCATCATCTTTTCCCGGAAGTTTGATGGCAAACTCCACAAATTCGGTTCCGCTTTTCTTGGTTTTGACATTGGCGTCGTACTGTTCCGGACTCATCATCTGTTCCAATAAAGCACCCAGTTGGACTTCTCCGAATGTGCCTCGCATTTTTACGTTACTCAATACCTTTTTAGTCCGCCGACATCTTGAGCAAGAGATTTCATTTCTCCCAATCCCTTTTGTACATTCTCAAGTTGCGAACGGACGATTTCAAAAGATTGCCCGATGCGTTCGTTCAGTGTTTTTTGCAGTTTCTCCTCCACCATCAGGCGCATGTCATCCAGTCGTTTCTCGGTGGATTTCAGTAATGCTTCCTGCTGGCGGGCCATCGTGTCGAACTTTCTGTCGTTGCAGTTCTCCGTTTGTCATCATGTTCTTATGCAGTACGTCTTGCAATTGTTGCATATTCTGATTCAGCGTCTGGGTCATTTCCATGCGGAGTTCCCGGATGCTGCGGTTCAGTTCTTCCCGGTTTTCCTGCATTTGCTGACGCAAGGGCTATTTGTAATTGTTCTGCTTGAGTTTGATTGTTGCCTTTCGTCAGAGCCAATACCAGCAGGACTGTCATTAATATGGCAATCGCAATAAGTAGAATCAGTTCCATTAATAAGTCAGAATTTCGTTTCCGGTTTCAGTAATCAGAATCATGTTTTCCCATTGGGCGGAAGGCAGTCCGTCGTCGGTGCAGACGGTCCATCCGTCGGCTTCGTCTACGAATACTTCGTAAGTTCCCATGTTAATCATGGGTTCGATGGTAAAGGTCATTCCCGGTACGATCATCATGCCCGTTCCTCGCCGTCCGAAATGTTCTACATCCGGCTCTTCATGGAACTTCATTCCTACGCCATGTCCGCAAAGATCACGAACCACGCTGAATCCGTTCTTCTCTGCATGCGCCTGGATAGCTGCGCCTACATCACCCAGTTGCTTCCAGGGTTGTGCGGCGGCAATTCCTATTTCCATACACTCTTTAGTGACCTGTACTAACTTGTGCATATCAAGGCTGACGTCGCCAATCATAAACATACGGGATGCGTCAGAAAAATAACCATTGTAAATGGTGGAAACATCTACATTGATGATATCTCCGCTTTTCAGAATCTCATTTTTACTAGGGATCCCATGGCACACTACTTCATTGATACTTGTGCAGACACTTTTGGGAAATCCTTCGTAGTTGAGTGGTGCAGGGATAGCACCGTGGCTGGTTGTGAAATCATACACTAGCACATCAATTTCTTCGGTAGACATGCCTTCCCGAATATTTTCTGAAATATAGTCCAACAGCGCAGTATTGATCTTGGCACTTTCCCGGATACCTTCTAGTTGCTCGGGAGTACGCAGTACTTTGCGCGGTGGAAGTTTATAACCTTGCTTTCTGTATTTCTGTATTTTCTCTTCTACTTCTGCCGGATAATTGGAGGGAGTAAACCGGAATCCCTTGATAAAGTTCTTCATTATTATAGCATATTTAAAATCGTATGCAAAGGTACGAGAATTAATGGAAGATGTAGCTTCCTGATTTGGGCATTTTAAAACTTTTCAGGCTTGTGGTGATCCATTCCATCTTTTATTTATTTGTATTATACCCGTTTTATTTTAATAAGAATGTAATCGGACAAACAAAGTTTTTGAAACGTTGAATACTAAAAGTAGGAAAGCGTTTATGGCATTGGTATCAGGTTTTTGGGATCTATATAATGAGAACCATTTGGTTTTAATCCCATACTATTCCATTTGGCTTTGGAGCCTGTAGCTGGAGGATATCAGTCATCCGGAATTTACATTGGCCGATGATTGTTTGTTGTTTATTCTTCCGGAAGCATGGTAAAAAGGCAACCGGAGGTTTTAGAAATATTCTTTGTTGATGAAACTATTGGAAATAGCCGACAGGCAACGCCGTCCTTTTTCCTGATCGTTTTTCTGTTTCGATATGTCCGATTGATGTCCGCAAGAAACATGTTTTGCTTGATTTTTTTCGATAAACCTTTCTATTTATCGGATGCCACCCGGATGCTGAAAGCTATTCGACTGTACTTCAATCGAAGAAAGAGTGTCCAATATGAATGCGGATGTTTTATGGATTACTGATTTTAAAATACCGCTTCTCACCGAATTGTTGATCTGACCGGATATTGAATATAGAAAGGCGGATACACATTTTTATGGCTTGAACAGCTTGGCATTGCTGAGAATGAATGGATTCCTTTCTTCGATCGAGTTTACAGAGCCGATTATCCGGTTGCCCGTTAGTTATTAATTTTTTGCCTTAAATACGGGTTGTATCTTTTGAATTTCCGATTCAAAGCCAAACCAGTAGCCATGTCCTGCTTCATCAGTGGGGAGGAAACATAGTCGTAGATTCTCGCGATAAGCTCCGTATTCTATTTCCCACTTTCGGGTGGTAGCTGGCGTTTGGTCCTTACTTTTTCTGCCGGAGCTTTTCTTTAATGACATACCTGCCTCTATCCATGCGATACTGACTTGCGTCAGGTAACCGGGATAATGCTTCTTGCAAAAATCATATAGGATTAATCCTCTTCTTTCCAGACTTAGAGGGGTGTCTATGACGTCTGTCCGAACCAAATGATCAAGTAGCTCATGTAGGAAATGAGGATTCTCCAGAATTAATGTCCGTGTGATCGTCCGCCAGGTGGGAGTGTTATAGAAACCGTCCAACAGGCGGGACATATAGTGGGCTGTTTGTAATTCATCTACCGAGATTTCACGAGTTTGGATACTTCGTATGGAGGGAGCGGAGAGTACTGTATGCCCAACTCGTCTGCTCTTCTTTTCATTTCGGTGCCCGGAAGTAACTTCAGGGATTCCAGTTGAATTTCTCCTGCGCCATACTCTGCTAAAGTACGGACATCATCGAAAATTTCTGTCAGATGGTAGAGTGGGAGCCCTGCTATTAAGTCGGCATGGGTTTCCATGTTTTCAAGGAACAAAGATATTTCAAACCTTCGGAGGGCATCAGATAGTTTTCCGATACGGTGGCTTTGTTCAAAACAGGTTTTCCCGAAGGCTTTGGATTCCGGCTTCCAGGTGTAGCAGTCTTTTAGGCAGAGTGGCTAATTCCTGTTTGAGTTCATCGGAAAGTAGTGCAGGATGAATTTCCAGGTGAAAACGGATATCCGGATATTTACGGAAAAGATTCAAGAGGTCTTTGGCTCTTTTGTTGTTATAATTGAAGTACGGTCGAGTACACGCACATTTTTAATACCATGCTGATGAATATTATCCAAACGTTCTGCGAATGGCTTCAATGGGATGGTACGGACCGGCTTTTCGCCGCCACTGACACAGAAGGCGCAGGTATTGAAGCAACCGCGTGTTGTTTCCAGTTGGACAAAGGGCTTGCTCCAGTTGAAGAAACGGCTTCTCTTCGAGGAGGGACCAATTCGGAAAAGTTCATGACGCGGGCAAGCCCATTGTCATGATATTCTTCTGATTCATCAAGATAGCAGAGTCCTGTGATTGATTTCCATTCTTTTCTTGGTCGATTCCACCCTTTAACCATAAAGGAAATACTTCTTCGCCCTCTCCGCGAAACACTCCGCTTACAAATTTGTTCTTGAATAGAAAGTCTTTGTTGTCTCCTAAAAATTCGGGACCTCCGAGTATGATACAGCATTGTGGAAGCAGTGCTTTTGAGCGTGAGACGATGTGTAGGAGTTGCTCATGATTGAATAGCCAGTTGGTAGCTGCAATGATATCTGGTTGGTGCGGTAGATCTGATTGACGACACTGCCGGTGTTTTCATTAATCGTGGCGGAAACCGTACACCATTCAATGTCTGTATTATTTGCTATTTGCGCGTGCAAGGCAGGTAATGCCAAAGAAGAATGAGCGTACGAACTATTTAAATCAAGCCAAAGAAGTTTCATGTGGAAGAATTTAATATTATCTTTGCAAAGGTACGAAAAACTTGTGGCTTGTGATGTATAGTAAATATAAAATGCTAATTTTGTATTTGTAAACGCAATAAACTAGAGAAATATGAAACTGATAAAGAGATATGCAGCTATCTAGCTGATGCTGACTTTATTGGTCGGCTTTACTTCGTGTGAAGATGATGAAGATTTGGAAGAGCAGAATGTTTGGTCGGGTATGGGTAGGTGACGTTGGTATGAGTGCTGGTAACGGTGAAATATAGTGAGTTTACGGGGCATAGACGGTTTTGGTGAAGAGTATCAGTTTTTTCGTAATGGAGAGTTATACGAGGAACCATTTCCGCTTTCAGTGGTATTGGGAAGATTATATAGTTTTTAACTTAGTATGGATTATGGTAGAAATGGAATCAATGGACAATATTTGGATATATCTATGCAGGGGGGTGATGACCGGAATGCTTTTATTTGACTGGAGAAGCTACCGGAGGACATTTCCATTTGGAAACAATGGATATAATTAAATATTTTAAAAAAATAGAATAGATGGACACCACATTTTATATGGATTGACACAGATTCAAAAAAATTAAATGGTGTATTTTTAAAGCCATAGCAATTATGATTCTGTGTTTATTTTTTGAATGAAATTTATTTATTTTTTTTTCAGAAACAATTTCTTGAAGTCTGCCGGATAAGGAGTCTCAAACTCCATCAAATCTCCTGTTATGGGATGATAGAAGCACAGCTTGAAAGCATGAAGTGCCATTCGACCGATAGGGTTAGGAGTATTTTCACCACCATATCTTCCGTCTCCGATAATCGGATGCCCCAGATCCTGCATATGTACACGGATTTGATTCTTACGGCCTGTCTCTAAGTCCAATTCTATCAAAGAATACCCATTGGCACGCTTGATAGTGCGATAGTGAGTGATGGATAACGCACCGCCATCATCTTGTTGACTTGAACTGACATAGAGAGTTCTGTCTGTAAGAAACGATTCTACAGTTCCATAATCCTTCTCCATACTTCCCTCTACTACAGCTACATATCGGCGATCGGTCACTATATCATGCCAATTGTCGCGTAGTGTACGTTGCGTCTTTTCATCTTTAGCGAACATCATTAAGCCGGAAGTATCCCTATCCAGACGATGAACGATATACACGCGGAACTGGCGTCCGGAACGTTGTACATACTCATTCAGTATTGTATATGCGGTACGTTCTTTCTGACGTTCTGTATTGACGGATAGAAGTCCTTGCATCTTCTCGACCACAATAATGTAAGCGTCCTCATATACAATTTTCAGCAGTCTGTTATTAAACTCTTTTCTTTCCTTTTTCTTTGCTGATCTGCACCTTCATACCCGGCTGTAACGGGAAGTTGAACTGCGTAATGATTACATTATCAACGAATACGACCCTTTTACTGAGTAATGATTTCAATTTGGTACGACTTGCATCCGGCATTTTGGCAGCTAGAAACTTCATTAGTTCCATGGGTTCCTTCACTGCATAGTTGGTATATTGAGCACGTGCCTTTTCAGCGGGAGTTCTTCTCGGTCTTTTTTCCATATCTTTTTTCTTTTGATTTAATACTCACCAAGATTACACGGATTAACACGGATTATAAAATCCAACAATAAAAAATCTGTGTTAATCTGTGTAATCTGTGGTGAACCGAATTCTTTATCGGAGTTCCAATAACACTACATTTTCCACGTGATGAGTGTGAGGGAACATATCTACCGGTTGAACAGCTTTCACCTTATATTTCTTATCGAGCAGTTGCAAATCCCGTGCTTGAGTAGCAGGATTACAACTAACGTATACAATCCGTTTGGGTTCGGCAAATAAGATTACGTCTACCACATCCTGGTGCATTCCCGCCCGGGGAGGGTCGGTGATAATCACATCCGGGCGCCCGTACTGATTGATGAAGTCCTGCGTCAGGATGTCTTTCATATCACCTGCATAAAATAATGCGTTCTTGATATCATTGATTTCTGCATTCACCTTTGCGTCCTCAATAGCTTCCGGTACGTATTCAATACCTATCACCTCGGGCCTGGCGTGACACAAAGTTCGCGATGGTTCCGGTACCCGTATAGAGGTCATATACCAGCTCATCACCTGTTAAACCGGCAAAGTTACGGGCTATTTTATATAGATTATAAGCCTGTTCCGAGTTAGTCTGATAGAATGATTTCGGGCCGACCTTGAAGCGCAGGCCCTCCATTTCTTCAAAGATGTGGTCATTGCCACGGAATACGTGTACATCGAGGTCATTGATCGTGTCGTTACATTTATTATTAATAATGTATAGGAGAGAGGTTATTTCCGGGAATTGGTCGGCAACATATTGCAATAACTGCTTGAAGAATCCATTTCGTGATCTTCTGTTATCTTGCAAATGACGATTACCATCAGTTCCCCTGTGGAAGATGTACGTATAATCATATTCCGGAGCATTCCTTCCTGCGTGCGGAGATTGATGAAAGAATAGTCGTGTTCGTAAGCGTAATCGCGGACAGCATTACGGATGCGGTTAGATATATCATCTTGCAACCAGCACTTTCTCGATAGCGAGCACTTGTCGAATGCTCCCGGAATGTGGAATCCTACCGCGTTCATCTGGTCATACTTCACGTCCTGTTTCACTTCCTCCGTCTGTCAACCAGCGTTTATTCGAAAAGGTGAATTCCAGTTTGTTCCGGTAAAACTCTGTTTTAGCAGATCCCAGGATAGGAGAGATTTCCGGCAATTCGATCTTTCCGATACGGCAGGTTGTCTTCCACCTGTTTCTGTTTGTATTTGATTTGTTCCGAATAGGGGAGCACTTGCCACTTGCAGCCACCGCATACGCCATAATGTTGGCAGAAAGGAACAGCGCGATTGGGCGACAGCTCGTGAAACTTCACCGCTTCAGCTTCGGCGTATTTATTCTTTTTTACGCTTTACTTGCAAATCTACCACGTCGCCCGGTACTACGTAATGGTACAAAAATTACCAGGTCATCTACTTTTGCGATGGCTTTCCCTTCGGCAGCCACATCCGTTATTGTCACCTTCTCCAATAGAGGAAGCTCTTTTTTCTTTCTAGCCACTTTTACACCAATTAATAAAAATTTCTTTGTAAAAGTGAAGGTATTTTTTACGCCATATTAATAAAATCTTTCGCAAAAGTAGGTATTTTTTACGGAAATATTCCTATATGATTGCAATGTCGAAATTGCATTTTGATAGAAAGTTTTTCATATAAAAGTTTTCTGGTTTGCGAAATATCCTTAGATTTGCGAACAGAAAAGAATCACAACTAATAACTTTAAAATCAGTATTATGGACAAAAAAAGAGTTTATACCTTTGGTAATGGACTGGCAGAAGGAAAGGCCGGTATGCGAAACTTACTTGGGGGCAAAGGTGCGAACCTTGCCGAAATGAATCTGATCGGTGTCCCCGTACCTCCGGGATTCACAATCACCACTGACGTTTGTACCGAATATTACGAGATGGGACAGGAAAAGGTCGTATCTCTCCTGAAAGAAGAAGTAGAAAGAGCTATTGCCAATATAGAGAACCTGATGAAATCAAAATTCGGTGACGTAGAGAATCCGTTGCTGGTTTCTGTTCGTTCCGGTGCGCGTGCTTCCATGCCGGGCATGATGGATACGATTCTGAATCTGGGACTGAATGACGAAGTAGTTGAAGGTCTGACCCGCAAAACAGGAAATGCGCGTTTTGCATGGGATTCTTACCGCCGTTTCGTACAGATGTACGGTGACGTGGTATTGGGCATGAAGCCGGTGAATAAGGAAGATGTGGACCCGTTTGAGGAAATCATCGAAGAAGTGAAACATCCAAAGGCGTGAAGCTGGACAACGAGCTCGAGGTGGAAGATCTCAAGGAACTCGTGAAGAAATTTAAAGGCTGCCGTAAAGGCACAAACAGGCAAGGACTTCCCGACTTGTGCATACGAACAGCTTTGGGGAGCTATCTGCGCCGTATTCAATTCATGGATGAATGAACGTGCTATCCTGTACCGTAAGATGGAAGGAATTCCGACGAATGGGGTACTGCCGTAAGTGTACAGGCAATGGTGTTCGGTAACATGGGCGATACTTCCGCTACAGGTGTATGCTTCTCTCGTGATGCCGCTACGGGAGAGGACCTCTTCAATGGTGAATACTTGATCAATGCACAAGGCGAAGACGTGGTGGCTGGTATCCGTACACCGCAGCAGATCACGAAGATCGGTTCGCAGCGTTGGGCTCAGCTTGCCGGTGTGAGCGAAGAGGAACGTGCATCCAAATATCCTTCAATGGAAGAAGCTATGCCGGAGATCTACAGGCAACTGGACGAATTGCAGACAAAGCTTGAAAACCATTACCATGACATGCAGGATATGGAATTCACCGTGCAGGAAGGCAAACTGTGGTTCCTGCAAACCCGTAACGGTAAACGTACCGGTGCTGCAATGGTTAAAAATCGCAATCGACCTGTTGCACCAAGGTATGATTGACGAAAAGACCGCGCTGATGCGTGTAGAACCCAATAAACTGGATGAATTACTTCACCCGGTATTCGATAAGACGCTTTGAAGAAAGCTAAAATTCTGACTCGCGGTCTTCCAGCTTCTCCGGGTGCTGCTGCCGGTCAGATTGTATTCTTTGCTGACGATGCAGCCGAATGGCGTGCTGCCGGTAAGCGCGTTGTGATGGTCCGTATCGAAACATCACCCGAAGACCTGGCTGGTATGGCTGTTGCTGAAGGTATCCTGACCGCCCGTGGTGGTATGACTTCGCATGCTGCCGTTGTTGCCCGCGGTATGGGTAAATGCTGCGTTTCCGGAGCCGGAGCATTGGAAATCGACTACAAGGCTCGTACAGTGGAAATTGATGGTGTATTGCTGAAAGAGGGAGATTTCATCTCATTGAACGGAAGTACAGGTGAGGTTTATCAGGGTAAAGTAGAGACGAAAGCAGCCGAACTCTCTGGCGACTTCGCCGAACTGATGGAGCTTGCCGATAAATATACTCGTCTTCAGGTACGTACCAATGCGGACACGCCTCATGATGCCGGTAGCCCGTAATTTCGGTGCTGTAGGTATTGGTCTTGTGCCGCACGGAACACATGTTCTTCGAAGGTGAAAAGATCAAAGCCATGCGTGAGATGATCCTGGCAGAAGATGCTGAGGGGCGCAAGAGCTCTTGCAAAGATCCTGCCTTACCAGAGGGAGCCGACTTCAAGGGAATCTTCAAGGCAATGGCCGGTTGTCCGGTAACCGTGCGTCTGCTCGATCCTCCTTTGCATGAATTCGTTCCTCATGATCTGAAAGGTCAGGAAGAAATGGCTGAAGCAATGGGCGTATCGGAAAGAGATCCAGAAACGAGTTAAGAATCATTATGTGAACATAACCCGATGTTAGGACATCGGGGTTGCCGTTTGGGTAATACATATCCCGAAATCACAGAAATGCAGACACGTGCCATTTTGGGAGCCGCTCTTGAACTGAAGAAGGAAGGTATTGAAGCTAAACCTGAAATCATGGTTCCGCTGACGGGTATCTTATACGAATTCAAGGAACAAGAAAAAGTGATCCGTAAAGCTGCCGCATTTGCAGTTGTTTGAAGAAATGGGGAGACCGCATCGACTTCAAAGTCGGAACCATGATCGAAATTCCCCGTGCAGCTCTGACTGCCGACCGTATCGCTTCGTCTGCCGAGTTCTTCTCGTTCGGAACCAACGACTTGACACAGATGACCTTCGGTTACTCATCCGAATACTCTGTTTCAGAACTGATAGTGTATCTTATTCGTGTAGAAGATATTGTTTGTTTTAGCGATTATGCAACTACACATATCAATCGCATGATTCGCGAGGGGCATGAACGCAATGCAAAGAATTATCGGCTTGCGGTTAATCATTTGGAACGTTATCTTGGAACAACTCATTTGATGTTTAATCAGTTGACTTCTGCGGTATTGAAAAATGGATGGATAGTCTGTCCCAGACAAATCGTGCCAAGGAAATGTACCCTGTATGTGTACGTCAAATCTTTAAGAAAGCTATTTTAGAGTTCAACGATGACGAAAAAGGGATAACTCGTATAAAATTCAATCCATGGTTGAAAATTATTATTCCGAAAGCTGACAGTACAATACAGAGAGCTATCAGTGCCGAGGCTTGCCGTGAGTTTTTCAATCGTCCTCTACCTAAAACTAAAATGCTCTCACCTCTTCCAGAACTTGGCAGAGATGTAGCCCTTCTTTCTTTATGTATTGGTGGAATTAATACGATTGATTTGTATGAACTTAAAAAGAAGGATTACAATAATGGTATCATAGGTTATAAGAGAGCTAAGACTCGTCATAGCAGGCGGGACGAAGCGTATATGGAAATGAGAATCGAACCATTTATCCAATCTACATTTGACAAATACCTTTCGCATGATGACAGTGAGGAATACTTGTTCAACTTTCATCAGCGATATAGTAATTCCGATAGTTTCAATGCCAATGTAAACATTGGAATCAGAAAAATATGTCAGGATATGGGGATGGCAAAAAGAGGATCACTATTGTTACTACACATTCCGGCATACATGGGCAACTATAGCCCAGAATGATTGTGATGCCAACTTGTACGAAGTGGCATTTGGCATGAATCATAGTCATGGACGGAATGTAACAAGAGGCTATGTAAAGATAGATTATACTCCAGCATGGGAACTTAATGCCAAAGTAATAGATTTCATATTTTTCAGTGATGAAAAAGTAAGCAAGGCAAGGCACGTGACTTTGAAGCTCCAGCGGATAAGTTATTCCGAATAAGCAAAAAAAATGATGATATACGGACGTGCTTATTTCAAAGGGAAGGTCGTAGGAGAACTTACTGACATCGGATTTAGTAATGTGGATGAGGTAATTTCCGCACTTGTCAAACAGCTACCCAAAGACATTCCGATAGGTTGCACTGTCCAGTTTCGTTTAACGAATTGTGATTCTCAAAAAGAAGCAGTTTACGAACGAAGTAAAGGCAAAGGTTTTTAGTCGTTATTCAAGAAAATGCTTCCAATAACAGATAGTTGCCAAACCATAAAAGTCAAGTCCAACCTCTTAAAAGATGAAAGTTGGACTTGTTTTTTATCACAGGGCTTCTTTATGGTTTTTAGGTACTCTGAAATTAATTTTAGGTTAGCATCCGAAGTATTCTAAGTAATGATTACATTGATTGATTTTTTTTTCTACTTTTGTAGTATGTAATAAGTACATATTCCCAAATAAATAAGGGAATTACACTGTAAATTTAACACCAATATAGAAAGCATGAAGAAAGTAAAAGCACTAGAACTGCTTTTCAAGCAGAAAGAATCGATAGAAGCAATTAAGCCATTGGCAGAATCAAGCAAAAAGTTTCAGGAATGGAGAGAACAGACCAAAGTTGTCATAAAAGCTATATTTGGAATTACCTCCGATTACTATAAAAGATTTGATGCTTTGTTATTTTATCCAGGTTCACCTCTAATGCCTATTATTGGAAACAAACCAAGGTCTAAACCTTCTGAAGCTCAAAAGAAGAAAGCGTATCTTGATGGGTTGGAATATTGCGACACAATGCTGACTGCAATGATTACAGAGATTGAAATATGGGAAGATGATGATCATAATGGAAGTGCTGAATACGCGATTAATACAGTACAAGTTATATGCAACCACTTTCATCAAGCGGTACGTCAAATAAAGGAAACGGCATGAGAATCGTTCTACTATTGATGTGAATGACGAATATGATGTTTAGGATCTGTTGCACGTTTTCTTAAGATTGCACTTCGATGATGTTCGTGATGAAGAATGGACACCAAGTTATGCTGGAAGTGCATCTCGCATGGACTTACTTCTCAAAAAAAGAAAAGATTGTCATAGAAGTTAAGAAAACTCGGAAAAATTTAGGGCCAAAAGAGGTTGGAGAACAACTAATGATTGATATTGAGAGATACACTGCACATCCAAACTGTGAAACCCTTATTTGTTTTGTCTATGATCCCGAAGCAAGACTTTCTAATCCAGTAGGGATGGAAAATGACTTGAATCGAGACATGGATAACCTTAAAGTAATAACTATAATAACACCGAGATAACAAACATTTTGATATTATGATTATAACAACTACAGAGAATATAGCCCATTTTAAAATCAGTGAATATATGGGAGCTGTATGTTCTCATATAGTAATGGGAACAAATATATTTTCAGATATAGCAGCTTCATTTACAGATTTCTTTCGGAGGTCATTCTTCATCGTATCAAGGCAAACTTAGCTTGATGTATGATGAAGTGAGTAAGGATATAGAAAGCAAGGCTTGCCATATTGGTGCAAACGCTATAGTTGGAATCCGGATAGACTTTGATGAAATATCAGGAAAAGACAAATCCATGTTCATGGTTTCCATCTCTGGAACGGCCGTAAAGATTGTACCCGATAGATATGAAAAATGTAAACTCTTATACGAAATACTCCAATATCAAAAAAAGAGGGAATAATTACGAATGAAGAGTATGAGTACGAAAAAGATAGAATAAACAATATGTATAAGAATGGAATATCGGAGGAAACAAGGATTCATTTAGAGGAACAAAGAATTGAACAGGCTAAAATACAGGAGCAAATGCAGATTGCAGAAAAAAAAGCTCAAGATACAAAGAATGCTAAACTCGAATTAGCTAGAGTGTGTCCTTCCTTTGAAAGTTTGACATCAGCGGAGATTCAAGTAGCCAACTACTCTAGTATTCCATTTGACGAAAGTCAATCACTTGATGATGCAGTCAAACAACTTATTCAGTTAGGGAAGATACCTGAAGCTTGTAAATTTTATATGGATGAAACTTCTTTAGGTGAAGAAGATGCAATTGAATACATAATACTGATATATAAGGAAATGATAAGATAACACCAATATTTTCAGAATCACTCGACTCTGAAAAAACCATTATCAATATAACGTAAAGGAAAACAATTCATTTTCTCATTCACAAAGCTGTACCGGTCATCACTTGACGGGTACAGTTTTGCTTTTCCCTATCTGTCCGGCTGATGATTGAAAGGTTTCGTAGCTACCACAAACGCAAAAAGCAAGCAGCAGCCCTTTGCCTAAAAGGACAAACAGCGTCCGGACAAGCCATAGGACAAACTTGAATAAGTTCTTGACAATCCATATCGCCAGCTTGACAAGCAACATGGCTATCACCATAATCGGGAACAGGTGGCACTGTCCACAATTTTGTGTAAATAGAAAACTTCAGGATTCGGGTTTTATACTTGAATCCTGTTTTCAAATATAGTAATAAATTGGTTAAATATCAATGCCCAATTCCAAATAGGTTGGTACCATTTCTTTTCGATTTCGTTAATGGCCAGATAAACAGATTTTTTCAGTGCATCATCATTTGGAAATGATAGCTTATTTTTGGTGTACTTTCTAATTTTCCCATTCAGATTTTCAATAAGATTAGTGGTATAGATAATCTTTCTAATCTCGACGGGGAAATCAAAGAATACGGTCAGTTCTTCCCAATTATTTCTCCATGAGCGTATCGCATATGGATATTTAGCACCATTTTTGCTCAAAGTTATCCAACTCCATCTCAGCTGCTTCTTTAGTAGGTGCATTATAGATGTTCTTTAAATCGGCAGTGAATTCCTTTTTTCTTTCCAGACGACATAGCGACAAGAGTTTCTAATTTGGTGTACCACACATATTTGAGTAGTAGAGGCAGGAAATACACTCTTGATGGTTTCCGTAAATCCATTCAGGTTATCAGTAACTGTAATCAGAATATCTTCTACACCACGGGCTTTGAGATCTGTTAAAACGCCCATCCAGAAAGCGGCACTCTCATTTTTGCCAATCCACATACCCAATACTTCTTTCAAGCCTTCCTTATTCAGACCTACACATAGGTAAACAGTCTTGTTGATCACTTTGCCGTTTTCTCTGACTTTGAATACGATGCCATCCATCCAGACAATCATATATAAACTGTCCAAAGGACGATTTTGCCACTCTGTTGCAGCCTGGCTAACTTTATTGGTGATAATGGAGATAGCGGAGGTAGAGAGGTTAATACCGTATATTTCCTGCATTTCCGACTCAATATCAGCGACGCTCATACCTTTGGCATAAAGAGAGATGACAAGACGCTCGATAGATAAGCCGCGGGATTGATGCTTGGGAACGACAATAGGCTCAAATTCACCTTCCGATCACGAGGAACCTGAATAACAGATTTACCCATCTCGGTTTGAATCTGCTTCCTATAACTACCATTGCGGGAGTTGCCACTATGATCTCCTTGATTGGAGTGTTTCTCATAACCTAAATGGTTATCCATCTCTGCTTCCAGCATTTGTTCATAAACACGAGTATGAAGCTCTTTCATGAAAGCAGTAACATCTTCGCCAGTCTTAAACTGGGACAGAAACTCTTTACTTAAAAATTCTTTAGGAATGTCCATAAAATCTGATTTTTACAAAGTTAATATATAAATAAAAAACTACGAGAAAAATCCCGTAGTTTTCTATTTACACAATCAGAT
>VOFH01001535.1_pt1 | contig 27647 bp, 29 predicted proteins | sample 5384091 | NCBI WGS metagenome assembly VOFH01 (sample SAMN12384727, study PRJNA508395) | human gut metagenome | isolation source: healthy gut G | host: Homo sapiens
AATCCTCCGCCCGGGCGTTATACAGTCAAACAGGAAAACAGCTCCCAAAGATTGCTCTGCTGAAACATTAAAGGAGGATATGCTGACTCACTTATTTTGTAACTAAAATAGATTGAAGGAGAACAGGTATGATTAGGTGGAATGACAATTATATTACGGGTATAGAAAAATTAGACAAGGAACATCAGCAGCTATTCCAAATGGCCGATCAGGTTTTGAATAAGTTACGGGAACGAGGAGATGAGGCAAATTATCGTATATTCCTCGTTCGGGAAACTTTAACTTATATAACCAGCTATTTTGAGCGTCATGCTAAGGCGGAAGAGGAATACATGCGCAAAATCGGCTACACTGGCTATACATTGCATAAGATGTTGCACGATGAATTTTGCAATATCCAGCTAAAAAAATATCAAGATATTGTCAAGCGTGGTGAGTGCAGTAAAGAAGAGATACAAGATTTTGTCGGAAGCGGAATTGGATGGCTTTTGGAGCATATAGCAACAGCAGATATGGCGATCATAGGAAAGGGTATTCTAGCCGCGCCTGCAAAGAACAGTGACTTTGAAGCGCGACTGGAAGAAAAATCAATACGCTGTTGACCGCTTCTTTAAATATTGCGGCAAATGCGAAAATTATAGGCAGGAGCTATCAAGGAAAATTTTTGGGAAAGGCTGTATATCAAAAAATGGTATATGGTTTGGATTCACGCGAGATTACAATTGTTTCAGGTATAGAGAGCTCATTTCTACTTCGCGTTGCCGAAATGATCTATGGGACAGAAGTGAAGAATGAGATGGACTTGATACTATCTAGTCTACAGTTGTTTGCTGCAAACTTCTGGAGATCAATAGGACAGCACTTTGCTGGTAGTAATACTATGATGACTATGAAGTCGAATAGCTTTATCATTGCAGGACTTCTTTCAGAAGAACTGAGGAAGCTTAAACTAACGCACTCATTGCTCTTTGCTTCTGATATGGGGAAATTTTTTGTAGCTATTAATTACTGAAAATTCCAAAAACGTGATAGAGTTGCGGTGTCATTCCATGGGGAATCAGAACGAGGGGCAACGGAAACTACAACATCTGGCCGCTCCAGATACCAGACTGCTTTAGGCATATCCAACAAGGCAAGCAGGAGTGAGTCTATCTTTAGCCTGTGCGTGCTTTGTTAAAGCCTCTGCCTGCTCCTGAGCCTGTACCATGCCATTTACTGCATCCATTACCCATTTTTCGCTTCAGCGTTGATAGAAGCCTATAAACACAAGAAAATAGACAGCTAAAGAGTTATATAGTGGTGACGGAGGATGCCTTGGACATGTGGGAAGAACACTTGCCCCGAGCAGATATACCTTCTTTGGGAAAGGTTTTAAAGAATCCTATTCAGAGGACTTGAAAGAGCCACCTGGACAGGCTATAGTAACAGTAAAAATAGGCCATTAACTTTATTTGAAAAAAAATAATGCCCCTGTAGACCCGATACGATGTCCCTTTCGCTGGCGATTGCCTGGGAGACATCCGGAGGCCAAGGAAAGGGACACTTGCGGATGTCCCTTTCCCGCTGAGGGATTCGAACCTCCGAAGTAGACCCGATCATCGGGAATGGCATCTAATGCTTAAAAATGCTTGGAAATACAAGGTTTTTCAGCATTTCAAATCCCATCTGATACTACGCTGTGATAGCTAATTCAGAGGATTTTACACCGTCCGATTGGCTCGAAATTAGCAAGTCTTTCGATTTTTGGTGGACGTTGCAAGTGCAAGTAAATGTCACTATGTAACTTCTCGTGATGCGAAATGATAGGAAATCCTATTCATTCTCGTGTGAGGGTGCGGGTGTCCTTAGACACAGATTTCAGTCTGTTTTATATATCATTTCAAAATGAATTTTTCAACCAGAATTATTAAAATTTCAAAGGTTTTTCAGACTCAATGATTCTATGTAATTTAGACCCGCCGAAGCAGGTCTTTTTTATTTCAGCATAATCTCTCTATCCTCAGCGCCGAGCATATAAGCACCCTTGGCAAAAGCATCCCTTGCAAGAAGCTCTGCTACATAAACCCTATCGAACAGCATCCATATTGCTTTTTCTTTCGGAGTCAGTTCATGGCTATGGTCAAACAAATGCGCAAGTCCCAATCCTTCAAGCAATGCCGACTTCGCTGCTTCGTATTCCTCAGCTCTGCCAACATATTCGTCGTTCCTTTCCTTGGAAAATGCCTCGATATTGTCAGCTCTCAGATGCTCGTAATACTCGTCCATAAAGATTCTATCCATACTCGTTGACCTCCATAACAAAAAATAAGGGCAGACCCTTTTACAGCTATTGTAGCTATGTAAAAGGATCTGCCCTTGCAGTTACTATAATGTTTTTGCCAGCGACTTCAGGAGTGCTGCCATTTCCGGATTTTGCAGAAGCTTCAGAAGAAGTTCTTTATCATCAGCGGAGCTTTCCGTTGCGGCTGGTTGAACCGGCTCAGGCGTTGCCTGTCTGCCTGAGTAGAACGCAGCTTCCATTCTTTCAGCGTTCAGTCTGCGGTCATCGTCGATGATATGGGAGTAAACATCCGCTACCATCTTGACCTGTGCATGACGATAGGGCGAACGTAATTGGACAAAATGCTCTGTCTGCTTTCGTAGGTGGAAAGTGCCCAGGTATTAACGCCATAGATAGAAACATATTCATCCAGAAGGTCATTAACCGTCTTGGCAGTCGGAATAATGAAAGTTCCATTTTCCTGCTCAAATTCAACCTGTGCCTTACGCTTCTTTGCCTCTGCATTGGTCTCGAATGTTTCCCAACGCTGACGCTTGTTGCCATTATCGTCGATGTATGTATAAACCACAGAGAATTTCTTTTTTCTCTTAACGATAGATGCCATAACTACTCACTCCTTCCTTGTGTTTAAGCATCTGTTTTCAAGATGTAATGTGACTGGTTTTCATACCAACGGTAAAAACTATCCTTCGTCACACATTTGTATCTGCCAATCTGAACAGTCTCCAAATTGGCTGTTTTTACGATGTAGTAAACCTGATTTCGATGGATTCCAAGCATCCTCGCAATCTCCGGCATACGCAATGTAGCGTTCATTTCCTCAGCATCTTTTGCCTTATCCTCTACGGTACGGTAAATGCTTTGGGTAGAGTACCATTTCCAAAAGCTCTCATTTGAAATTCTCATTTTGCCAAGGACATCTACTTTTTCAAAATATCCTTTCGCTATCAGATCGTATGCTGATGATTCAGTAATACCAAGAAGATCGCCAAGCTCCTCTGCATTCATGGAAGCCTGTTTCAACTGACTTCCCGGTTCTGGACCATCTACTTTTTATAAAAACTCTGGTTTGCATACCATTCTCCTTGCAGGCATAAAAAAAGAGCCGGAGTAAATTACTCCAAGCTCTCGTTCATGCCTTTGTGTTAATTATGGGGGAAAATAGGCAGGTATAAAAAAAGCCCCGTACCCATTACAGGCACGAGGCGTAACTCCTTCTATTCATTTTAAGCTGCTATCTCCCAGCATAGCCATTTTAACACTGGGCAAGTCGGACTTTCAGTAGGGAAACTGTCGTATTTTCATCGGACTTTCGTCGGACTAAAATACCTGTCTTAGCATTCACAACAATACAACGCTTCTTCCTCCCGGGCACTTTCCAGAAATCTTTCAATTTAGGAATGGCTGTTCCCCAAAGAGACAGACCAAATAACAGTATCGCTTCTTTCTTTCGGTCATAGTAGCTGCTACGTTCCATATCCAGGATCTCCAGCATCTCTGATTCCTTGTACTTAAAGCGGTTTAGATATGCCTTTGAGATAATCTCACAGTACAGATCACCCTTATCCGGATAATCTCTGATTTTCAACATAGCCATATCTACCAGCTCAATGATCCACTTTGTCTCAAATAAGCTGCGAATGCGTTCTTCAAATCGTTCTCTCGCTTCATCCGGAGCAAAGTTCTCCAGATAAATCAATGCACCATCTAAGCTGGCACCGTAAGTACAAATAAGGGTATCACATACATCATTTGCACGATCAATGGTAGACCAGCACACCTCTCGATATATGGATAAAATCAGCTTTGCTCTTTCGTACAAAACCTTCTCATCAATGTTCTGCATCCTGCAAAGCATTCGAATATTGCTTAATACCTGTGTATTATATCTGCTCATTCAAAATCTCCTTTCAGCCTAATCCATAAAATAAGAATTCCTTTCTAACTCCTGTCACTTGGCTAAAGGGAAACAAATACCATGGGACAAGAATGACTATAACTTCCGATATTTTATTTGAAACAGAAGGAGAATCGGAAGTTCTTGACTTTTTGAAAGTTCCGATATATACTTAAAGGGAACTTAAACTTCTGCTTTGATTTTCATTATAGCATTTTTCAGAAGTTTGTCAATAATAATCGGAAGTTATAGATAAATATTTTTGAAAGGAAGGACACTATCATGACATTTGGAGAAAAAATTAAAGAAGCTCGTTTGGCTATGAACCTATCTCAAACGGAGCTTGCCCAGATGACCGGCATTTCCGAAAGATCCCTTTACACCTATGAGCAGCTCGGAACACTCCCCAGAAAAAGCAACATTAGAAAGCTTGCTGAGGCATTGCATATCTCTGTGTCCTATCTTTTGGACGAATCTGAAACGGATAGCCAGAGCCATATAGATCAGGATATGTTTATTTTAGAGGCAAAGGAAAACTTCGGTTCAAAAGGAGCAAAAGAAGCTCAGGAAGTGTTGGGTCGTGTAAATTCTCTGTTTGCCGGTGGAGAATTGGACGAGGACGCAAAAGATGTATTTTTCCAGGCAATTATGTCCGTCTATATGGATTCTAAGAAAACTGCACGAGAAAAGTACACTCCGAAGAAATACAGAAAGCATAAAGATAAAGAGTAAATCCTCAAGCACAGAATATGTTTTCTGTGTGCGATTCGGAGGTGAAGCAAATGAGAACGGCAGAACATATCATTGAAACTGTAGATAAGCTTGTACGAAAATATCACACCAGGGACCCTTACGAACTGTGCCAGCTGTTAGGTATCAAAATCCACTATTACGATTTACAGAAGAAATTGAAGGGATTCTTCTTTTATCAGTCCAGACAGAAGAATATCGTCATAGACAACAATGTAAACAACATTCTGGAACGTATCTTAGTCGCACATGAATTAGGGCACGCTGTCCTGCATACTAAAATTGCCATGATGCGTGGCTTTCAGGAGATGGAAGTATTTGACGATAAATCAATCGAAGAAAACGAAGCAAACTTCTTTGCGGCAGAGCTTTTGTTAGAGGACAAGGAAGTTCTGGAGTGCCTTTCAGAACATGCATTTTTCGAGACTGCTAAAATGCTCTATGTACCGGCAGCATTATTAGACTACAAATTTTGGATTAAACAAATTCAGGGCTTCTTTTTCATTATATCAATCAAGCTCCGCTTTTTTTATCATCTCTTGCTGGTCAATCAAGACATCAATCAACTTTCCTACGGTTATCAATGTTGTTACATTACACTTTTTCAGTTTTGCAGCAATCTCATTATCAATGATGCTGTCGCATTTTGCATATGGGGTATCCAGTAAAAAATAGTCAAAGTTCTTTTCCAAGACGAATGCCAGTTTTAGAAGCATTGCCAAAGAAACTTTCGTCTGTCCAACTTCAACATGGCTCATATGATTGTTCGAGCAACCAACCAACGCACCCAAATCAGCCTGACTATAACCCTTTTCCAGTCGGGCAGCTCTAATGCGCTGACCAATCTTAACGTAATCAATTTCCGGTTGCGTTTCAATCACCTCCATGCTGTGTATGATTCTGCTATACATTATAAAATGTACCAAAAATCTCAACAACCAACATCGGGTGCAAGTTGCATTTATAAATGCAATATGATAAAATTTTATAGGCAGATTGCATTAAATGATAGAATGAAAAGAACCCCAAGACGACAATATGAGCTATCTTGAGGTTCTTTAAAATAAAAAATTCGTAGAGTACATTACTCCACGAATCGCATTCTTCTCTGTTTTTTTAGTTTATATCTTTATTTTACAAATTGTCTCACTGTTTGTCAATATGTTAGGGACATAAAACACGAGGTTTTGCACAAAAATCCATCTTAGAAAGTTCCAAAGTCACAATTTGCCGTCAGAATTATAGTCATATTGAAGGAGGTGTACCTTATGGCACGAAAAGGAGAAAATATTTACAAAAGGAAAGACGGCAGATGGGAAGGAAGATACATTAAGTCCCGATCTTCTACAGGCAAAGCCAATTACGGTTATGTTTATGCAAAGTCATATCGAGAAGTCAAGGCAAAACTTATCAGTCAAAGTTCGTGCACGAGTAATTCTGTCACTGTCGATCCAGAAATTAGCTCAGATCAATTTGAACAGGTTGCTATGGAATGGTTTCAAGCTATATGTCCTAAAGTGAAGGAATCTACAAGCAACAAATATAGGAATCTTCTCAGCTGTATATACTTCCTGTGTTCGGAAGCAAACAATTGCGTGATATAACACACGAGTTTATTGAAACGCAGTGTAATTTTTTCCTTGTTTCTGGTGGATTAAAGGAGAATGGACTTTCCTCTAAAACTGTTTCAGATATTTTATCTCTAATTCGAAATGTCTTACAATTTGCCACCCGAAACGGGAAAGCCATTTCTTGTGACGCACGATCTATACAGATAAAACGTCAAACGAAGGAAATGAGAGTTTTGAGTCGTGCTGAACAGGAAAAATTATGCCAATACTTGTATTCTAATCTTGATTCCTGCAATATTGGTATATTAGTATGTTTATTCACTGGTCTCAGAGTAGGTGAAATTTGTGCGTTACGATGGGAAGATGTTTCATTCTCAGATTACACAATCCACGTGCATCAAACGCTCCAGAGAATCCAAGATAGAACCAACAGTGAATACAAGACAAGGATTGTTGTTACCACACCAAAAAGTGCTTGCTCCATCCGTACTATTCCAGTACCCCATGGCTTAATGACTATTCTTACAGCACACAAAGCTTCTTCTACTGGCTACATCCTAACCAATAGCGATCAGAATCCATTAGAACCAAGAACCATGCAAAATCATTTTAAGAAGGTATTGAAAAACAGCGGAATCACCTCCGCAAATTATCACTCGTTACGTCATACATTTGCTACAAGGTGCATAGAGCTTGGATTCGATGTAAAAAGTCTCAGCGAAATATTGGGTCATGCCAGCGTGAATATTACAATGAATCGCTATGTACACCCATCCATGGATTTAAAAGAGAAAATATGCAACGGCTTTCTGATTTATTAGCCGTCAAATAAATTGTCAACACCGTCAAATAATGCTGAGTTTTCAGTGTTTGGCGGTGTTTTTTCGTGGAGTAATGTACTCTACGAAAGAGTATACCCAGGAGGAGATTTATTGATTCAATTTGTAGGGCGAGATGCTTATAAGCAGTTTTGGAATTTTAGTAAAGATGAGAAAGAGAACTTGGCCACTCAATTGGCGATTGAGTTACCCGCACTCAGAGGAAAAGTTGGTGCATCACAAGAAGAAATTGCTTCGGCTGTTGGTATTTCACGACAAACTTATAGTGCCTACGAAAATCGGACACGCCCAATTCCATGGAGTTTATATCTAGCACTATTGTTTTATTTTGATTACATTCCAAGTACACATTATATGATTCGCCAGCTTGAATTATTCCCAAATGAAAGAAGTTATGGAAATAAGACTTAGAAGCAAACTTAAGAGTGTGTTGATAGTGCAGTATCTTAAAATTTTGTATAATAGGAATTGAAGTTAAATTAGATGCTAAAAATTTGTAATTAAGAAGGAGTGATTACATGAACAAAAATATAAAATATTCTCAAAACTTTTTAACGAGTGAAAAAGTACTCAACCAAATAATAAAACAATTGAATTTAAAAGAAACCGATACCGTTTACGAAATTGGAACAGGTAAAGGGCATTTAACGACGAAACTGGCTAAAATAAGTAAACAGGTAACGTCTATTGAATTAGACAGTCATCTATTCAACTTATCGTCAGAAAAATTAAAACTGAATACTCGTGTCACTTTAATTCACCAAGATATTCTACAGTTTCAATTCCCTAACAAACAGAGGTATAAAATTGTTGGGAGTATTCCTTACCATTTAAGCACACAAATTATTAAAAAGTGGTTTTTGAAAGCCATGCGTCTGACATCTATCTGATTGTTGCAGAAGGATTCTACAAGGGTACCTTGGATATTCACCGAACACTAGGGTTGCTCTTGCACACTCAAGTCTCGATTCAGCAATTGCTTAAGCTGCCAGCGGAATGCTTTCATCCTAAAACCAAAAGTAAACAGTGTCTTAATAAAACTTACCCGCCATACCACAGATGTTCCAGATAAATATTGGAAGCTATATACGTACTTTGTTTCAAAATGGGTCAATCGAGAATATCGTCAACTGTTTACTAAAAAATCAGTTTCATCAAGCAATGAAACACGCCAAAGTAAACAATTTAAGTACCGTTACTTATGAGCAAGTATTGTCTATTTTTAATAGTTATCTATTATTTAACGGGAGGAAATAATTCTATGAGTCGCTTTTGTAAATTTGGAAAGTTACACGTTACTAAATCATGAGAAATCAATGCAAACTGACAAGGTGCTGTTTGAACTGTCGGACGGAAACCGTGTGGAAACGGTGGGTCTGTTTTATAAAGAGGGCTGGAACTCCTTTTTTGCATTTCATCTCAAAGCGGTTGCGGCTTCGGTTGTAAGTTTTGCGCAACAGGGACTTTGGGATTACGCAGAAACTTGACTGTGGATGAAATTACCGACCAAATCCTATATTTTATGCAACAAGGATGCAGTATCAACAGTATCTCTTTTATGGGAATGGGAGAGCCGTTCGCTAATCCACAAGTTTTTGAAGCCCTGCATGATCTGACCGCCCCGGAACTGTTCGGGCTGTCCCAGCGACGCATCACCATTTCGACTATCGGTATCGTGCCGGGTATTCAAAATTGACAAGAGAATATCCGCAAGTCAATCTGGCCTATTCCCTCCACGCACCTACTGACCGTCTGAGGGAAACGCTCATGCCAATAACTAAAACATACCCCTTGGTCAGGTACTGGATACATTAGATCAGCACATTCGGCAAACAAATCGCAAGGTGTTTTTGGCATACATCATGCTAAAGGATGTCAATGACAGCGACAGACACGCAGAGCAACTTACCAAGTTGTTATTCAAACACAAAAAAGTATTTGCCACTATACCATTTAGATTTAATCCCATACAATCAAACGACAGTTACGGAAACTATGGTGCCCTCAAGCCACACACGAATAAAGGCCTTTTGCCGTATCATTCATAATGCAGGAATTAGCGTCAATATCCGAACGCAATTTGGCTCCGATATTAACGCTGCTTGTGGCCAGTTGGCGGGGGCCTACCGTGACGATCAAAAACAAGGAGAGAACAATGTCCGCTATACAAGAACAGTCTTTTGAATGGCTCTTGTGTCCTGTGTGCAAAGAGCAAAACACGACTTAAAATCCGAAAGGACACGATACTTGACAATTTCCCACTCTTTTGTCCCAAATGCAAAAGTGAAATGCTTATCTGTGTCAAACAAATATCTATTATCAAAGAGCCAGACGCACAGACGCAGAGCCGATAACCCGTAGCCCTCAGGCGCGGATTATCGGCTCTTTTGTTTTTGCGGCGGCTGTCAATCAAAGCCGCCGCGTTATACGACGACTTTAGAGGAACACGGCGGTTTCCGAGGAGGGATCGTCGTGTTCATTTTGCTTTTCATAGTACGCGTGATTTTCACCTGCTAAAAAAAGCGTAGTTCTCCTCCGGGATCGTCCGATCATGAACATGAAATATTCCAGTACATATATGTAAATAAAACCTTTCCTCATGTTTGAAAAGCTGATCGAGAAATAAAGCACACAACGGTATTCTTTCTTTTTTCAGTTGGTACATTTTGCAGTCTGTAACGTGTCATTTACTGTTTGTTACCTTAACATATCCAGTCGAAAACACAAGGGTATATAAACGAGCAAGCTCGCCCTTGTGTTTTCTTTGTGTCTATGTTGCGTTCTCGTCACAGCAAACGACACGAACACACTGGCGAAAATGAACCAACAAAACGAAAAAAGAAAGGAGCGTATACTTCACAGACGGTGTTAAGGATACTTACCAGATGAAACCGTACATTGCACCGACCGCTGCTGAGTTGGAACAATTTCTTTCCTCTCTAAATTAAATCTTGCCGAAGCAGTGATGTGTCAGACTTTCCTGACACATCGCCGCTTTGCACTTCACAAAATCCGCTGCCAGGAGGTGATGAAATGAGTATGGTAAATGCTGACTCTGTTCAGTTATTCGCAATGCTGAAAAAATGCAGGATTCCATTTCCTCCATCGAAACTACCAAAAAATCTGTAAAGATGAAATATGAACAGTTAGGTGCTGGATGGCAAGATAAAAAATACAACGAGTTGGGCGTGGTTGTAAGAGACTGCAACAAGGCTCTCAATGACATATTGGTAATTATGCTTCAAGCAGAAAAATATGTGGCTTTACTCGCCAAGAGCCTTAGTGAATACGAAAGTGTTCAACTAGGATCTACAAATGGAATATCTGCAAGCACACCTCAGACCAGTAGTTTTGCTGTTACACCATCAAGTGCAGATACAACCACCTTTGAGTCAAATACCTTTGGTTCTAATCTTGCATTTGTTCAAGACAGACTATCAGCTGAACGATATTTTTCCCGTGGAAATCACTATGAAGAATATCGAGATTATTGGGAGAACGGGAACTATACCTTTTCTCGAAATGAAAATCCAGAACTCGTATACGTTAGAGCAAGGGATATTGAAGGAGTTTATCTCAGTGACCGAGAACTTGGGAACCCGGAAGGATTTTGGACACGGAATGGTCGAGAGGGATGGTCGAGAGAAAACATTCTAAGGCGAGCTTCCGCACATCCAAGATGTTCGTCAAAATACTGAGTCAGGAATGTCTTTGGATGAGCTTTCACAAAACCCAGTGTTAGATGATACCATTCGTAGCTATTACAATAATCCTGTCCAGGTTGCGCAGGTAGGTTCTTATTATGTATTTCAGAGTGATGGGCGACATCGAACACTTGCAGCTCAATCGCTTGATACATATATCCCGGTTTTAGTAACAGGTAGCTACACTCGAAATGATTAACAAATGAGGAGGTGAGTGTTTGAGCAACGTAAATGCTGATGCAACTCAATTACTGACAATACTGAAAAATATGCGGACCTCCATTTCTTCTATCGAAACTACAAGAAGTTCTGTGAAGATGAAATATCAGCAATTGGGAATTGGATGGAATGACAAGAAGTACGATGAGCTGGGAACTATCGTAAAGATTGCAACAAAGCCCTGAATGATATTTTACAGATTATGCTTCAGGCCGAAAAATACGTTGCTTCACTTGCCAAAAGTGTACAAGAATATGATAATGTTAATTTGGACACTCCTTCTGCACGAAATTCTTTCCTCCAGGGTCTGCAAACACCTAATGTTGGTAATTCGTCTTATCAGTATTGCCTTGGCGTGCTAACCCAAGGTAGCACACCAGACGGATATATCGCTGTTATATCACAACGCCATGAAAATGCAGAGCAGAATGTCAGAGAAGTGTTTGACCATTTCGCTGGTAAACTGATGATACAAGATTCTGAATATCCACCGGATCAGACAGCACATTACTCACCGGGAAATTATATAGGGCATTCACGAGGAGTCTACTACAATGCAGCTTCTGATATGACAAATCCAAGAGGTGCAGGAACAACTTATTTCCACGAGCTTGCTCACATGATCGACCATGCTTCGTGCAACTATCGGAGCAATCTATCCAATACTCCAGAATTTGCTGAGGCACTGGTTGAGGACGGACAAAGAATCCTGAGCTTATATAACAATCTTCCAGTGGAAAAGCAAACTGCTTTTCTGACCCGTATTAGGCAGGATTCAGGCTCACTCCCTTCTCGGACTTAATTGATGCGACAACAAATGGTCAATTGCACGGAAATTATGGTCACTCAAGGAACTATTGGACGAGACCGGGCAATCTACAAGCAGAAGCCTTTGCCCACTTTTTTGAAGCGTCTATGGGAGACCAAGGCAAATTAGAGCTATTAGCAAATTTCTTTCCTACAGCGTTTGGTATTTTTTTCTTCAATGATTGATTCTATTAGACCAGATAATCATGTTAGGGTCTTGAGCAGAGAAAGGTAGGTGCATACAATGGACAAAAACAAGAGCGTTGCAGATTTTATGAATAGCTTCCTTAATACACCTGAACCGAAAATTGATAATGAGTATTATGAAATCGAAGAACAGTATTTTCGGCAATTCGGTCATGGTGTCCCAAGGGAAATGTTGCCTGATAGCATTTCAACGGAACAAATTAAACAAGCCATGAAAAAATGCATTCTTTCCAAAAAGGATAATCTCTTTGAACTATTAGGCATCATTATCAACGATAATTATTTATATTAAGAAAAGGAACGACGACATGGATGAAGACAACATTATAACTTTGAATGATGAGAATGGGAACGAAGTTGAATTTGAATTTCTTGACTTAATCCCGTATCGCCAGAACGAATATGTTGTCCTGCTTCCTATTGGAGATTCGGATGGGCAAGTTGTTATTTTGCAGCTGAAAGAAATTGACGATGAAACAGAAGAATATGTTGGTGTTGAAAACGAATTTGTGTTAGAGACTGTCTTTGCTCTGTTCAAAGAGCGAAACAAAGATTTCTTTACATTTGAGTAATTAAACAATGCAAGCTCAAACCAACAACACGATAAAAGGGGGTGCATTATGGATATTTGGCATCGTGTAGGCAGAATTGTTCGCTTCTCAAACTTAGGAACTCTTCTGTTCTTTACTCTTAATATTCTGCTGATTGTTGCTGTGTTCGTTTCGTCAGGAAGCATTGTTGAACTGATTTGTATTTACTTTTTCACAGTAGCTATCAAGCTTATCCCCATTAGGCGAAATGTGCCTGGCTGCCTTCGCAGGAGCAAGCGATATAAAAAGAGTAGATATAAAACTTCGAGTTGTAGTGATAAACCTGTACAGGTTCGATGATAGGGTTGCAAAATTTACTCATTTTCCCTAAACCTGTGGGTTCAATCTTTTCCCTTCAAATTTGCTTGTTGGGGAAGCATCCCCAATCCCCTTTGAACATCATCTGCCGATGATGGCTACACGATTTTCAATCGTTTCTCAAAGAACAGTAGAATAAAAATTTTTCCATGGTTGAAAAAACGAAATCGAAGTGCAAACGACAGCCACGATCCGCATTTGGGGAGTGCAGACCGTGGCATTTTTGCTTTAACGGAAGTTTTCTTTTCCCTTTCTCTTTTTTTCCTGCTCTTTCTGCCTGTCGATGTTCAAAATCGTTTCAACCGTCTGCTTGGCAATCAGCAATTCTTCTTTCTCTTTTCTTACCTGACGGTACTCAGCGTAGTCCTGTTTTTTCTGGACTGCCAGCTGATGAAACTCCTCATACAATGATTGATGGGGGGAGCTTTGTAATCTGCAATTCATCAAAGGCTTCTTCGCCGCTTTATGAATTGTGATTTCCTGACGGTGTTCTTCAAAAATTTTTTGCTATATCCAGACTTGCGGTACTCGATATAAATTTGCCTTGTGTTGCGATAAGTTTTTGATGTGCTGCTGCAACGCCTGAACCTCAACCATACGTTTCTCTGCGACCTTGATAGAATCAGAAAGCGCATCGAACCGGGCAGACAGATTTTCAATATGAGCAGTCAGATCGTCGTAGTTGCCCAAGCCTTTTTCTTTCATAGGATTACCGTTCGGGCAGCTTCTTTTCGATTATACTTCTTCGCCCACTTTTCGTAACCTACTGTTTTGCCCTCAGCCATTCTTTGCCTGAATATCAATAAGCAAGTGAAACTGCTTTTGCTCAGGAATTGTCGCCTCTTGATTTGTGCAGGCTCTTACCGGAGATAACCGCTTGCAGTTCCTCTTTGCTATATCCTTCGCCCAGGAACGCAGCCGAATGAAACGCTTCTGATTTCGCCCTTGAACGCAGGCTGCTTTCCATCCTTGAACTCAAACCCCATGTCAGCCAGAGCGATTGAATAAAAGCCATCAAAGCTCTTTGGTTTCTGCTTCAGCACCGCATCAATCGCATCACATAGCTCATCTCTCTGGGTACGCTTCTTTAGGATAAACGGTTCTTTTCTGTCGCTCCCGATACGGCTTGCGGTGTAATAATGGACAGCCCGTGTTCCAGGCAGACCATATCACTGAGTCTTTGCACTGCCAGACCAGAAAGAAAAAGTTATTAAATTTATGGCTGGCATCCAGGGAAGTAGAATTATAAATGATGTGATTGTGAATGTGAGCTTTATCGATGTGGGTCGCAACGATGAAAGCGTGTTTTCCCTTTGTCCATCGCATCGCTGTTTCATAGCCCACCTGATTTGCTTCTTCCGGCGTAACCTCACCTGGCTTAAATGACTGGCGGATCTGATACGCTATAATATTATTTTTCTGCTGTCTGCCCGTAGTGTGCTGATACTGCCTTTTGGAAAGCAGAAATTCTTCGTCAGCAGTTTTGGGATCACACTCATAGGAACTGATAAATTCTCCGTCATTGGTTTTCTCTGCATTCTGAGAGTAATCAGTACGGTCAGCCAAACACTGAGCCACTGTCTTTCCCTTATTTACATGGAGTGCAATCAATCTTGTTGCTGCCATTCCCATCCCTTCCTTTCCAAAAAAAAAGCCACCGGTCGGTGACTTTTCTCTGATATTATCTTATGACCTGATAAATGCTCCCAGACTTTCTCCAATATTCTCGACTTTCGATAACAGCCCAGACGAGCAAGAACTAAACCGCTGCTATTGTCGCAATTCCAAGAACCACAAGAATAAGCAGGACTGCCACAAAGCCTTTGACAATGCAGTAAATCGCAGATCCGCCAATGACCAATAGCAATAAACCAATTACATAGGACACAACATTTGTAAGCATATTTCCAAGAAACCAGATTACTTTTACAAGCAACAACACCGGAAGTGCAAATATCTTCAAAATTATCTTCATAGGCTCAACTCCTTTCCTTTTAATTCTATTTTAGCTGATAGTGGGATAACACATCGGCGTAGGACAGTGCGGCCTCGTCCATATCATCGCAGCTGCGAGCCGGAGATTTTGAGGTCATAATCTGTCCGATGAATTTTTGCTTATTTTCGATAAGCTGCCATGAGTAGGCATCAAATGTACCTTCGGTGACATAACGGAAAACATAGACCTCCTTATTTTCATTGCCCTGTCGCAATATTCTGCCCTCACGCTGCTCAATATCAGATGGCCGCCACGGTACATCCAGATGGTGCAGCGCCACAAGACGCTGTTGCACATTGGTGCCCGCTCCCATTTTGGCCGTGCTGCCCATCAGCACGCGAACTGCACCGCTGCGAACTTTTCCGAAAAGTTCTGTCTTGCGGGCATCGGTGTTCGCTTCATGGATGAAGGCAATTTCTGTTTCGGGGATTCCGCGCTCGATCAGCTTTGCTTTCATGTCATCGTAGACATTGAAAACGCCCGCTTTGGGCGTAGACAGATCGCAGAAAACAAGCTGCGCACTGCGTTGAGGCATGGTCTGCTCCCATATCTCAAAAATTTTGCCCACACAGATATTGACCTTGCTGTCAGGATCATCGGGCAAGTCGGGGTCGATCAAGCGCTGATCCAGCGCCAACTTGCGTCCATCGTTGGTGATTTTCAGCATATTGTCCTCATAGGGCTTTACCATTTTATTGCGGATTTTGTCGGCCCGTTCGCCCAATTCTGTCACCATCTGCTTTTGTATTTCGGAGGGCTTTAGCTGGATGTTGGTCGGCTTGCCGCCCACAAGAGCAGGGACAGGCAGTTTCAGCATATCTGCTGTTTGAATGTCAGCGCATTCTTTGAACATTGCCATAAGTTCTGGCAGATTGAAAAAACGAGCAAAGCGTGTTTTTGTGCGGTAGCCGGTTCCCTCCGGCGCAAGTTCGATGGCTGTGACGGTTTCGCCAAAGGTGGCCGCCCAACTGTCAAAGTTTGCAAGGCCGTTGCGTTCCAAGGTGTACTGCTGCAAATAGCGCTGCATGGTATACAGCTCGGTCATGCTGTTGGAAATGGGTGTGCCTGTGGCAAACGTTACGCCCCGCGCCCCAGTGATTTCATCAAGGTACTGGCACTTCATAAACAGGTCACTGGCCTTCTGGCTCTCGGTAGTGCTGATACCCGCGATGTTGTGCATCTTTGTAACGGTCATGAGGTTCTTGAAATTGTGTGCTTCATCGACCATGAGGGAGTCTGCGCCCAGTTCCTCAAAAGTCACCACATCATCCCGTTTCGGGGCGTCCAGCAAATTTGACAGCTTGGTTTTCAACTGCTTTTTCTTACTTTCCAACTGCTTGACGGTCAGACGGCTTTCGCTGTTGTCCATGCTCTCCAACTGCATCTCCAGTTCGTCAATTTGCTTGCGGATAAACTCGGCTTTTCTGGCATCGGAAAGTGGAATCTTTTCAAACTGGCTGTGACCGATTACCACAATGTCATAGTTGCCGGTGGCGATTTTGGCACAAAACCGTTTACGGTTTGACTTTTCAAAATCGCGCTGCGTTGTCACCAAAATGTTTGCATTGGGGTATAGCTTCAGCGCTTCACTGGCAAATTGGCCTGTCAGATGATTTGGCACGGCGACAAGTGTTTTGCTGCATAATCCCAATCGCTTTTTCGCCATTGCGGCGGCGACCATCTCATAGGTCTTACCTGCGCCGACAGTGTGCGCCAGCAGTGTGTTGTGCCCGTACAAAATATGTGCAATGGCATTGCGCTGGTGGGGCCGCAGCGCGATTTCCGGGTTCATGCCGAAAAACTGGATGTGGCTGCCGTCGTACTCACGGGGGCGGATGCAGTTGAACTTTTCATTGTACAGCGCCACCAAGCTTTCCCGGCGTTCACGGTCCTTGAAAATCCAGTCTTTAAAAGCATCTTCTATCATCCGCTGCTTGGCCTGTGCTTCTTCGGTGGCAGGACCATTGAGCTTATGCTGCTCCTTGCCGTTTTCGTCATAGATTGTATCGTAAATTTTGGTGGCCCGCAGGTTGAGTGCGTTCTCCAACAAATGATAGCCGTTGATACGTTTTGTGCCGTAGGTGTTCGTGACGCGGATATTATCGTTGCCCTGGCTCTTGTTGGAAATATACCAGTTATTCAGATATTCATTGTAACGGACAGCTATTTTCTGTTCGCGGTAGGTTGACTGAAAAAGTTCATCGGCAAACCGCTTGATGATTTCCGGCCCGATCCATGTGACACCCAACCGAACCGTTATCTCGCCCGCCGTCAAGTCCTTGGGCTGCACCTGTTCCAACGCTTCTACATTGATGCGGAATGCCGGGTCTTGGTCGGCTGCAACATGAGCAATACGCAGCTTTTCGCGTACATTGCCGGATAAATACTCATCCGCCATAAGGTAAACAGGGCTGCCGTCCTCCTGTTTGCGGAAAGGCTCTACAAAAATAACGCCCGCCAGTTCCTTAGCAAGCGTTGCTTCATCTTTCCCGGTAAGGTGCATCATGTAAGGCATATCGACCTTGGCACGTTCCCCGATGCTCAGTGCCAGAGCGTCCGATGCCGTGTCGGCGTGGTCGGGTATCTGTGCAGAGCGGATAGTCCTTTTGGTGAACATATCCGACTTGCTGATAAAGTTTCCTTTTTCATCGACATTTTCCAGTGAACACAGCAAATAGTAGCTGCTGTCATCCCGGAAAGACAACTCCGCGCTGCGGCTGTTGATTAGGCCGTGCTTGCCGCGGAAGGCATCATACTGGCGGTTAAGCTGGCCTTGCAGACGGTGGATTTCCTCGTCCGACAAGTCCTGCAACTGCGCATCGATCAAAGCGCGGGTGGTATCGCGCAGTTCCACCAGTTTGCGGATACGCTCGGCAGAGGCTGCGTTGGGATTACATTCCCGCATGACTGCGCCTTCGCGGTAATAGATTTTATCGTCCTTTACCGTGTAACTGAAATTACGCACAAAGGGATCGGCATCAATGTACTTGGTGTCCTCGCCGCTTTCCTCCTGTATGGGAATTTCGGCTTTTGTCAGCGTGGCGGTCAAGTGCTGCATGGCAGTGTCGATTTGCGTTTCCAGCAACGGCTTTCCGAAACGGTCCACCGCATCGGGGTCTATTGGCTGGCAGGTGGAAGCCGGGCCATACGGACCGGAGACTATCTCCATTCTGCCGCAAATCATTTCGGGGTGCTCCACAAAGTAGCGGTTCATGGTAATGCCGTTGGCATCTTCTGCAAGGTGCAGCCAAGGCTCGTCCTGCTGGCGCAGCGTATCGCGCTTTTGCAGAAAAATTACATCCGTCATAATTTTAGTGCCGCTGCCCTTGAACGCATTGTTGGGCAAGCGCACCGCACCGATGAGGTCGCAGCGCTCGGCAATGTACTTGCGGGCGCGGTCATCCTTTTTGTCCAATGTGCCGCTGGAGGTGATGAACGCCATGATGCCGCCGGTGCGCAGCTTGTCGATGCTCTTGGCAAAGAAATACAGTTTGAACAGAGTTTCAATGGCTGCGATGTTTCTTGCGAATTTCTGCTTCGGTCCACCTTCACCGATGTTGTCATCCGTGATGTGGAAGTTCACAGCAGGAACAGGTGGGATTTCTCTGGTGGTGATGGACTGCTCAAGCTGAGCGATAATGTCCATGACTTCGGCATTCTGCCATCCGTCCACCTGGGCATAATCCTGAATGATGGTGTCCTTTCCATCTACGCACTGTACGAAGTCCAGACTACCCGGCAGATCTCTGGTATTCATTGCACCCAGGGCTTTTCTCTGCGTGTCAGGAAGTGCATAGTAGGCTCGCAGGGCATCATCAAAGGAACTGTATTCCTTGATGTCCAGCGCACCCCGCTTCTGAATGTCCTCGGCAACATAAAAATGATCGATGAAGTGTTCCGGTTCCTGCTGTTCGGGTTCCGCACTGGCTCTGACCTGTGCGTGTGCCTTTTCGTCAGGGTAGTCCCCATAGATACGGATGCACTTATGCTCCTGCTGATCGTAAACGGCAGCACCATCGTACTTGAATCCGTCATCCTCCATGGTTCCGTCCACATAGCCCTGGGCAGCTTTTTCCGCTTCTTCCAGAGTGTAGTAGTCCAGTTTATCATCGAAGCCGTTTTCAAAGTGATGGTAGGCGGCAACCAGATAGCGGGGAGCCATGCGCTCCTCGTAGCTGTTAATCATCTCAGGTGTCAGCCATTCTGGTTTGTCGGGAATCATTTCATACAGCTCACGCATCTTGGCAATCTGTGCATGGCGGTTGCCTGCCCACAGATGCTTTTCGCTGTGCTGTCCTGCACCAAGGAAGTATTCGCAGTCCATACGCAGACGGTCTAACAGCTGATACTCAGGGGTGTAGTCCCTCGGTTCGGTTTTGCCCAGAAAATCCTCTGTAACGGGCTTTTCTTCGGTTTGGGCATCAACCCTTACCGCATGGTTTCTTTCGTCCTGAGAGAGCATACGCTCGAAATTCTCACGATTCTCGGCACGGAAGATGGGATAAGCAAGCGTAGGGTCACGCAGCTGAACTTCTCTGTCCGTGATCTGCTCCACACGGAAAGCTGTATCGTCCAGATATACCGTGTCACCGACCTGATAATTCCATTTCGGTTCCTCGGAAGCAGATGCTTCCACAACTTCGGCAGGCTCTGCCACAGGCGCTTCTGGCTGAACCGACTCCATCGCAGCTACGGACTGACGAACTTCCTCCAAATAGTCATTGGCAAGCCATTCGTCCGTGAAGTATTCCGTAACGCCTTCCGGGTCTACATAGTAGTCATCGGTCTGATTATCCCAGATCGCATACTCGCCATCCTCGGTATCAATCACTGCGAAACGGTCATAAACATCTTCCAACGGATCAGTTTTAGCTTCTTCGATAGCCTGTCGTTCCGCTTCTTCCTCCGGGCTGAGGTAGCGTCCCTTTCGTATCAGACCGTCGATTCTCTGCACCACCTGCGCCCAGGACATCTGCAATTTATCGCAACCGCTCTTGGTGTAAGCAACACCCTTGGCATCGTGATCCTGACCGCTGTGCGTTGCACCAGAGCAGGCATGGGAATGACCACCGGTTCCGTATTCATGCTTCAGGAAGTCCATCTTTTCCTTGGCAGAATGATTCTCCTGCCAGTAGTTATAAATACGGGCTTTACCACCGGAAAAGCCGCTTCCACGGGTCAAGTCTGCATTGACTTCATCATCCGTAATGAACTGGCGGACAAGGGGCATCTGCATCATATCGGTCTGATACTCACGCAAAGGCATATTCAACTCATACAGCTGTTTCTGAATGAGATTCAGCTTGTGATAGTGAAAACGAAGCAGATCGGGATTTTCCGCAAGGGTTTTTCTAAATTCCGAATACTGCTGTACCAAGGTTGCGTGGAAACGAGGGTCATCCAACTTTTCAGCCAAGTCTGCGGTTTCGTCAGGGAAACCACGAAACGGTTCCTGATGAAGAATTGCCAGATAGTTGCTGGAACGGGCTTCTTCACTCAAATCGTGATAAAGATGCCACAGGGATTCTGCCAACTTCTGACGCTCATATCCGGATGCTTCTACCAGTTCCACATTAGTTGCGAACCGACCATTTTCAAGCAGTTCTCCAATGCGCTCGGCAACCGTTTCCCAAGAAACGATCTGCGCTCTGGGGCTGTCAATGGCAGAGGAACCTTTGGCAAGGTGGATACCGTCCTCGGCATACCACGCACAGATATTCCCGCTATCTTCTTTCAGACCATAGCCGCCGTGATAGACCTGCTTTAAGGTCTGAACGATTTCTTCCAACGGCTTCTGCTTCATATATTCCAGCGCTACGACTTTTCGGGCTTCATCGGTATTGCTACCAAGCAGAAGGAAGTGGTCGATTTCTTCCTGGGCAAAAGAAAAAGCAGAGGGCGTAAAACTCTCTGCTCGGTCGATAAAACTGATTTGTTCATTTTCGGAGAGGAAAAGGTTCAGACTCAGCTGTTGATAAGCTCCGTCATCACGACTTCCTCCGCCTGTGCTTTCAGGCTGTTCATGTGCTGCACCCACGCCATCTGCTGCGTTTCCTTGTCCGGTGCGGGGCTGTCCTTCAGGTACTGCTCCATCAGAAACTCCACTCTGGCTTTCGCTGTTTCCTCGATCTCCCACAGGTGCGGGAACAGGCTCTCCGTCAGAATCATGTCGTTCAGAAGCATCGGATTGTTCTGTTCCAAAAATGCTCGACGCATCCTGCCGTACTTGCCCAGAGGTTTCTCTCCCTCGTTCTCCAACTGAAGGTTCGGAATCTGATAATCTCCGGCCTGTCTGTAAGTCATCTCGCTCATAATCTGTACTCCTTTCGGTAGCTTTAATCTGCTCATGTTCTCCAATCGCTTTTTCGATTTCCTGAAACATCCTTGTGCTGATGGCATTAACCGCAGTACCAAGGGCATTTACTGTCTGTCTGGTGTTAAAATCAAACACCTTCTGGAAATCCTCATGCTCGAAGTAGTTGTCGGGACTTTCCACGAACCGGCAATACATCGTATAGGATACGCTGTTTGCCACCGCATTTTTGAAAGCTACTTCGATGTTGAGTTCATCATACTCCTCAAGGAAGCTGTTGGCAACGATGTCGAGGAACTGCTTTTTGTAATCGTCCCAATACTCAGCCGCCAGTGCGGATGCAATATCTTCAAGCTGTGCTTCCAGTACCCCGTCAGCGGCAACACCGAAGGTACGCTCCATCGCTTCCATGACATAGGAGCGGTTTTCAGGCGTCACCTCCCACGGTTTCAGTTCCGGGGAAGAACGGCGAACGCCGGTATCCGCCACATCAAACACATAGCGCAGATACGGTTTATCCCTGTTCATCACAAACAGAGCAATGCCGGTAGAGCCACGCTTTACATATCTGCGGTAATTTTCAGCGTTCCAGTCCTCATAGGGCTTGCAAAAGGTCGCATTGGGGCGCTGAGCATAAATCATCACCTGTTCCGGATAGGTGAACTCATAGTTGCGGGACATCGTTCTCAAAAACGAAGTCCAGTTATCTGTGTTCGAGGTGATTTTCCCAATCGTTTCTTTTGCTAATCCGGAATAAAATCGCTCTTTTGCGTTCATTGTATCCCTCCAATCCTATCAATCCGGATAAAGGTTCAGCTTCTCAAAGGCGGCATCGTCCATGGCTGAAACTTTACGGAGAACCGAGTCTGCCAAAGCAAAAAGCTCTGACTCGTCCTCCGAAAGCTGTTCCTTCATCAGTGTCAGTGCTTCACACAGCCCTGACCTTGTGCCAGGGCTGTAAAGCATCATCATGTTCCGCTCATCCTGTGTGAAATCCATCATTCAATCTCCCTTTCCGGGTGGCTCTTGGGCGGCTTATGGGAAACATCCGGCACGGGCTTTTCCTTTAACTGCTCCAACACCGAAGGACGTTCCTCTAATCCGGACGCTTTTCCGTTATTGATGATACCGTCAATCATCCCATAATCATCTTCCATTGCCATCTCTGCGTTTTTCAGGTAGTTTTCGGACTTCATAAAGTTTTCCAGCTTCTGAAACCCAACAGAATCTACATAGTGAAAGGATACCTCACCGACTACCTTTAAGGCTACGATGTCGCTGACCGACATACTGTGACCACGGAAATCATCCGGGTGGTCAATATTGAACTTTACATACAAATCTTCCAGCTGCCGATTCACATCCTCGGACATAGAAATGGAGCCATGATAGACCACCTCGTAACGGTCAATCTCAGGCTCCATTTCTTTCTTCTGAAGGTAGCTGTAATTTGCAAACATGAGCGGGATATTATCGTCTACATCTTCCCGCAGCTGAAGAATCGCATAGGAATCCGTGGGGCTTTCCAGAAAAGCAACCATTCTGTCATCCGGGGAGGTATTTCCGTGAACATCATCCCATTTTTCGTTTTTCATATCCGTGTCCTCCTTATCGTTCAGGCTCTTTGCGTTTGGGAGAGGGACTGGCAGGCGCAGCTTTTTCTGCGGCCTGTGCCAGTTTTTCCATGACCGACTCACGCTTCGGAGAGTCGAGCTTATCCAGCTGACTTTTCAGCACTTTGGCAACCTCAACCGCAGTTTCCTCACGGGCTTCTTCAATGGCTGTATTCAGGAACTCACGATACGGAGCCGTATTACCAGCGGCAAGATCTGCCTTGATTTCTTGGATATGCGCCTGCACATCATCGACCTGATCCATATATTCATAGGGGTCGAAGTTCTCTGCAAAACGGTCGAGCTTAAAAGCAAGCTCAGCGATAGGGTCATTGACCACCACCGCCTGTCTGCCGACTTCAAAAGCCTGCTCCATGACATCCTCATAGAACATTGCCCGCAGTTCCCGGCGCTCCAGCCCGAAGGATTCCAGAATATCCCGGCGGACTTCGAGCATGGACAGTTCAGGGTTATCAACCTGACCGCCATCAATCTCGTTGTAGTTTTCATCCAACAGGGTGTAGTCGTAACCATCTTCGCAGGTCTGCACCGCAAGGATTCTATCCTTTCCGACCTTCCATGCGGCTTCATCGCCCATAATCTCAGGCTCCGGCATATAGCTTGCGCCGTTGCGCTCCATAATTTCTGCAAACTGGCAGATATGAAACACATTGTATCCGATCTGCGTATGATACTCGTCAATGAAGGTGCAGGGCTTCACAACCATTTCATCCGGGTAGTGAATCTGCACACAGCTGCCATCGGGGATATGAAACAAATCCTTATAATGGCTGTCGATAAATCGGATTTCCTTACCATCCGGGTTGTACTCATTTGTCATTTGCGCTTTCCTCCATTTTCAAATTCCATACTGAACTTCGTTTTGCCATCATCTGATACCTCCATAAAGACGGTGGCATCAAAGGTGTTGCCCGTTCTTTCGGACTTGCAATTCTTGAGCTTTACCTTGCCGGAACCAAGCAATTTCTGCGCCGTGGCAGAAGTCATGCTCTTGCCGATGCTCGCAAAGTAGCGATTGTTTTTCCAGAGGGCAAATTTGCAAGCTCTGTTGGAACAGAAAAATGCCTTGGCTTTGTCCTCTACAGCACTGCCGCAGAGCGGGCATTTGCCGATAGAATTGGCTTCTTTCGACATCATAACCTCGGAATCACGGATTACTTCATAGTTCTGAATCAGACCGGCAATCACATCTTTGATCTCGTCCATAAAGTCCTCGCTGGCATATTCGCCTTTCTCAATGAGCAACAATTTTTCTTCCCAATCCGCCGTCATGGATGGGGACTGAATCTGTTCCGGCATGACTGTTACCAGAGCCGTACCCTTGTGGGTCGGAATCAGGTGTTTGGTTTTCTTATCACCCTTACGCTCCAGAAAACCGATGCGAACCAGCTTCTCAATGATACCGGCACGGGTCGCAGGCGTTCCCAAACCTTTGCGCTCCACCTCATCAGGCATTTCGTCCGCACCGGCAGTTTCCATAGCAGAAAGCAGAGTATCCTCGGTAAAGTGTTTAGGGGGAGATGTTTTCCCTTCCTTGATTTCCGTGCCGCTGACGGTCATTTCGTCACCAACGGAAACAGAAGGGAGTGTCTGCACGTTTTCGTCGGATTTTGTCGAATCATTTTTCTGAACCAGAGCTTTCCATCCATCCTGCACAACAGTTTTGCCTTTGGTGGAAAACACGGTACCGCCACAGTCCAGCTCAATAACTGTCTCTGCGTATCGGTGCGGATCGCCAACAGCTACGCACAACCGATTCGAGATCAGTTGCAAAATTGCAAGTTCACCCTTGGGAAGTTCCTCAAGATTGCATTTCTGCAATTCTCTTGTGGGAATAATGGCGTGATGATCCGTGACTTTTTTGTTATTCACAACCTGCTCTGCATGAACTGGTATGTTATCCACATCCTCCACGGGGAATGTGTGGAAAGCCAGCTTTACGAGGTCGGTCAGGCTATGTGCCATATCTTCCGTCAGAAACCTGCTGTCGGTACGGGGATAAGTGACCAGTTTCTTTTCATAGAGGTTCTGCGTGTAGTCCAAGGTCTGCTGTGCCGTGTAGCCAAGCACACGGTTGGCTTCTCTCTGTAAACTGGTCAGGTCATAGAGCGCAGGCGGCTTTTCTGTTTTCTCCTTACATTCAGCTTTCTGAACGATTGCCACCGAACAGCTTTGTTTGACAGCTTCGGCTGCTGCCTTGGTTTTGAAGCGTTCGCTTGCAGCCGTAAAACCATCCAATCCAATCTGAACTGTGTAGAACAGTTCAGGCTTGAATGCGGAAATGGCAGCTTCTCGCATAACAGCCATAGCAAGGGTAGGCGTCATCACACGACCAACATTCAGCGTCTGCCCATAAAGGGTAGAAAAAAGTCGAGTAGCATTGATACCAACAATCCAGTCGGCTCGTTCTCGACACAGTGCTGCTTCATACAAAGCATCATATTCCGTTCCAGACCTGAGATTTTCAAAGCCCTCCTTGATTGCCACATCTTCCATGGAAGAAATCCACAGGCGTTCAAAAGGCTTTCTGCATCCGGCTTTATGATAGACCAAACGGAAAATCAGCTCGCCCTCACGACCGGCATCTGTTGCACACACAAGACTCGCAACATCTTCTCTGGCCATGAGCTTTTTCAGAATCCCAAACTGTTTTTTCGTACCGGCAGAAACCTCATACTGCCAGTCCATCGGGAAGATAGGAAGGTCTGCATAAGCCCATTTGCTGTACTTCGCATCATAGACTTCCGGCTGTGCCAGCTCCACCAAATGCCCCACACACCAGCTGACCACATATCCGTTTCCCTCTAAGTAGCCATCCTCACGCTTGGCAGCACCTAACACTTTGGCAATACTCTGTGCAACCGAAGGCTTTTCAGCCAAAACTAATTTCATTTGCATCTGCTCCTTTCACAAAAAAATAAGCAGCCACACACCGAAGTGCATGACTGCTATGTAAAAAGTTCGGAAAGGATTTTTGCAACCTGACACAATTTTCTGTTCTACAATCTCCGTCATAATAAAAATATCTCCATCATTTCAAAAGAGAATGATAGAGATATTTCGTCCTGCTTATTCTTATAGTAACCAATCGGCTATATCATGAATTACGATTCCTTCATAGCTGTATTTGGGATGTTTGGTTCTAGCAATAATCATATTCGGATAAGCATCTCGAATCTGAAGCCGAGGAAAGCATTCTCTCAAATGTTTCCTGCCCGGAAATGTTGTCGCTGATCTGAATATAAAACTTCTCGCTGCCTTTCTGAGCAACAAAGTCGATTTCATTTTGATAGAGCTTGCCGACATAGACATCATATCCACGTCGAAGAAGCTCGATACAAACAACGTTTTCATAAACTCTGCCATAGTCCATATTTCTGCTTCCCAGTATTGCATATCGAATACCGCTGTCACACAAATAGAACTTTTCAGAGCTTTCAAGGTATTTCTTACCTCGGATGTCGTATCTCTTAATATCATAAAATACAAAAGCATTGCACAAATACTTAATGTACTTGCCGACGGTTACATGATTGGTTGGAGTCTCATTTGCTGTCAGCAGCTGACTGACCTTATTAGGAGAAGTCAGGTTGCTGATATTATCCATAAGGAACTCACTCAGACGCTGCAAAACCAAAGTGTCCGGGAGAGTATATTTCTGTACCAAATCCCTTGTAACAATCGTTTCGTAGACCTCTTTGATATAGTTTGTTCTGTCTTTTTCGGTTCTATAAGCATAGGAACCTGCTAAACCGCCCTTGATAGCGTACTCATCAAAGAGCTTATCTTTGTCACTAATATCATCATAATACTGGCAATATTCCTGGAAGCTGAAAGGAAACACATGAATTTCAATATAGCGTCCGGTAAACAGAGTTGCCAGATCTGCACTCAACAGGAAAGCATTAGAGCCTGTTACATAGATGTCGTATTTTCCCTTAGAGTACAGGCTATTGATTGCCAACTCAAACTTGGGACACATCTGAACCTCGTCTACAAACAGGTAGTTCGTTTTTCCTTCCTGATAATGTTCTTCCACATAGGCGTGTAAGGCATGGTATTCCTTGATTTCTTCATACGCCAAATCCATGAAGTCGATGAAGATAATATTGATGTTTTCAAAATTGCTTTTCAGGTATGCGATATATGCCTGCATCAGTTTAGACTTACCAGATCGACGAATGCCCGTGATGATCTTGATGTCAGGAGTACCACTCAGTTCAATGATTCTATCGAGATATTTTGCTCTCGTGATTGTTTTCATATAGTCACCCGCTTTCAAAAATTGAAATTTTTTCATTTCTCGAAACCGCTTCACTGTACTTATTATACTGTCTGCTAATAGTATATGCAAGATGTCGCTTTCAAAAACATAAAATTTTTTATTTTTGAAAGCGGAAACTATGTAAAGGCAACCCGAAGGCTGCCCCAGGCATCAAGCCTATCCTGTTTACACAGGTTCATTATTATCTTCATCGACGGAGCTATCTTCATCGTCGTCCTCAAAACATAATCAGCATC
>VOFH01003285.1_pt1 | contig 27618 bp, 61 predicted proteins | sample 5384091 | NCBI WGS metagenome assembly VOFH01 (sample SAMN12384727, study PRJNA508395) | human gut metagenome | isolation source: healthy gut G | host: Homo sapiens
CGATGCGCAGGTGATAGAAGACGATGCGACAAATACGGCATCGTGATGGCCTTCAACGGCCTGCGCCTGTTCCACCCACTGACGCCGCGCGGCGCCGCCGGGCCGGTGCGCTGCCTGCACAGCGGAATGCGCGGCGCGGCGTGTGTTTCGCACCGTTTGGGCCCGTCACCGGCGTTTGCGGTGCCATACCCGGGCGGCGCGGCAGTGCCCGCCGTCTATAACGCACAGCGCGCCTGCCGTGCGCTGTGCGGCCTGTAATAATTTGCGGCTTGCCCGCAGTAGGAGGGCGGCCCCATGGCTTACCTGCAAAGCATGAAAAAGCGCTGGCCCATCATGGCGGGCATGGCGGTGTTCTTCGCGGCCAGCGCCTGCTATGAACGCCTTCGGCGGGCTGTTTCCTGCCGCCGCTGGCGCTTGCTCTGTGCGTGCTGGGTGTCTGGCTGCCCGGGCGGGTGCTGGCCGAAGCGGTGGGCGCAAAGCGCTTCGGCCTTTTGCAGACAGCCTCGTTTGTATTCGGCATGCTGGCGTTTGCGGCGTGCAGCGCACTGGCCAGCGCATGGGGGCCTTCTGGCTGCCGTGGCTTTGGCTGCCGCGGGCTGTAGCCGGGCTTTGGGCAAAGCGCAGGCCGCTGCTGCAGCCCTGCGCGCGCCGGACGGCCTGGAGAAGGCTGGCTGTGTGCGGCTGTGCTGTGCCTGCTGGCGCTGTACTGTGGGCGGCGCGCTTCGCTTCGCGCCCTGCCCGTTGCCGCGGGCGGCGCCGTGATGCCCAGCAGGATTTTTCTGGAACGTGGGCAATGCGCAAAGCTTTCTTCTGGGGTTTTCCCCCGCAGGATCTGCTTTTCAGGCTATACCCTGACCTATCATTATCTTTCGGAATTGATGGCTGCGGGCCTCTCCATGGCGAGCGGAACGCCCTGCTATGACATGGAGGCCGTGCTGCTTCCGCTGGTGGGCATTTGTTCACAGCCGCCATGCTGTGGGACCTTGGCCGCATCCTGTACGGCGGCAGCATAAAAAGGGCGGGCCTGCTTTTGGGCCTTGTGTTCCTGTGCGGCGGCGCGGGGCTGTGGAAGGTATTTGAGTACGGGCGCTGCCCGTTTTGGAACCTCAGTGTGTACCATGTGCTCACAAACATCAACGGCATGGGCTTCGGCCTTGGCCTGCTGGCGGCGTTTTTTTCCACAGGCGCCGTGCTGTTCCGGCGCGGGGAACGCGCGCCCGCCTGGCTGTGGGGGCTGAACCTTGCCGCCCTTGCGCTTTGTGCTTTGCAAAGGGGCCCGTGGCCGGTGTGGCGGGTGCTGGCGTTTTCTGTGCCGCGCTGGTGCGGCTGCCGGGCGCAGCGGCGGCATGCGCCTGCGCGCGGCCACGCTGGCCTGGGCGCTTATGCTGCTGGCCGGGTTCAGCGCGCTGTATGCGGCCTTTTTTTCGGCGGGCGCGGGCACCAGCATCCATTTCAGCGTGTTCGGCACGCTGGAAAAATCTTATTTCACCAATTTTATCGCCCTTATCCGGGCCAAATGGCCCGCGCTTTTGGGCGCGGCGGCGCCTGTGTTCATGCTGGCGCAGGCCAGTGTGCTATGCGCCGGCTGCCATGCCGCTTGCACGGGCGGCGTGCGCGTTGCTCTGCGCATCTTCCGCCTGCCGGGCGAAAGGCTGATGCTGTACGCCGGGCTGCTGGGCGGCTTTGCTGCGTTTTCCTGTTCGACCACGGGCCATGAGCCAGATGTATTTTGCCTTTTTGGGCCTTTTGTGTGCAGACGCGCTGGCGGTGCAGAGCCTGCCCGGCTTTTTGGCCTTTGCGCGCGGCGCAAAAAGGGCTGTGTCGCTGGCGTGCAGGGGGCGCTGTGGCCGCGCTGGCGCTGGCGGGCCTTGCAACGGGGCTGTGCACCATGGCGCAGATGGTGCGCGAGACGGTGCCTGTAATGGCGCGCGCGGCGGCGGACGATTCGTGGGACCTCCCCCTGACAGCCGCCGAACAGCAGGCGATGGAATGGGTGCGGCAGAACGATGCCCGAAGCGGCGCTGCTGGTCACCAACCGTACGCACGGGCAAGGCGCTGGAAGGGCTTTCAGATGTATTCGGGCCTGAGCGGGCGGCGCTTTTATATGGAAGCTTCAAGTATGCCAGGTCGAACCTGGGCGTGCCTGAGGAGGAGTTGCCCTGCGGGTGGACGAGATGAAGGCACTGTTCGGCCCTGGTATTGAGGCACGCAGGCGGCGGCCTTTGCCGTGAAAGGGCATCAGCCATGTGGTGTATTCCGCGCAGGCGGCGCGCTATGGCTGGGACATCACCGAGCAGACGCAGCCCGGCATCTTTGGCGGCCCGTCTGCGCCGAGGGGTTCGAAACCGTATATGAAAACGGCGATGTCACAATTTTTCAAAGTAATGCAGTAACGGAGAAAAATGCCCATGAGGTACTGGTGGTGGGCGGCGGCGGGCGCGAGCACGCCATCATTCGCAAACTGAAAGGAGGCGAAGGCTGCGCCGCAGCTTTACTGCGCGCCGGGCAACGGGGGCATTGCGGCAGACGCCGTGTGCGTGCCATCAAGGCCACACGGACGTGCAGGCCATGGTGGAATGGGCGGTGCAGAACGCCATGGATTATGTGGTGGTGGCGCCGGACGACCCCTCGGCATGGTGGATGCGCTGGCGGCATGGATAAGGCCGCGGCATATCAGGCCAGCAAAGGTGTTCTCAAAGTTTGATGACGGCATCCCCGCGCGCTACCTTCAGGCGCAAAGGCATATCCGCGCGCAGGGCAAATACCAGTGGTGGTGGAGGAAGGCGTTCTCATCTGCGAGACGAGGCGGCGGCCATGGCCATGTCAGGACGCGCCTTCAGCACCTCCGGCAACTTCACGATGATGGTGGAGGAATTCCTCACCGGGCCCGAGGTGTCTGTGCTGGAAAGCACACAGACGGGCAGACGGTGGTGCCCATGGTGTCAGCATGGATCCAAGCGCGCTCTGGACGGCGATAGGGGCCTGAACACGGGCGGCATGGGCACCATTGCCCCGAACCCCTGCTATACGCCTGAGCTGGCGCAGGCGTGCACATGCCACCATTTTCCAGCCACCATCGAGGCCATGCGGGCCGAGGGCTGCCGTTCAGGGGCTGTTTGTACTGGCCTGATGCTTACGCCGGATGGCCGAAGGTGATAGAATACAACTGCCGCTTCGGCGACCCTGAGACGCAGGTGGTGCTGCCGCTGCTGGACGGCGACCTGCTGGAGATTATGCAGGCCACCACGAACGGCACGCTGGCTGGCGTGCCGGTGAAGTGGAAGCCGCCAGCGCAGCCTGCGTGGTGCTGGCATCGGGCGGGTACCCGCAGAAATATGAGCGGAAAAGCCCATCACAGGCCTTGTGAACGGCCAGCTGCCCGGCGGCGGGGCCACGGTGTTCCACGCGGGCACAAAGCTGGAGGACGGCGGCCTTGTTACGGCGGGCGGCCGCGTGCTGCGTGACGGCCGTGGCCGAAACGCTGCAGGCGGCGGTGAAGGCCGCCTACGCCGCAAGAGAACATTCATTTTGAGGGGCATGCACATGCGCAGCGACATCGGCGCGCGGGCACTGGCCGCAGGAAGAAAGGGAACTGAACCATGGCAGTACAGCGTATTTATGTGGAAAAAGCGGCCCGAGCACGCAGTGGAGGCAAAGGGCCTTCTGGCAGAGTTCCGCGGCCTGCTGGGCGCAAAGGGGCCTGACGGCCTGCGCATTCTGAACCGTTATGATGTGGAGGGCATGGCGCCCGAACAGTTCCGCCAGGCGGTGCCTGTGGTGTTTCCGAGCCCGCAGCTGGACGACGTGCATACAGCTATCCCTGAGGGCAGCTTTACGGTGTTCGCCACCGAATACCTGCCGGGCCAGTTCGACCAGCGCGCTGCCTCGGCGGCAAGAGTGCGTGGGCCTTCTGTTTGGCGGCGAGCGCCCGGCCGTGGCCACGGCACGCGTGTTCCTGCTTTCGGGCAGCGTCAGCGCGGCCGAGCTTGCGGCCATCAAAAATACGTCATCAACCCCGTGGAGGCGCGCGAGGCCTCGCTGGAGGAGAAAGAAGACGCTGGCGGCGGAATACCCGGCGCCGGACCATGTCGCCACACTGACGGGCTTCATTGAGCTGGAAAAACCTGCTCTGGCGGCCATGGTGCAGCAGTACGGCCTTGCCATGGACGCAGACGATGTCGCTTTCTGTCAGGCCTATTTCAGAAAAGAGGGGCGCGACCCCACCATCACCGAGCTGCGCATGATAGACACCTATTGGTCCGACCACTGCCGCCACACCACGTTCGGCACCATTCTGGACAGGTGGTGCCCGGCAGTGAAACGCTGGAAAAAGGCGTATGCGCGCTACCTTGCCATGCGCAAAGAGGTGTATGCGGGCGGCAGGGGAAAAGCCCATTTGCCTGATGGATATGGGCACCATGGGCGGCAGATACCTCAAAAAGAGGGGCGCCCTGAAGGGCCTGGACGAATCCGACGAGATAAATGCCTGCAGCGTGAAAATCAGTGTGGACAACAACGGAAAGCAGGAGCCTTGGCTGCTTTTGTTCAAAAACGAAACACACAACCATCCCACAGAAATAGAACCCTTTGGCGGCGCAGCCATGCATTGGCGGCGCCATCCGCGACCCTCTTGCAAACCGCGGCTATGTGTTTGGGGCCATGCGCGTCACCGGTGCGGCAGACCCGCTGAAGCCGGTGAGCGAAACTATGCCCGGCAAGCTGCCGCAGCGCAAGCTGGTGCAGACGGCGGCTGCCGGTTATTCCAGCTACGGCAACCAAATAGGCCTTGCCACCGGCGTGGTGGACGAAATATATCACCCGGCTATGCGGCAAAGCGCATGGAGATAGGCGCCGTGCTGGGCGCCGCCCGAAAAACGTGCGCCGGAAGAGCCGGCGCCGGGCGATGTGGTCATCCTTCTGGGCGGGCGCACGGGCCGCGACGGCTGCGGCGGCGCCACAGGCTCCTCCAAGGCGCATAAGCTGGAGAGCCTTGGAAACCTGCGGCGCCGAGGTGCAGAAGGGCAACGCGCCCATCGAGCGCAAGCTGCAGCGTCTGTTCCCACAAAAGAGGCTACGCTGATGATAAAGCGCTGCAACGACTTTGGCGCGGGCGGCGTCTCTGTGGCGATTGGCGAGCTGGCGGACGGCCTTTCCATAGATTTGGACGCCGTGCCCAAGAAGTACGAGGGCTGGACGGCACAGAGCTTGCCATCTCGGAAAGCCAGGAGCGCATGGCCGTAGTGGTGGAGGCCAAAGGACGCGGACGCCTTCATTGCCGCCGCCAGCAAAGGAGAACCTCGAGGCCTACAAGGGTGGCCCTCGTCACCGCCGAGCCGCGCCTTGTCATGCGCTGGAAGGGCCGCGTGGTGATGCGATATCGCGCGCGAATTCTGAATTCGAACGGTGCGGAAACAAGCACGCGGGCCGTGCTGGCTGCCCCGCAGCTGGGACCAGTACAGGTGGCAGGCGCCCGATTGCCGGCGAAAAAATGCACAGCCTTGTGGCCAGCCTGGAATGTCTGCTCTCAGCGGGCCTGACCGAGCGGTTTGACTCCACCATCGGGGCGGGCAGCGTCCTCATGCCCTTCGGCGGGCGCCGCCAGCTCACGCCCATTCAGGCCATGGCGGATAAGCCCCACCGTCCTGCACGGCAGAAACGCGACCACCTGCAACGGCATGGCCTGGGGCTACCCGTATCTGTCCAGCGAAAAAAGCCGTTTCATGGCGCGTATCTGATGGCGTGGTGGAATCCGTCGCCAAGCTGGTGGCCGCCGGTGCGCCGAAATGCCCGCTGACCTTCAGGAATATTTTGAGCGCCTGGCGCGGCCCCCAGCCGCTGGGGCCAGCCCGTCTCGGCGCTGCTGGGCTGCTCTGGACGCGCAGGGAGCTGGGCGTGGCCGCCATTGGCGGAAAGGATTCCATGTCCGGCACGTTTGAGAATATCGACGTGCCGCCCGCTGGTCAGCTTCGCGGTGGCCCGTGAAGGCAAACAAGCAGGACGAACGTCCCCGGAGTTCAAAAGTTGCCGGCCCGCGTAGTGCTGCTGCGCCCAAAGGATGCCAAAACGCTGCTGCCGGATTGGGAGCGTTGAAAGCCGTGTGGGCAAGGTGCAGGCCGCTGATGCGCGAGGGCAGGGTGCTGGCGGCCTATAGCGCCCCGGCATGGGCGGCGTGGCCGAGGCCCTGTTCAAAATGTGCGCGGGCAACAGCCTGCGGCTTCCGTTTGGCGCCGGGCGTGGATGCAGAAACCGTTTGATCCGGCAGCCTACGGTGGTTGAACTGGAGCTGGAAGGGGCCCTGCCAATACAGGCTACCCTGCATTGGGCTGGGACGACCGCGAGGCGCATTGGAGGCGGCCGGCGGACCGTGTCCATGGAAGACCTCTGCAACGCCTGGGAGGGCAAGCTGGAGCCTATCTTCCCCCCATGCCCCAGGTGGGCATGAAAAAAGGAGGCCTCTCCGTTATATACAGCGCGGGAAACGCGCAAACGCCCCGATCAAGGTGGCTAATCCCCGGGTGTTCATCCCGTGTTCCCCGGCACCAACTGTGAGTACGATTCCGCCCGCGCATTTGGAGCGCGCGGGCAGAAACAGATCGTGGTGGTCGCAAAACCTCACGCCCGCGACATTGGCCGAAAGCGCATCGAGCGGATGGAAAAAGCGCATCCGGGCCGGCCCAGATAGTGTTCCTGCCGGGTGGCTTTTCCGGCGGCGACGAGCCGGAGGGCAGCGCCAAATTCATTGCGGCCTTCTTCCGCAATCCCCGGCCATCACCGAGGCGGTGCATGCGCTTTTGAAGCAGCGCGACGGCCTGATGCTGGGCATCTGCAACGGCTTCCAGGCGCTGGTGAAGCTGGGCCTTGTGCCCCTTTGGCGAGCATTCAGTAAAAACAGACGCCTCGTGCCCCACGCTTGACGTTCAACATTGGGCGGCACCAGTCCATGCTGGTGCGCACCCGTGTGGCCTCGAACAAATCGCCCTGGCTCCAGTTCTCACAGCCGGGCGATGTGCACACCATTGCCGTCAGCCACGGCGAGGGCCGCTTTGTGGCAAGCGGCGAAGTGCTGGCAAAGCTGCGCGAAAACGGGCAGATGCCACCCAGTATGTAGACCTTGAGATGGGGCGCCCACGCTGGACATGCGCTTTAACCCCAACGGCAGCGTGTGGGCCATCGAGGGCATCACCAGCCCCGACGGCCGCATCATCGGCAAGATGGGCCATTCGAGCGCTTCGGCAATGACCTTCACAAAAATGTGGACGGCAACAAAGACCAGCGCCTGTTCGAGGGCGGCGTGGCGTATTTTGCACTGTAAAAGCGGCTGTTTTTCGCAGCCGCGCCCTGGACAAATAAAATAAAAGAACAGCCCGCTTTTCAAATGCAAGGCCTGCAGCAGTGCGTGAAAACGGGCAGGCCTCTTATGCGGCGGGCAAAGAAAAAGCCTGCACGGGAAATGCGGAGTGGATGCCCATGCAATGGGAAGAAAATAAGGCGCAGTGCTTTCTGCGGCGCTGTATGTGCCGCGTGCGCGCTGATGTTTGCCTTTTATCCTTGTTTTCTGCTCAGTGCTCAGGGCCCGGCTTGGTGCCGGCTGGCTTGGACGGCGGCATTCGTCTGCCTGCTGGTTGGCGCAGCTTGGCTGTGCCAACACTTTGCCGCCTGCTGGCAAAGTATTTTCCTGCTGACGGGCGGCGCGCGCATTTTCGCGGCGGCTCTTGTATTTGCTGCCATGCTGCGTTTGACCCCATTTATGATTTGGAGGCTATCTACCGCGGCGGCGAGGGCTGGGGCGTCTATGGCGAATTGATGCGCTTCACCTCGCAAACGTTCGACCGAACTATTTTTACCGCTGGCACAACAACCTGGGCGGCGCGGCATTTCCTGGCCGTATATTTCAAGCTGGTGCATGCGCTGGGCCGCCGGATCTGTTTCTGGCAGCGGCAGGCCTGAATGCGTTTTTATCTGCCTTGTGCATCTTTGTCACTGCTACAGGCCGGGCGCAGGCTGGGCGGGAAACCGTGGGCGCCGTTGCGGCCCTCTGCCTTTGCTCACGCCGCCCATGTGGTTTCTGCCGCGGTATTCTATACAGGATTTTCTCACCATTCTGTTCCCGGTGCTGGCCTTCTGGCTGTTTCTGCGCGGGCAGGGGCAGAAAAACGCTGCGGGAAAGCGCCGTATGGTATCTGCTTGCCGGGCTGTCTGCAGGCCTTGGCGCGATGCTGAAACCGACAGTGGGCATCGTGATAGTCGCCGTTATAGTGATTTTGCATTTTTATGGCGCAGGCCCGGGCATGCAACCGTGTTTGCGCTGTGCGCGCGGTACTGTGCGTGTGCGTGTTTCGGCTGGCGCTGGACAGCGCCGTATACCCCGCCAGCTTGATAAAACGACGACAGCGCGGCGGGTGAATACGCCCGTGCTGCACTGGGTGATGATGGGCATGCAGGGGCGACGGCGGCTGGAACGCGGAGGACGATGGCTTTACCCAAAGCTTTTGACGGCCCCGTGGAAAAACAGCGACAGGTGGCGGGCCGCCTGCGCCAGCGCCTTCAGGCCATGGATGGAGTGGATGCCCTGGCTCTGCTTCGCCGGAAGATGGAGAAATGCTTTTGTAATGGCACCTATGACCTTCATGCGTTTTAGATGACCGGCCCCAAAATGATACGGCTTTGCACCATTTCCTGATGCCGGACAGCGCCGGATATGATAACTACCGCCATTTGTGCAACGGCGTGGAGATGGGCATATTCGCGCTTTCGCTTTTGGGCAGCGCGGCGCTGTGTGTGAAAAAAACGGGTGGATACCGGATGCTGGTGCCGCCGCTGTGCATATTGGGGCTTGCCATGTTCCTGTGCCTGTGGGAGACGAACGCCCGCTATATCGTGAACTATCTGCCCATGCTGGCCCCTGTGCGCGGCGCAGGGGATGCAGCAGGCGGCAGGGGCGAGTGAACCGCTTTTGCGCGGCGAGGCGGGTGAAACGCCTGCCGGCATATGAGGCCTTGGATGGCCGGTGCGCCGAAAGGCCGCGGTTTTAGCCGCAGTACCAGTCAGAAAAAAGGAGAAGGCCATGAAGCGAAAAAAAGTGCAAAGATATGGGCCGTGCTGGCCGAATGGGGCATCATTACGCTGGGCACAGCTATTGTGGCTGCGGCGGTGTTCTTTTCTTGTGCCAAAGCAGATTGTCGGTGGGCAGTGTGTCCGGCCTTGCCATTGTGCTGCCAATTTTATCCCGCTGCCTGTATCTGCCATCACCATGGCGCTGAACGTGCTGTTTCTGGTGCTGGGCTTTTTGTTGATTGGCGGTGAATTCGGCGCCAAAACGGTATACACTTCTATTCTGCTTCCGCTTTTGCTGGGTGTGCTGGAAAGGCTGTTTCCAAACAACGGCTCCATCATGGGCGACCAGTTTCTGGATATGCTGTAGTTACACTATGCTGGTGAGCCTTGGCCTTGCGCTGCTGTTTGTGCGCAACGCCTCGTCCGGCGGGCTGGACATTGCTGCCAAAATATTGAACCGCTATTTTCACTTGGAGTTGGGCGCGGCTCTGGCGGCGTCGGGCATGGTGGTGGCGCTTTCCTCGGCGCTGGTGTACGACGCCAAAACCGTCGTGCTCAGTGTCATCGGCACATATCTGGGCGGCATTGTGCTGAATGACCATTTCATCTTTGGCATGAACACAAAGAAAAAGGTGTGCATCTTATCGAGCACGTATTGAGGAGATACGCCTTTTGTCATTGAAGAGCTGCACAGCGGCGCCACGCTGTACAGGCTGTCGGTGCATATGCTATGCCCGGCGGCGTGAGCTTGCGGTGATTGTGAACAAGGCCGAATATGCAAGGCTGATGGGTTTTCTGGCGCAGGTGGATAAGGACGCCTTTGTGACGGTGTATACGGTGCACGAGATGTTTTACCGCCCGAAGCCGGTGCAGGGGCCCGGAAAAAAGGCTTGACAAGCCGCGAAAAGCTTTGTATAATAATAGCCAAACAGAAAAAGACTGTGAAGAGAAGAGTACGCTTTCGCGAACTTTCCAAAGAGCCCCGGCAGGTGAAAAGGGGTAAAGGGACGAAAGCCGAACATGGCCTCTGAGTTGCGCAGGCAAACCCCGCGGCAAGCCTGCGACGGGTGCACCCGTTACAGTGCCGCGCTGTAACTTTGTTTCATCTGCAAAGCGCAGCGGCAGAGCGCGATCTCCGTAAGGGGGCGATGTGAATTCAAGGTGGTACCGCGGTTAATTTATCGCCCTTGAAGCGAAAAGCTTCAGGGGCGTTTTTGTTCCCAAAGGAAAGGAACGGAAAAGCGTTGATAGACATTCAAAACCTCACAAAAGTGTTCGCAGACGGCAGCGCCCGCGTGGTGGCGCTGGAGGATGTGAGCCTGCGCGTGGAAAACGGCGAGGTGTTCGGCATCATCGGCATGTCCGGCGCAGGCAAATCCTGCGGTGCTTGTCTGTGCTGGAAAAGCCCACGCGGGGCCGCGTGCTGCTGGACGGCGAAGACCTTGCCGCCCTTTCGGGCGAGGCGCTGCGCCGCGCAAGGCGTAAAATGGGCGTCGTGTTTCAGGGCTATAACCTGCTGATGCAGAAAACAGTGGCCGAGAACGTGGCCTTTCCCCTGAAACTGGAAAAGGGGTACGACAGGCAGGGATGCGGCCGCGCGCGTGCAGAGCTTTTAAGCTGTGGGCCTTGCAGATAAGGCCGGGGCCTACCGGCACAGCTCCGGCGGGCAGAAGCAGCGCGTGGCCATTGCCGGGCGCTGGCCACAAACCCCGAAAATGCTGCTGTGCGACGAGCCCACCAGCGCGCTGGCCCTCTTACCACCAAGGCCACATGCTGGCGCGCAGGATATCAACCGCAAGCTGGGCGTTACCATTCTTATCATACACGACTTGCCGTGGTGCAGGCCATTTGCAGCGCGTGGCCGCTAATATCGGACGGCCGCGTGGCCAGAAACCGGCGAAGTGGCGCAGGTGTTCGCTGCGCCGCCATGCCAGACAAAAGCAGTTTGCTGGGAAGGAGGGCTGAACAATGGAATCAGTTCTTTTCGCAATACGGCCCACTTCTGGCCGAGGCGGTAATGGGGAAAGCGATGTTACATGACGCTGGCCACCACTGTGCTGGCCTGTATTGCTGGGCTGCCATGGGCGTGCTGCTGACGGTGACAAAGCGCGGCGGCATTGCGGCGGCGCCGCGCTTCCACGCGGTGTTCGGCTGGGTGGTAAACATTCTGCGCAGCCTGCCGTTCCTCATTCTGATGTTTTTCGTCATTCCCTTCACGCGCCTTGTGGCAGGCTACCAGCATCGGCCCCACGGCGGCGCTTGTGCCACTTACCATTTCGGCGTCCCCGTTCATTGCCCGCATGGTTGAGCAGAGCCTGGAGGAAATAGACGCGGGTGTGGTGGGAGGCGAACCGGCCTACCGCTTCGGCTCACCAGCGCTACGAAGGACGTGATGTACGTGTTTGCATCCTTCTGCTTATTTTGCTGGTGTGCGCCGTTCAAATATTCGACCTCGCGGCCCGCAAAGCGGATAAACGCAACCGTTGAGCACAAAGCCGTTGAATAGAGAGGGAAAAGGAGAGTTTACCATGAAAAATTTACCGCACTTTGCCTTGTTTTGTGCCTTGCGCTGGTGCTTGCTGTGGCGCGGCGCCCGCATCCTCCGCCGCCTCCGGCAGCGCCGGTTCTTTGGGGGCCGCCTCCGACGCGAAGGAACCGTCACCCTGAAGTGGGGGCCTCGCCCTCGCCACGCCGAGATTCTGGGCATGCGGCCGATCTGCGCTGGCCGCCGAGGGCATTACGCGCTGGATATTGTCGGAGTTTGACGATTATGTCATGCCCAACACCGCCCTGCAGGAGGCTCGCTGGATGCGAACTATTTCCAGCACGAGCCGTATCTTTTGAGACTTCAACGCCGAAAACGGCACCAACCTCGGTGTCTGCCGGGGCCATCCATTACGAGCCGCTGGGCGTGTGCGGGCAATCCTGACGACCTTGCCAATGTGCCGGACGGCGCGGTAATCAGCATCCGGCCGACGCCTGGCAACGACCGCGCGCTGCTGCTTTTGCAGGAGTGCGGCGTGCTCACCCCTGAAGGACGGCATCAGCATCGAGCACCTTCCGCGATGCAGGGCGAACGCCAGAAGCCATCAACTTTACTGAATACGACGGCATTGCGGAAAACCGCACAATGTGAAGATAGAGGCTGGTGGCCGATAGTGCTGCCTGCCGCCCTGCCAGATTTATTTCGCTGTCATCAACGGCAACTATGCCGCCAAACCGGCATTTCAGACAAGCTTCTGGCGAACGAGGATGCCAGGCGAGGCACCGCGTGTTTGCCAATATCATTGCCGTGCCGCCAGGGGACGAGCACGCGGATATTCAAAAGCTGGTGAAGTGTGCTGAAAAAGCGATGAAATGAAGGACTGGATTACTTCAAACTATAGAAGGCAGCGATGCTGCCTGCGGCGTAACGCCAGAAAGCGGCCTTTGCCGCTGCCCGCCGTGCGGGCAAGGTGCAGGGCCGTTTTGGCAACCATAAAAACGCCGGTTTCATGTGCCTGGCTGAAGAAAGCAGGGCTTTATGAAGAAAAACGTATTACATCACCACCCATCTATTACCAGCGACAAACTGCACATCGGCCACAGCTACACCACGGTGGCGTGTGACGCACTGGCGCGCTACAAGCGCATGCAGGGCTATGACGTTCTGTTTCTGACCGGCACCGATGAGCACGGCCAGAAAATTCAGGACAAGGCCGCTGCCAAGGGCGTGACCCCGAAAAAAATACGTGGACAGGATCGTCGAAGGAAAAGCGGCGTCAAAGATTTGTGGAAGCTGATGAACATTTCCTACGACCGCTTTATCCGTACCACCGACGATTACGTAAAAATGCCGCCATCCAGAAGATCTTTAAAAAGATGTACGAGAAGGGCGACATTTACAAGGGCTGCTACAAGGGCCATTACTGCAAACCCTGCGAGAGCTTCTGGACCGACAGCCAGCTGAAGGACGGCAAGTGCCCGGACTGCGGCGGCGACGTATACGAGGCTGAGGAAGAGGCTTACTTCTTCAAGACCAGCAAATACGCCGAGCGCCTTCTGAAGCTGTATGAGGACGTGCCCGACTTCATCCAGCCCGAGAGCCGCAAAAACGAAATGATCGCCTTCATCAACCAGGGCCTGCAGGATACCTGTGTGTCCGCACTTCTGTGAAGTGGGGCATCCCCGTCGACTTCGACCCAAGCCACACCATGTATGTGTGGGTGGACGCGCTTTCGAACTATATCTCTGCGCTGGGCTATGACAATGAGACGTATGACGATTACGACAAATACTGGCCCGCGGACCTCCACATGGTGGGCAAGGAAATTCTGCGCTTCCACACCATTTTCTGGCCCGCCATGCTGATGGCGCTGGATCTGCCCTGCCCAGGCGCGTGTTCGGCCACGGCTGGCTGGTGCTGGACGGCGGCAAAATGTCCAAATCCAAGGGCAACGTGGTGGACCGGTGATCCTGTGCGAGCGCTACGGCGTGGACGCCATCCGCTATTTCCTGCTGCGCGAGATTACCGTTCGGCAACGATGGCGTGTTCTCGAACGAGGCGCTTATTGCCGCATCAATTCCGATTTGGCAAACGACCTCGGCAACCTTTTGTCCCGCACGGTGGCCATGGTGGAAAAATATTTCGGAGGCACGCTGCCCGAGGCGCGGCAGGCCGGGGAGTTTGACGGCGAGCTGAAAGCCGTGAACGCCATGCCCGCCGCCGTGACAAATGCATGGACAGCCTGCAGCTTCCGCAGGCGCTGGCCGAGATATTCAGGGGCATCCAGCGCGCCAACAAATATATTGACGGTGAAACCGCCCCGTGGGTGCTGGCGAAAGACGAGGCGAACCGCCCGCGCCTTGCCGCTGTGCTGTATAACCTGTGTGAAACCCTGCGCTATGCGGCCACGCTGCTGCAGCGTTTATGCCGCAGACAGCGCCGAAAATGGCCGCCCAGCTTGGGCTGGATGCCGGCGCGAAGACCCATGACGCGCTGGCTGCCTTCGGCATGCCATGCCGCCACACTGTGCACAAAGGCGAGGCGTTGTTCCCGCGAATTGATGCAGAAAAGGAACTGGAGGAACTGAGAATGGAAAAAGAGCAGCGCTGCAGCCGCCCCCGCCGCCCCGGCGCCTGCACCTGCCGCCAGTGAGGGGCGAGCCCATGAGCACCTGCCTGAGATAACCTTTGACGATTTCAGCAAAGTAGAGCTGCGTGGCAAGGGTGCCTCACCTGTGAAAAGCCATGCCCGAAAGCAAGAAGCTTTTGAAGTTCACCCTGTTTGACGGCGAGCGCGAGCGCACCATTCTCTCCGGCATTGCGAAATGGTACGATCCGGAAGATCTTATCGGCAAGAATGTGGCCATTGTGGCCAACCTTGCCACCGCGCCCCATGATGAAGGGCAAATATGTCAGCGAGGGCATGATTCTTTCTGCCGATATGCCGGACGGCGGCGCTGAAGGTGACTATCTACCCCGATGATGTAAAGCCCGGCGCGGGCATCTGTTAACAGGAAAAGCACGGAAGGCGCAGGGGCCCGGGGTGAAACGCACCCTGCTGCGGCCCTGTGCGAAAACGGCCAACGCATGTGGAAAAATATCCCCATGGCGGCTTTCCGGGCTTGCCATGGGGATATTTTGCACCTGCGCCCGAAAGGCATGGCAAAGCCACCCAAACTCGCCGCAGGGAGGAAGGCCTGGCGGCGCGCCGGGATAGAAGCCGTCCTTCTTGCTCACAGAGGCACCTGATGCCGGAAATTTTCCGCCTGTGATGGCCCTGGCTTTTATACGCGGAGGCCTTTTTCATCCGTCCAAAGGGGCGGTGCTGCGGAGAGAAAAACTTTCCGCCTGATGGGTGGGCTCTGCCCGCCTCTGCCGGAGCGTGATTTTCTCTATACACAGAAAGAAAAACACTGTATTTTTTTGCCCGTTTCCGCTATACTGGAACAAACGGAAGGAAGCGGAGCTTTATGATATTTGACACCCATGCGCACTATACCTCACACCGCTTTGACAGCGACAGGCACGCCCTGCTGCAAAGCCTGCCCCAGAAGGGTGTGACGGGCGTGGTGGACTGTGCGGTAGACCTTGCCACCGCGCGCGAAGAGCTGGCTTTAGCGGAAAAGTACCCTTATGTATATGCGGCGCTGGGCATCCACCCGGAGAGCATCAGGAGGACGCCTCCACCCGCCTTGGGTTCGGCGGCGACTGGCGCGCAGAACTGCGGGCTATCCGCCCCTTATACGAGCACCCGAAGGCCGTGGCCGTGGGCGAGTGGGCTGGACTATCACTGGCCCATTCCCAAAGAGGAACAGCAGGCCCTGTTCGAAGCGGAAATCCGCTGCGCGCTGGAGCTGGAAAAAGCCCATCATCGTGCATGACAGAGAGGCGCACGCAGACGTATATGCCCCTTTTGAAAAGGTATGCGCCGAAGGGCGTTCTGCACTGCTATTCCGGCTCTGCCGGCGACGCCGTATGGCTGGCGCGGCAGGGCATGTATATCGGCTTTGGCGGCACGCTGACGTTCAAAAATGCGCGGAAAAACGCGTGAGGCTGCCGCAGGCGCTGCCCATGGAGGCCATTGTGCTGGAGACAGACTGCCCTATATGGCCCCTTTCGAGCCGCACCGCGGCCAGCGCAACGATTCCTCGCTTATTATCCATGTGGCCGAGGTGCTGGGGCAGGTGAAAGGCCTTCCGTGCAGGAGGTGCTGCGCATCACAAACGAAAATGCAAAAGGCTGTTTGGCATATGAAGCGGTTGAAAAAAATATTCTGCACGTCGGGCGGCACGCTGCGCTGTGGCTGGCTGCTGGCATTGGGCCTTTTGGTGACGGCGGGCGTTGTGCGCGCTGCGCAGAGTCTTGCCGCCCTCGCCGCGGGCGCCGCCCTTCTGCCGCTGGCGGCAGGCGGCATGACGCCGCCTTTTCACGGGCGCCGCGGCGGTGCCGCGCGCTGGGCGGGCTGCGCGGCCATGGGCGCAGCGCACTGCTAGCTGGAACTTTTCTGGCGCCCGCTGGCGGAATAGACGCTCTGGCCTCGCAGCTGCGCGCGCGCCGGTTTGGCCTGGGTGCGGCGCAGGGCGCCGCAGGCGCGCTGGCGGTATTCAGCGTGCTGGCAGCCCGCAGGCGCGGTAAAAATAGAGGTGCTGGCGCCTGCCCTGCGCGCCGCTGCAGGCGGAGCGCGTGTTGTTTACGGTGCCCTTGCTCTGGCACATGGGTTGTATCAGGGCTTTTGCCTGTGCGGCAGTGTCTAGGCTGGCGCCTGGGGCGCTGTGGCCCTGCGGCCCTGCTGTATGCGCTGGGGCAGGCGCAGGCGGGCACGCCGCTTTGTGGCATATGAACAGCTTCTGCTGGGCGGCACTTCGCCGCCATGGCGCTGTATACCGGCGATATTTGATGGCCGTGGGCGCGCACTGGCTGTGGAATGTGGTATGGGGCCCTGTGCTTGGCTTTGCAGCGGGCGGCCTGCGCGCGCCGGGCTGGGCAGGCGCAGTATACGGCGGCAAATATGGAACGGCGGGCGCTGGGGGGAGGGCGGCGCCGCCGTGACGCTGCTTTTCGGCGGCCATGGCCTGGCTGGCGGCATGGCTCACCTGGGGTGCGGTCCGCGGCGAAAAACAGGAGGATGCAAGTGGCGCGTGAGGGCCGCTGCGCAGGCCGGACATGATTCACAATGCCAATGGAGGCGCGCAGAGCCCAAACAGCCCTGAGGCCGGCGGCAGCGGGTGCGGGCGGGCTGCTGCAAAGGCCGTTTCGGCCCGAAGCGCTGCATGTCGCCCGGCAGCCCGAAAGCCAGGGCCGTGAGGTGCGGGCAGGTGAAGGGCCGCCCCTTGCAGCACTGGCGTTACGGGTTCTGCTGTAAAATAAAACGCCGTCCGGTGCATAAAGCCATAATCATCGCTCTAACAGCAGCTTTTTATCTGAGGCTTCATGCCAGCGGCTTGAGGCTGGAAGTGGAGGCCTTTTTACGGGACGCCATCACCGGCGCAGATTTTTGGCTTGGGCAGGCCCTGTAAAGGGGCCTGTTTCGGCAGGCGTCTCAAGACGCACTGAGCTTTTTTTCTTGCAGCATTTGCCCCTGCGGGTAAACGGGCGCTCACGGTTGAATGGCAGCCTTCTTTTTACAGGAGGCTGGCAGCATTCCGCTTCGTTTGAGGTTTGAAGCGAAGGCTTTTTACGGGACGCCATCACCGGCGCAGACGGCGGTTTGGGCAGGCCCTAAAAAGGCCTGTTTCCGGCAGGCGTCTCAAGACGCACTGAGCTTTCTTTCTCTTGCAGCATTTGCCCTGCGGCCCGTAAACGGGCGCTCACGGTTCGAATGGCAGCCTTCTTTTACAGGAGGCTGGCAGCATTCCGCTTCGTTTGAGGTTTGAAGCGAAGGCTTTTTTACGGGACGCCATCACCGGCGCAGACGGCGGCTTGGGCAGGCCCTGTAAAGGCCTGTTTCCGGCAGGCGTCTCAAGACGCACTGAGCTTTCTTTCTCTTGCAGCATTTGCCCTGCGGCCCGTAAACGGGCGTTCACTGTTTGAATGGCAGCCTTCTTTTACAGGAGACTGGCAGCATTCCGCTTCGTTTGAGGTTTGAAGCGGAGGCTTTTTTACGGGAAATCTCCACCGGCCCAGCCGGTGGTTTCCTAAATGAATAAAAGACGGGGCAGGCTTTTGCAAAAGCCTGCCCCGTCTTTTTTCAGCTTATGCGGCCTCGTCCACAAAAAAGCGCTTGTACCAGGTGAGGGAAGGTGAATACCGTCCATATCTTGCGCTGGTTGTTGGCCTTTCCGTGGTAGTGGTCGTCCAGCAGCTTCACCAGGGCGTCTGTGTCAAAAAATTCGGCTGCATACGCGGCGGTGAAATACTGCTTTACAAGGGCATACCATTTTTCCTCCCGCAGCCAGTAGCGGATAGGCACCGGGAAGCCCTTTTTCGGCCGGTTGGCCCATTCGTCCGGCAGCGTTTTGTTGGCCGCGTGACGCAGCACGGCCTTTACCTCGGTGCCGCGGATGCGGTAGCGTGTGGGCACGGTTTCCGCAAAGGCCATTACCTTTTTATCCAAAAACGGCACGCGCAGCTCCAGGCTGTGGGCCATGCACATTTTATCCGCCTTCAGCAGAATATCGCCGGGCAGCCACATGTTCATGTCCAGATATTGCTTTTTGTCACTTCCTCCTGGCCTTTTACGCGTGCGTAAAATTTGGCGGCCAGGTTGTGCGGCTTTTCGCCGCCGCGGTAGGCGGGCTTCACCAGCGCGGCTGCCTCTTTTTCCGGGAACACCAGCGCCTGCCCAAGGAGGAATCCTCCGGCTTTTCGGCACATTTCATCAGGAAGTTTTTGCCCTTAAAATACGGCAGCGGCTTTGCCGCGGCCGCCGCCGCGCGGCGCAGCGCGCGGGGTAGCTTTTTGAATTTCTGCATGGCAGGGGTGTCGGCGTACCACTGTACCCGGCGAATATCGTCCGCCCCCTCGCCGGAAAGAACCACCGTCACATGCTCGCGCGCCAGCTTTGCCAGAAAAATACAGCGGCACGCTGGACGGGTTCGACTGCGGCTCGTCCATGTGGTACTGGATGTGGGAAGGCCGCAAAGCACTCCTCGGCCGTGATGAGCTTGCGGTAGTTTTTCACCCAGCTTTTCCGATAACTCTGCGGCGTAATTTGTTTCATTAAACTTATTGTAATCAAACCCGACGCTGAATGTGTTGTCAGGCATGAGGCAGGCGGTGATAGCTGGAATCTACCCCGCCGGAGAGGAAAGCGCCCACCTTCACGTCTGCAATGCGGTGCGCGGCCACAGATTCGTGCACGGCCTTATCAGCTCATCCGCGCAGGCGTCAAAGCTCTGCTCTTTGGGGGCAAACTCAGCAGTCCCAATAACGCTGGATATCCAGCTTCCCGTTTTCATAGGTGAAATAGTGTGCGGCGGCAGCTTGTAACACGCCTTTGAAGAACGTCTCCTCTGTGGCGGAATACTGCAATGTCAAATAGGGCAGCAGCGCGTTTTCATTCACGGCCTTTTCAAACAGGGGGTGCTCTAAAAGCCTTTGATCTCGCTGCCGAACAAAAGCCCTTTTCCGTCCGGAAGGAATAGTAAAAGGGCTTGATGCCGAACTATATCGCGCGCGCCCGAACAAGCGGCGGTTCGCCTTATCCCATATCCTGCACAAAGCCGTACATGCCGCGCGGGCGGTGCACCAGCCGGGTGCCCCATTCCTCATAGCCGTGCACCAGCACCTCGGTGTCGGCATGGCAGTGAAAATGGTGGCCCTTCTCTTCCAGCTCCCGGCGAAGCTCCATGAAATTATAAATTTCGCCGTTGAACGTGACGACCACATTGTCGTCCTCGCTTTCATGGGCTGTGCGCCGGCCTCGGAAAGGTCCAAAATAGACAGGCGCCGAAAGCCGAGGGCAATATCCTCATCTGTATAGGCACCGCCCATGTCGGGCCCGCGATGCACAATGCGCGCCATCATGCGCTGCAAAACAGCCTCTTTTTTCTGCCAGATGGCCGGAAAAAGCCGATGAATCCACACATGGGTTCAATCCTCCTCAAAGCCGGTGGGCGTTTTTTGCCGAACGTCTCAATGGCGCAGTGGCAAAGCACCTCCATGGAATCTGTAAAACACGCGCCGAGATGCTCGTCGCGTTTGATGAGCGAAACTCGGTGCAGCCAAGAATGGCGCCGTCGCAGCCCTGCGCGCGCATATGGGCGGCCACGGCCTTAAACGCGGCCATGTCGGCGCGCTTTCCCTGCTTGATGTCACCGTAAAATAAGCTGCATCACCATATCTTGGTGCTTTTTGTCCGGCACGGCAAACGCCATGCCGTGCTTTTCAAACATGCGCTGGTAGGTTTGGCCGCCACGGTGCCGGTGGTGGCCAGCAGGGCGGGCTTTTTCACGCCGCGCTGTTTCACATGCAACACGGTCTGCTCCACCATGTTCAAAATGGGCACGCCCGCCGTCTGCTCCAGCTTATCGTAAAAATAGTGGGCCGTGTTGCAGGGGATGGCTAGCACCTCGGCGCCGAACGTCACAAGGCGGTGCGCGTCCGCCTCCATAATATCAAAGGGGTTTTCTGTGCTTTGCCCAAGAATATAGGCCGTGCGGTCCGGCGTGGTAGCGCGGGAATTGATGATGACGTCGATGTGGAATTCCTGATCGCGCGCGGCTTTGGTGTGCTTTGTGAAGCTCGTAAAAATATACGCTGGCCATGGGGCCAAGCCCGCCCAGAATGCCCAGCACGCGCGGTGTTTTGCTCAATGGGCCCGCGCCTCCTTTCCCGCCGCCGGAAGGCGCGGCCTCACCGGCAGTATGTTTTGAATTTTTTGAAATAGCGCTGCATATGCACAAGGTAATAGGCAAAGCGTTTCGGGTTCATAGCAAGGTCTTTTGCATAGCCGAAGCTGGTGGTTTCCCTGCCCTCTTTCGCAAGCCGTCTGGCCTTTTCCACAAAAAAGCCTTGTCCTTCACATAGCGGTACACCACGGCCCGCGGCACCGAATGCCAGAACGCCTCTTTCCTGTTCATCACGCAGGGGCCAAGCTCACGGCCCAACACGCGGTCTTCCACCACATAGCGGGCAATGTTGTAGCCCGCACCCGTGACGTAATAGTTCGAGCGGCCCTGGCGCAGGTTTATTTCGAACACACGGTACGAGCCGTCGCGCGTGTCGTACTTGATGTCGAAATTGGCAAAAGCCGGTGTACCCAATGGCCTCAGAAACGCCTTCAGTTTTTCCATCAGTGGGGCGTTGTACTCGGTGATGATGGCGGCATGGTTGCCAAGCGCCCGGGGCGTGTGTTCCTCAAGGCCCACATGGCCAAGGCACATCATTTTCACGGCATGGTTTTTATCCACATAGGCTGTAAGCACATGCATGAAACTGTGTCGTCGCCCGGTATCATGTCCTGCAAAATTACCTTGTCCGGGTAGCCGGCGCCGTAAATCTGCGCCAGAATGGCGGCAGCCTCCTCAGGAGTGTGGGCCGTGTACACCTTTTTTCATGCCGTCGAACGGGTACTTCCAGTACAAAATGCTGGAGGACGGCTTCACAATAATGGGGTAAGCAAAGCCCAGCGCCTGCGGCGAAAGCGCCCCGGCGTCCCTTCGCCCCGGCTACGCAGACGGTTTTGGGGTAGGGATGGAATATTCGTCGCACAGCTCGTAAAAATCCGCCTTGGAGACGAGTTTGTCGCGCAAAGCGGGCCCGATGTACGGCGCCACACAGTTTTTCGGAAGCGTTTCTTTATTTCCATCAGAAGGCTGGCATAATCGTCCGTGCAGCCCAGCACCCACAGGTTTTCTCTGCGTGGGCATTTGCAAAGTCCGTCACAGTGCGGGCAAGCACGGCGGGCTCGTCCACATTTTCAATATAGGTGCAGTGCACAATTTTTTGAATACATGGTGTCGCCCATGGGCCAGCGGCCGAACGCGCTTTCCACGCCATACGCCTCGTGGAAGGCGCGCGCCACGGAATAGCAGTTCATGTCCGCACCGATAAGCACGGGAAGGATGGAAGGTGAAGCCACGATACAAACCTCATTTCCGGCCCCTTGCCGCAGCGGGAAGGCTGATGCCTGCCCGCAGAAAGGCGTGCGGCGGCGCAAAAAAGCGCGGCGCGGCGCGCCAAAGGCGCAGAAAGGGATAAAATCAATACTTTTCATTATATGCGCAAATGGCGTAATGTCAAGAAAGGCACCTGCCAACGCCGCGAAAAAAATACACGAAGCAGGCGCAGCCGCCCTCACGCAGCGTGCCGCTAGTATGCCCTGCGTCTGCGGCGGCCATGCGGAAAAATCAAACCCACGCGCTTTGCGTGGGTTGCACAAGGCTGAAAGGGCATATTGCGGGCAGGCCTCTTAAAAAGCAATGAAACTGCTTCCCGCCTGCATTGCCTGCCCGCAGCGCGGAAGGGGACCGTTCGCTGCCCGGGCGAAAGCCTGCCTGCTTTCGGCGGCTTCCGGCAGCTTGCTTCGCCTTCGCCGGAAGCAAAAGCTTTTTGCGGGCAGCCTTGACGGCACTGCCGCTGGTTTTCAAAGTCAATAAGAACCCGGCTGCGAAACGCTCAGCCGGCAATATTTTACTCCAAGTTTTTTACGGTCTTTTTGAAGCTCTGATTAAAACTTGCGATATTCAGTTTGCTCTGCGGCCCTTCGCCGCCTGAAATTGCCTACTGCATCGGCGTATCCCTTTTCAATATTGCCTGTAAACAACCTTTCAAAAGTGTACTCGCCCCGGCGCGCGGCCTCTTTCGCCTTTCCCTTTTTCTTCGAGAACTGCTACCTTCTTGCCGCCCTGCGGGGAATTACCGGTACATGGGCGTTCGTTCCCTTTCTTTGGCTGTGCCAATTTTATTTTTGGAAACAATATGGAAATGCTTTCCGTTCTGAAAGGCCCCCTTCGCCTTCTGCCAAGACGCCTTACCGTCTTGCATGGCAAACCCTTTCAAACGTTGAAATGACTTTCTTTACAATCATTTCGCCGCGACCCTTTCTTTACAAGGCCGGGCATCTATGTGTGCTCACCTTGTGCAAGACGCAATGCTCTTTTTTGGACGACGCTTTGCTGTGAGCCGTTGGCCATTGCCGCATTTCCTGCGGGCTTTCTGCCTTCGCAACACCGGGCTTGTTTGGCCTAGAGTCCTAATCGAACTGTGATAACAGCCGTTCGTCCCGAGTCATGCGCCCTGCACAAGGCTGCACGGGTTCTTCTGCCTGGTACATGGCTTCAACCCCTTTCCTTTTTTCTTGATTTTATTATACGCAAACAGCGCGCAGATTTCCATTCGCATACTGCATGAATTTTTGTTGTGCTCTATGGATAAAACGCTCAAAGCTATTGTGCAAAGCAGTTGACGGCCCGGCGGAAAGCGGCTATCATGGAAAAAACAGCGGCTGTGCTGCACGTTGCTTTTTGCAGGCGCGGCCGTATATTGAATATGGACAGGGAAAGAGGGGGCGAGGCCTGTGAAGGCTGGGTAAGAGTGGTGCGCCGTGCGCCGCTGGCGCTGGCATACGGCTGTGCAGACGAAGAGAGGCTGAGGGAGGTTTTTGCCGCGATGGGCGCGCAGGTGCGCGTGCTGAAAGGCGAAGACTGGGGCACGCGCCTTTGGCGTGCTGGCGGGCGAAGGCAGGGCCCCGCGGGCGAAGCGGAGGCCGCGGCGCCGCAGCAAAGCGTGCTGGTGTTTGCCTATTTTACCGATGCCCTGCTGGATAAGGCCGCTTGCAGCGCTTCGCACGGCGCAGCTCGCCTTTGATTACAAGGCGGCGCTGACGCCCACCAACCGCACCTGGACGTTGCAAATGCTTTTGAAGAGCTGAAACGCGAGCGCGCGCATATTGAGGCGCAGAGAGCAGGCCATGAAATTTGACAATATTCAAAAACAGGTGAGGCAGCGCTTGCGCGGGCTTTTCTTATGCGCAGGAAAACCCGGCGGCCGGTTTCCCGCGACATGGTCACTGTTACTGCGACGGCAGGCTGCTGTTCGAGCGGTTCTGGCGCGGGCGAGGCCGCGAGCCGCGTGTGTGCGCGCTGTGGGCGGAAGGGAAGCGGACGAGGCGGGGCGCATCCGTGGGATACGGCGCGTGCGCTTATTCCGGGCGCAGCAGGCGCCAAGGGTGCTGACGGGTGCGGTGCGGGAGGCCTTGTGTTTGACGGCAGGCCGTACCGCTGGGCCCTGTGCGAGCAGCGCAAAACAGACAGGCAGAACGGTTATGGTGCGTTGAAAACATGGTGGCTGTGCCATTTTGGCAAATAAAGCGCAGGGCGCGCCCGGCGGGTTTCGCCGTGCGCCCCTGCTTTTAGCGCTTTCGCGGAAGAGCCCCGGCTCTGCGGAGGGTAAAGGGCTTTTCGCCTCAGGCTTCGGGCGAAGCGGAAAGCGAAAAGCCGCCTTGCGGTTAATAAAAGGGTTATCCTGAAAAAGCGAGCCCTGTTTGCGGGCCGCGTGCCGGTGATATGGAAGGTGGCTCATATTCAGTGCCTCCTGAGAGGTCTGCCGGTATAAAGGCCCTTGAGACTTACGCAAGTCCCCGCTTTTGCCGGGGGCCTTGCTTTGACGGCAGGGCCCCGTCCATGCAGGCGACTGCCTGCCCCTTTGACAAAAGAAAGGCTTATGATATACTAAATCGTAAGTAGTAAGTAATAAGTGGCGGGCGGTGCGGCCCCGACCGCGGCACCTGCTGCCGGGATCATTTGGAGGTTTGTTATTATGAAGGATATGACGCTCACACAGGAATACTTCACCTGCGCGGTCAACAGCAAGGGGAAAATATCAAGCCTCAGCATAGAAAGGCAGGTGTGCCTTTTGGCCGCCGGCCTGCTGGAGCTGCAGATGGAGGGCTGCATCTCTATCGACAGAAATCTGCAAATCGCATCGCGGCGCGCTGCCCGCCGCAAAGCAGTATCTGGCGCCCTTTGCGTATGCCTTTCTGGATAAGCCCCGCCCGGTGAAGATGGAAAAGCTGCTGGAGGGTATACATACTCCTTTACAGACAGATATTTCAGGGAATTGACGGCGTCTGTTGAAAGCAGCTTGCAGCCATGGGCCTGGCGCGGCAGACGGCGTGGGCGGTGTGTTCGGCACTGTCAGCTATGTGCCTGCAAAAAGAGGCCATTCACGGCGTGACGGATATGATGCGGGCCGAGTTGCTGGAGGAGGCGAAGTGACCGAGGAAATTGCGGCGCTTGCCGTCCTGCTGGAGCGCGGCGGCTGCCTGAAGCCGTATTTTTCTCAGCTTGAGCAGAAGGAGATGCGTGCGCGCCTGAAAGAGATGCTGAACGCTCCCAATGGAAAAAACTGGTGAAAAAGTATGGTAGACTATGTGGAGAATATGATTGCAATCGTAACAGTGCTGGCCACGGCGCACAGCTGACAGGGGGGAGGCTGCATGTCCAGACAGCGCAGCATGGAGACGATAGCACGCGGGTATGTGACCATCGAGGAGCTGGTGCGGCTGACAGACGTGCGTTACAGCACGCTGAAGTTTATACAGAGCAGGGCCTGCTTCCCTTTGAGCAGGCAGAGGAAAACCTCACCCGGCGCTATTGCCGCACCCGGACATAGAGCGCATACGCCTGCTTCGAAAGCCTGCGTGCACAGGGCAGGACGATTGCGGAAGTAAAGGCGATAGTTTCAGCGCTTGAGCAGCCCGGCGGCAAACGCTGCCTGGATGCCGGGCAGCAGCTCCCGCAGGGGATGGAAAGATGAGGACGGGGGTTCAGGCAGGACATGCCCGTGCTGCGGGATCCTATTTTGATGCTGCGCTCACCCGGATAAACAGAGGCGGACAGGTGGATGGCGGAAAACTGGCTGGAAAAGGTGCGCCTTGGTTTTCCAAGCACAGAAAGGCGCCGGAGGGCTGGGGGGGGAAAAATAATTTTTGCTCGCAAAGCGGCCGTGCAGGCGCGCTTTCGAGGAAGAGCGACAGCAAAGCGGCGCGCGGCACCGAAGCTGCTGGACGCCGCGCGCTCTGTGCTGTGAGGTCAGAGTCCCTTTTGTGAGAAGCACGCAGTGAAAATTGCGGCCAGCGCATGCATGGCTGTATACCCACAGGGCGAAACTCTGGGTGAGTAGCCAGTGAAAGTTCTGCCTGCCGGGGGCGGCGTGGGCCTGAAGCTCCCGCCCGATATTCCCCAGAGGCCGTCCATGAATGGAAAAAACCTCTGAGCCTATGGCGGTGCGCAGGGCGGTGCAGCCCTTTTTCACGCGCATAGTGTTCAGTCTCTTCAAAACAGCGCACCCAGGCGGTGCTCTAAAAAAAGCGGCCCTGCTCAAAAAGCCACAACATTTCCACTTCCAGGCAGCGATAAAACAGTTCGCGGCATAAAAGTCATCGGAGAGAGGTGGGTTTCATCCCTGCCGAAGCCAGCCATGGTGCCAACCGGCCGAGCCCTGACCTTGGCGGCACCACGGCGCGCGCTTCATCCACCACCGGGGCGTGCCCTTGCCATAAAGGCGGCCAGTGCGGGCAGGGGTTTTGCACAGTGTAACTGAAACGTATAAACTTTCCACAGGGCCCGCCCCGCTTTTATGTGCCCGGCCGCGCCCGCGCGCTTCAGTGTGGGAAACTGCTGCCCGCATGCGCGCCCGACGGCGGCCTTGTCCAGCAAAGGGGTGCGTTGCAGTTCAAAGAGCAGAACTCTATCATCTCGTCCATGCTGGGTACAGTCCCAGGCGAAGGTTCCGTTTGGTAACAGTGGGCACGAAGTAGTCCCGCTTTTTTTTCGCCGGAGGCAAGGGGTGCCGTACGCCTCATGGGAGGGTAAGCGGCATGCCGCCGCAGCTGGCAGAATTTTGTGTGTTCCATCATGTGTCTCCTTTTTCCTGTATGTTTTTCTGTATGTGGGCGGCGGGCTGCGCGGCCATGCCGCAACGGCGCTGTGCACAGCTTCCCGGCAGCATCAATGGGCAGAAAGATAATATCGGGCCTCAGTTTTTACGGCATCGCCTTCGGCCGGAGCTCACCTTCTTGCCTTCCGGAAGGCGGGGTGCGCCGTCTGCGCTGCCGTGGGCTGAATACTGCGAAACACCGCCCTGGCATCCCTGCACGGGAGGCCAACACCGCAGGGTGGCCGAGCTCGAGAGCGCAGCCGGTGCATGCCGGGGTGCCTCTTGGCGGTGATGCTTCCCCTGTCCACTGATGCTGTCAGTATAAAGAAAAAAGCGGACACGGTGTGTCCGCTTTTTGTAAAACCGAAAAAATTTCAGCCGGCCTGCTCACGGCTTTTCCACCGGCACGCCCTGCCGGTATAACTGAAAGCGGATGCGTGCTGCCTCGTCTGCCACGGCCTTTTGCAGTTCGGGCGGGTTAAAGCACGGCTATGGAAGAACCGAAACCCCAGCATGGACGCCGGAAACCCACCGCTCGGCCAGCGCGCCGACACAAAAGCGCCCGTCCGGCAGCCGGGTGACATCCTCCGGGCAGAACAGGTCGTACACGCGGTGCGCTGCGTCGGGCAGGAACATTAGCTCCATCTGCAGCATGCACGGCGGTTCTTCCCCTGCAAAAGGCGGCGGCGCGCCGTGCGCGCCGGGCTCAAGCCCTTCTCTAGCACCAGGCGCCCAGCATGCGGCACAATTTGAAGTTGCGCCATTCGCCGCGTGCAAGGCAGAAGGCCTGCAGATACCAGGCGCTACTTTTTATAGCGCACAGTTTTGCAGGCTCTGTTGTACGCTGCGTCCTTTCTCCGTTTGCGCTGAAATAAGTAAAAGGCCAGGCGCCTGCGGCTGAGAATGGCGGCCTTCAGCGTTTGGAACAGCGGCTCCTGCGCGGCCTCCAGGCCCCAGGGCAGAAAATCCACCCCAGCCAGTCGCCGGGTGGGCCAGCGCGCCGAAAGCTTGTTCAGCGCGGTGGCGGCGCTTTCGCTGCCAAGCACCGCTATGCCGCGCAGTCCGGCCAGCACCTCTGTCTGCTCGGCCTCGCTGAGCAGGGCGGTGTCCAGCCGGTAGCCCTCCGCAGCGCCACGCCGCCCGTGCGCGCCCTGGGCGGGCGTACACTGGCACGCCCGCCGCGCTGAGGGCGTCGATGTCGCGGCGGATGGTGCGCTGCTCACTTCAAGCGGCGCGCCAGCTCGCCGCGCTGTGGCGCCG
>VOFH01001687.1_pt1 | contig 27617 bp, 50 predicted proteins | sample 5384091 | NCBI WGS metagenome assembly VOFH01 (sample SAMN12384727, study PRJNA508395) | human gut metagenome | isolation source: healthy gut G | host: Homo sapiens
GACCAAAGAATGGCGATGAATCCAGTAACTAATGGCGGAATTAATCCTAAAGTGTTAAATATGCCAGATTACCGTGATTTTGCAGTGAAATTTGATAAACCTGGTTCTGTTGAAAAGCAAGACATGGCTGAATGGGCAAAATACTTAGACATGATGGCTGCCTTAAATCAACTAATTTCCGTGGTTTTGGTCAGATGAAACTAAATCTAACCGTTTATTCCAACTTTTAGATAATCAAAAACGTCAATGGATGGAAAATATTCATACTCCAAATGATGAAAACTTGGCTCCCGAAGGTCGCGTGATTGATTCGGCAATTATCTGAACACCAAGATGAAGGATGGCTTGAAGGTTACGTTTTGACAGGCAGACATGGTTTCTTTGCTACATATGAAGCATTTGGCCGTGTAGTTGATTCAATGCTTACCCAACACATGAAGTGGTTAAGAAAGGCTAAAGAACAAACTTGGCGTCATGATTATCCAGCTTTGAACTTAGTTGATACTTCAACTGTTTTCCAACAAGATCATAACGGTTATACTCACCAAGATCCTGGTATGTTAACCCACCTTTATGAAAAGAACCGTCCAGATTTAATTCATGAATACTTACCAGCAGATACTAACTCACTTCTTGCTGTATCTGATAAGGCATTTAGAGATCGTGAATGCATTAACGTTTAGTAACTTCAAAGCAACCTCGTCCGCAATGGTTCTCGATTGAAGAAGCTAAAAAGTTAGTTGATAAAGGTCTTGGCTACATTGACTGGGCATCAACTGATAAGGGTGCTAAGCCAGATGTTGTCTTTGCTTCCACTGGTACTGAACCAACGATTGAGTCGTTAGCTGCGATTGATTTATTGCATAAAAAGTTCCCAGACTTAAAGATTCGTTACATTAATGTTATTGATGTCATGAAATTAATGTCTCCAGAAAAGAATCCGAATGCAATCAGCAATGAAGAATTCGATCGTCTTTTCCCTAAAGACACACCAGTCATCTTTGCATGGCACGGCTTTAAACCAATGATGGAGTCAATTTGGTTTGATCGTGGACGCGGAAAGAATGATGTTCATATTCATGGCTATGAAGAAAATGGTGATATTACTACGCCATTTGATATGCGAGTATTGAACCATATGGATCGCTATGATTTAGCAAAAGATGTTGTCGAAAGTGTTCCTGAACTAAGTGAAAAAGAATGCTGACTTTATTGATGAAATGGATAGCTTGCTTGCTAAACACCATCAATATATTCGCGACAATGGTAAAGATATGCCTGAAGTTACAGAATGGCAATGGAATGGCTTAAAATAGAGTTTAATAAATGATTTTTATAGAAAGACCTAATAAATGTTAGGTCTTTTTTTATGGTTAATTAGTTATTAAAATTAGCTCTATCCTAAGTGCAGCATAGCTGTTATAATGAACTTATAGAATGTAAGTGTAATTTTATTAGTAAAATATTGAAGGGATGATTGGATGGAATTTAAAGATGTCTTAGCACGTGAACATGCAACAAGAAAATTCACGGATCAAAGAGTAAGTGAAAAACTGTACGTAAGGTTATCGAAGAAGCACAAAGAACACCATCTTTACTTAATTCGCAGCCTTGGCGCATTTATGTTGCTGAAGGTGAAGTAGCAAAAGCAATTAGAAAAGAACACGAAGAAAAGACTTTGGCTAATGAAGAACCTCACGAAGAATTTGATTCATTATTAAAAGTTGAATGGGATACGTTTCCAAGCAAGAACATGGCAACAATGAGTGAAACTTTAGATTATTTCTTACGAGGAGAAACAGATGATTTTGATCAAGCTCAACTAAAATTATTCAATGCTCCTGTAATTGTTTTCTTACTATTCCTAAACAATCTCCAGCTTGGTCAATCTTTGACTTAGGTGGCTTTTCACAGACTTTAATGCTGGCTGCAAATAATCGTGGCTTAAGTACAATGCCAGCACATGCTTTTGTTAAGTATCCAGAAGTAATTAGAAAATATTTGAATATTCCAGAAGATGAAACAATTGAATTGGGATTGGCTTAGGATATCCTAATAAAAAAAGGCAACGATTAATGATTATAAGTCTAAGCGTGTACCACTGGATGAAATTTTAAAATTAAGAAAATTTTAACCATGATTTCCTGAAGAATTGAATATAGGTATTCTAGTTCCTCAGGATTTTTTATGTCCAATTATTTAAAATAAAATTAAAATATGGCATAATTATAAAAAAATGGTAAAAGGGATGAAAATAATGACTTTATTAGTTTCTCCGCAGCAGTGGGCTAATTGGGATCAATGGTATAACTACACTTTGCCTGGCTATGTTTTAATTTTAGGAACTATCTTTTTTATTTGTGGGCTTAATCCCATTTTTATGTGTAAAAAATAAATTAACGGCGATTTTATTTGGACTAACGACTACAACTCTATGCGTTTTTTAGGCCTATCGTATTTTAAAAATAAGGAATCAACAGAATATAGGAAGGAAAATCATTACTTAACTGCAATGGTAAGAGTATATGATGCTCAAATTTTTGCCAAAAAGTATTATGATCCAAATGAAATTGAAGCATTTAAATATGTGGCAGATATTAATACACCTTCTCATTTGCCTTCGATTTATCAAAAATTCCTGTTAAACAAGAAGTTACTTATCTTGGTAAAATGATTATTATGCCTTTGTTAAACTAGATAATACAGTGATGAAATTTAGTTTAGCAGATTGTAAGAAGATTCCTGGTAATAAAGCCTATTTTACTGGTTATCATTTTAAGATACGAAATAAGAAATTCTTTTGAAATTAGGTTTTATTGATTTAAAACATGATTTACGCGATAAGATTGAGTTACCAGCAGATTCTTATAATAAGCAAGTATCAGAGAATATTGAAGAAAATTACAATCATCCAGGATTAGTTGCAAACTGGATCCCTGATTCGGAGAAATAATGCTAAAATAGAGATGTAATTATTTAATATATAAAAAGGTGAAGATCACTTGTCTACAAGTACTATAACTACTAATTTAATTGTAATTTTCATAACGTTTTTAATTGCGATATTCTTTGTTGTTGCCGAATTTGCTTTAGTGCAAACTAGATCTAGTCAGCTAGAAGATATGCTAGCAAACGGTCAAGGTAGCAGTCCTAAGAAATTAAAGCGAGCATTATACATGGTTCATAACTTAAATGAATCATTATCTACTACTCAAGTAGGTACGACCTTGGTCGGTGTTATTTTAGGTTGGATTGGTCAAGGAACGATCGAAGAGTTATTGACTGATGTATTTAAGATGACGCCCTGGTTTGGAGTAAAGACTAGCGGAGTATTAGAGCAACTTTAGGTGTTGTACTATTAACATACTTAGAAGTTGTTGTAACTGAAATTGTCCCAAAAAAATATTGCCATTGATATGCCTGTTAAGTGTTTGATGGCTGTTGTTACTCCTTTGACTGTATTTCATACGGTAGTATACCCATTTGTTTGGCTACTTAACCATAGCGCCAATGGCTTACTTCATTTGTTGGGAATGCAATCAGCTGATGAAGAAAGTGAAGTTTATTCACAATCTGAAATTCTCCGTTTATCGCGTAATGCTGTGACTGGCGGTTCACTTGATAAAGACGATTTGTTATATATGGAGCGTGCCTTTGAATTAAATGATAAGGTTGCTAAAGATATTATGACTGACCGTACTCAGCTTCAAGTTTTGAATGCCACTGATAATGTTAAGACGGCTTTAAAGAAATATATTGAGGATGGTTTCAGCCGTTTTCCAGTTGTTCGTGATAACGATAAAGATGATATTGTGGGGTATGTTTATGCATATGATATTGTAAGTCAAGATCAGGAGAATCCTGATGTTCCCATTACTAGAATTATTAGAGCGATTATTACTGTGCCTGAATCAATGTTGATTCAAGATATTTTGAAGTTAATGATCAAAAACACACTCCAATTGTTCTAGTAGTAGATGAATATGGTGGTACCAGTGGTATCGTAACGGATAAAGATATTTATGAAGAACTCTTTGTTCGATCAAAGATGAAATCGATGATGTTTCCGATGAATATATTGTTCGTGACGATCACGGCGACATTCATGTTTCAGGAAAGACTACTTTATACGATTTTGAACGTTACTTCCATACTAAGCTTAAGAGTTTTGAAGACAGCGATATAATTACTATCGGTGGCTATATGATGGAACATTACCCTAACCTAAAGAAGGGTGAATCTGTTGACTTAGAAGGCTTTAAGTTTAAGTTAGTAAATATTGAACAAGGTTTCATGCGTTGGTTCCTTGTTTCTAAGATAGCTAAGGATACTGGCAAAAAAGCAGCAGATAGCGATCAAAATAGTGAAGAAAAAGCCAAATAATCGGCAAAAGCACCTTAAGATGGGTGCTTTTTTGATAATTAAATGTTATAATTCTACTAATAACAAAGCATTTATAAAAAAGATATAGAGGGTTAAGATGCAAAATAGTGATAATATTGACAACATTATTGATCGTGTTTTATTCAGCCAGGATGATATTGAAGAAATTTGCCAAAGACTGGGCAAACAATTGACTGAAGACTACGCTGGAAAATTTCCTTTAGTCATTGGTGTATTAAAGGGTGCAGTTTATTTCATGACGGATTTAACTCGTCACATGAATGTAAAGATGCAAAATGATTTCATGGATGTTTCAAGTTATGGCGACGGTTTTGAGTCAAGCGGCAAAGTTAGACTAGATATTGACGTTCAAGCTGATGTCAAAAATAGAGACGTTTTACTCGTTGAAGATATTGTTGATACTGGTCATACTTTGAAGTTTATGAAGGATTTATTAACTAAGCGCGGTGCCAAGAGCGTAAAATGCTGTGCTTTGCTTAATAAAACTGAACGTCGTGAAGATGATGTAGTTGTAGATTACTTTGGATCAAAAGTTGAAAATGAATTTGTTGTTGGCTATGGTCTAGATTACTTAAATGCATATCGTAATTTACCTTATGTCGGTGTTTTAAAACCAGAAGTTATTCAGGCAAACTTAAATCGTTAATAATTAAAATATTACTTTAAAAGACAATCATAAAAGGGTTGAAAGCTACTCGTTAGAGATAGTTTCAACCCTTTATTTGTAAATTAATTCTGCTGATTGTGCTTCTTCATATAGTAGTAAACTGGTAATCCCAAAGCCGTTAATCCAATTCCAGTTATTGAAAGCCAAAATTCATTAATTACGGTACTAATTACAATAAACAAACCGCCGCCGATTGAAATGATGGGGATAATTGGGTACCAAGGAACAACATATGGACGATCTAGCTTAGGTTCACGATAGCGTAGAACTACCACTGCGATTGAAATTAATGTTGTAAAGGTCCACATGACAAATACCAACATATTAGTTAAGAGATCAAAAGTTCCTAAAAAATCATTATTAAGGAAACAGTCAAGATAATTAAAGCACTAATTGTCGGCACACCTGTATTAATGTTAGTACGGCCGATTTTATTTGAAAATGGCAACATTTTATCTTTTTGTTAGAGTATATGGAATTCTCATTCCGGTAAGCATGAAGCCATTAATTGCTCCATAAACAGAGATTAAAATTCCAATTGTAATTAATTTGCCGCCCAGACTGCCAAAGAGCTTTAATGAGGCAAGATAAGCTGTATTTTGGTTGCCAATTATTTCTTTAAAGGGAATTGCAGTTAAGAAAGCATAATTTACTAACACATAAATCAGGGTAATTGCGGATAGTCCGATAATAATCGCTCTTGAAAGGTTCTTTTCTGGTTCCTTTACTTCACCAGCTAAATTGGTAACATTAATCCAGCCATCATATGCAAATAAAGCAGCTAATAAACCACCACTTAAACCAGCCCAAAAGAAACATTATGGCCAGAACTTAAGGGAAGTAAGTTGACACTAATTTTAGCTGGATTAAAAAAGACCAAAAATCACAATTAAAGCAATTGAATTGCCCTTCAGAATTGTCATCGCTGACTGCATTCTGGTTGAGAACTTGGTAGAAATAAAATTTAAACTCATTAAAAAAGAGCGAGCAATAAAGCAATCAGGGTTGCATATTTAGTAGGGAAACCAAATAAGACAGCAAACTGTTGCCCAAATACCACGCTTAAAGCGGCGATATTGGCAGGAAAGTAGACCAGCATTTGTGCCCAGCCAAATAAAAAGCCCCAAACTTTCCCATAAGTATATTCAATATATTTAATTGATCCGCCAGTAACTGGGAGTGCAGCAGCAATTTCAGAAACTGTTAGACCAGAAGCAATAGAAACGATACCGGCTAGAATCCAAACAAAAAAGAGTTAAAGATGGTGTACCTGTTTCATGACTAATGCTACCAATTTTAAAGAAGACACCCCGCCAATTACAGTTCCCACCACGGTTGCCAGAGCTTGTCCAAAGCTAATTTGTCTTTTCAATATGTGCTTTCCTTTCAATTCATTTATAACTTTTAGTATTGATATCATTTTATACTAAATTTTAGTGAAAGTGGTATAGAAAGGAGAAGTTCGTTAAAATAACTAATGGAGGGATGATTGTGCATCGTTATCGACATAAATATACTTTTCCAAGTATTATTATTTTGCTCATTCTAGCCTTTTCTGGACTGGTGTGGGGATATTTCAACATGAAGCAAAATACAACTGTGCCACGTGGTTCAAATATGAGCGTGCTTGGAATTGAATTAGATCAAACTAAAGATTATATTGACCTTCATAAATTAGAAAAGAACGGTATTTCATTTGTTTATTTGCGTTCAACGCAGGGGAAGTCGTATTTTGACGACAATTATTTGCTTTTACCGTGATCAACTTCAGGGGACTAATCTTAATTTTGGTACAATTATTGCCTATAGTGATGAAACCAGCAATCAGGATCAGTATCAATATTTTGTAAATAAAGTAGGAACTAATACTGGCAGTTTACCAGTTATGATTGTACCGGCTACAAATCACTTAACGAAATCATATTGGAAAAAATGGGTGAATTTGCTCAGATGATAAATAATCTTGGCAAGAGAACGATGATAGCAGGTGACTATCATTATCATAATTACTTTCCAGAAGGAACAAGATTTTTTATATACGGGAGCAAGTTTAAAAGATAGGCGACATTATGCCTTTTGGTGTTACACTCAAAATGGAAGAGTTAAAAATATTGATAATTTAGATCGAGATGTAACAATGTTTGCTTACATTGGTACCAATACGCAATATGCGCAATTATATAGTCAAGAAAAACACAATAGAGGAAGTAAAATGTATTCACAAGCAGTTTCACAAGTTCTAGAAAGAGAGCACAAGACTAAACCAACTTTAATTCAAGAGCGGACGTATGATGCAATACGCAATGGTGCAAGTCTGGTTGGACTAGCTAAGACTGGTACGGGAAAGACTTTGGCATATGGATTGCCAGTAATGGAGCGCGTTGCAGACATTGGCGGTCGAGGGATAATTATAGAGCCAACAACTGAACTAGCATTCAAACGAGAAATAATCTTTTGCATTATGCCAAAGCTTTAGGACTTAAAACAATTGCACTAGTTGGGGCTGGTAATAGAAAAAGACAATTAGAGCGTTTAAAAAAAGAAAAGCCAGAGATAATTATTGCTACTCCAGGAAGATTTTTTGACTTTCTATCAGAGAATCGAATTAAGTATCAAGATATTAATGCCTTAGTAATTGATGAGGCAGATGATATTCTAGCATTTGCAAAATTAGATTTATTGAGTTCCTTAGGACAAAATTTATCTTCCACAGCTCAAATTTTACTTTTTGGTGCCTCAGAATCTGAAGTTACAAAAAATGCAGAAAATCTTTTTAATCATACTTTTTTATTAGTTGATGTACGCCCAGAGCAAAAGTCTGAAGTTAAACATTATTTCTTGCAAGTTTCAAATGAATATAAAATGCAGTTTCTACAACGCTTAGCAAAGTTAGATAAATTCAAAGGTATCCTGTTCTTTGACAGTAGCGAAACTGAAATGAGATTTGCGCGAATTTTTAATCACAGCAAGACTAAATTTGCTGTTTTAAGTAATGAAACGAGCAAGCAAAACCGTGAAAAGTTGCTTAGTGATTTCAGAGCAGGTCGAATTAAGTTTTTATTTGCGACTGATTTAGCTGCGCGTGGCTTAGATTTACCTGATGTTAGTTATGTCATTAATTTTGAAATACCAAGTGAAGTTAATACATACTTGCATCGTAGTGGTAGAACTGGACGGATGAATAAGTCAGAACAGTCGTTACTCTTGGGGACGATCATGATTTTAGAAACCTAAAGAAATTGCTGGCTGGTACGTATCAAATTGAAAGAGCATATTTTGCTGGCTATAGTTTAACCACTGAAAAACCTAAGCTTAAAAAGGAAGAGAATGCAGAAAAGAAAGAGAATAAAAAGGTGGAAAAAATAAGCCAAAGCATAAAAAGAAACGTTGGCGTAATAAGAAAAATAAAGGATATCATCCTCGAAAGAGCAGAGGAGAGAAATAATGTCATCTTTAGTTAAATGGCTTGAAACTTACGTTTTACCTCCTGCATCTCGCTTAGCTCAAGTCCGCTGGCTAGTTGCAATGCGGGATACTTTTATTTCTTTACTACCAATTACAATGGCTGGTTCAATTGCAATGCTATTTAATAGCATCATTAGAGCCGCTAAAGTGCAAATGCATTGGGATACCTTTTATTCTTTAATGCAGCCGATTGTCGCAATTGATAATATTATTTGGGAAGGTACATTTGCACTTTTTGCAGTTTATTTTGCGATTTCTTGGGGCTATCACTTAGCTAAGACCTATGAAGTAAATCGTTTTGCTGGTTCAGTTGCTTCCTTAGTTGCTTTTTTGCAATGAGTATTAGCGATTCAGTGAAATTACGTATTGATGGAGATGTGGTTGATATTAAAAATGCTTTTGATATTAAGCAGTTTTCAACAATGGGATTATTTACCGCTATTATTTTTGGCTGTATTGGGACTGCCTTGTTTATTGTATTTTATTAGGCAAGAATTCGGCTTAAAGTTGATACCAGTATGCCCCATGCGGAATGGGTAGCATTTAGTACTTTAATTCCAATTCTACTTTCAGTATTTATTGTTGGCTTTGTTAATTACGCCTTTCAACGGCTTACTGGAACTTATTTTGGTAATTGGCTTCTTGCTACTATTCAGCGTCCCTTGGTTAATTTGGGGCAGGGTTTTGGAGTCGTCTTATTGGTTACCTTTCTAGTTCAAATCTTTTGGTTCTTTGGGATTAACGGCATTAGCGTTTTAACTCCAGTAATGGACTCTTTGTGGTTAACTCCAGAAAATATTAACGTTACAGCTGTTCGAAATAGTGAGCATGTACCATATATTTGGGTTCGTGATTCATTTAATGTATTTGCTTGGTTTGGTGGAGCAGGAGGTACATTAGTATTAATTATTGCGATCTTAATGTTTTCTAAACGTAAAGATTATCGAACAATAGCGAAGATGGCTGTAGCACCTGGGGTATTTAATATTAATGAGCCTATTATTTTGGCTTACCTGTAGTTTTTAATCCAGTTTATTTAATTCCATTTGTTGTTGCTCCGCTTGTAAATGTATCACTAGCATATTGGGCTACAACGGCCGGCCTAGTTAATCCGGTTCAAATTTTTGTTCCAACAGTAATGCCGCCACTTATTGGACCATTTCTAGCATGTAATTATGACTGGCGTGCTATTGTTTTAGCGCTTATTAATATGGTAATTGCACTTCTTATCTGGATGCCGTTTGTTTTTGCAGCTGACAAGATTGCTAAACAAGATAATAATCAACGCAATTTCTATTTACCACAGTATTAAATTTTTAATAGTTAAAAGTCAGTTTTTATGTTAAAGTAGAAACTGATTCTGACCCCGTAGTTCATCTGGATAGAACAATGGTCTCCCTAAACCGTAGAGGTGAGTTCGAATCTCACCGGGGTCATAATTAAAAAGGTATGTACTTCAATTATAAGGAGTACATACCTTTTGAATATCAGACGTATTTTAATGGATTGATAAAAATTTTCAAACAACCCAGAGAAAAAAATAATTAATAAGATGGCAATAATTCCAATTAAAAAATATTTAGTCCTTCGGGGATAGGAATTTCCTAAAAGAAAAACCAGACAGAACACTATAATGGTAATCAGAATTGCAGCCAGAGATAAAAAAACTAAACATAATATATTTCACTTTCCTTATAATATATAAGTATAAATTAGTTCGGCTAATAGTACCAAAGAAAATTGAATTAGGCTATAGTATAAGAGATAAGCTATAAGGCGAGGAAATATTTATGAAGAAAATCAAAGTTATGACTGTTTTTGGAACTAGGCCAGAAGCTATTAAGATGGCCCCTTAGTGTTAAAGCTAAAACAAGATGAGCGGTTTAAGGAAATAACGGTAGTAAGTGCGCAGCACCGTGAGATGCTTGATCAGGTGTTAGATATTTTTAAAATCAAACCTGATTATGATTTTAATATTATGCACAAAAATCAAACTTTGGAAGATATTACTTCAAAGGTATTGATTGATATGGCAAAAAGTAATCAAAACAGAACGTCCAGATATCGTTTTGGTTCATGGTGATACAACCACTAGCTTTGCGGCTGGTCTTGCAACGTTTTATGAACAAACTACTTTAGGTCATGTTGAAGCAGGTCTTAGAACCTGGAATAAATATTCACCGTTTCCTGAAGAAATGAATCGGCAAATGACAGATGATTTAGCAGATTTGTATTTTGCACCAACTGAATTAAGTAAAAAGAATTTAATTAAAGAAAATCATCTAAGCGATAATATTTATGTTACTGGAAATACGGCAATTGATGCATTAGAGCAAACAGTAAAAAAGATTATCACCATGACGTTCTTGATGAGATTAAACCTGGCAATAGAGCTATTTTAGTTACTATGCACCGTAGGGAAAATCAAGGTGAACCGATGAGACGCGTTTTTAAAGTAATGAAGCAGGTAGTTGATAGTTATGATGATGTAGAAATTATTTACCCGGTTCATCTTTCACCAAGAGTTCAAGAAGTTGCAAAGGAAGTATTGGGCGGGGGACCCTCGAATTCACTTGATTAAACCACTTGATGTAGTTGATTTTCATAATTTGGCTAAAAGAAGTTACTTTTTATTATGACTGATTCAGGTGGGGTACAAGAAGAAGCACCTTCTCTTGGTAAACCGGTATTAGTTTTTACGCGATACGACTGAACGCCCAGAGGGTGTTGAAGCAGGAACTTTGAAGCTTGTAGGCACTGAAGTAAATAAGGTTCATGATGAAATGATTCGCTTACTTGAAGACAAGAATGCCTATGATGAAATGGCTAATGCTAAGAATCCATATGGAGATGGCAAGGCTTCAGATCGAATTATGGATGCAATTGCTTATTATTTTGATAAAGAACATAATCAAAAACCAGCAGATTTTAGATAAAAATAAAGCTCCAGAAATTAATCTGGAGCTTTTTTCATTATTTCTTATTAAAATGATCTTTAAATTTTTTTAGCAAACTTGTTACTAGTATTAAGGAAAATTGATTTAGTAGTTAAATAGTTAAAAATACCTACTAAAATTTGATCGACAATTTTTTACAAAAAGAGCATTCCAGTGAAGCCAGGAAATACCAACTAACATAATTAAGTTATCAGGAATCAAACTGATAATTCGGTAAATAAAGAATAAACATAATTGGTAAACAACGCCATGCTGCTTATCAACATTTTGAATGAAGACGCCATGTTTATTAAAAAGAAAAAGAGGCTAAGTTAGAAATAATGAAAGCGACTGTGTTGGCATAAATTACTGGAATTTTCCAAACATTATGAAATAAAAGAAAGCAGACAATATTGATAACTGCTGCTAAAAAGCCAAAGATAACGTAAACATAAAAGTTTCGGTGCCTGGCAACAAGCTTACTTCCAAGCTCTCGTAACTGGGCTTGGGTAATCTTTTTGCCCCTTTCTTTATGATGATTTTTAGTCATTAAATGCCTCGACTATTTCTTCGGTAGCTTGATCAATTAAATCAATATCTTCGTCATCAACAGCGTTTTCGATTTTTACTGGTTTTGCTACTTCAACTGCGCCGCACTTAATAAATGCCTTTTCAAAGTCATCTACGTTTTCACAATAATGATCTTTGTATGTTTTATCTCCAGACCCCATAACGGCGAATTTTTTACCCGATAAGTCAAGAGTAACTAATTGGTCATAAAAGTCTTTTAATTCATCAGTCATCACACCTTCGCCGTAAGTATAAGTAACCATTACGCAAAGATCAGCATCAAGATAAGAAGAAGCATCTGCAAAACTGACATCAATATTTTCTACGTCAAAACCTGCATCTTGTAAATTTTCTTCTAAAATTTCTGCCATATCTTCATCATTACCAGTCATACTGGCAAAGACAATCTGTGCTTTCATGTAAAAAAACTTCTTTCTATAACGTTTTCTCCTATTATACTAAAGAAAGTTGGTGGTTTGTAATCTTAAGAGAAATTATTTAAGAAAAGCTTTATAATGAATGGTTGAGACTGTCTTAATGACTACTAAATTATGTTTATTTAAGGTATGCTAATAGTATATAAATATTAAAAAGGAGATTTTTTAATGATAACAATTAAGTCAAAACGTGAACTTCAGGGTATGCAAAAATCAGGTCGCGTTTTAGCAGCAATGTTTGAAGGCTTACGTGATGTTATTAAGCCTGGAATTTCTACTTGGGAAATCGAAGAATTTGCTCAAGATTTTATGAAAAAACATGGTGGTCGTCTTTCAGAACAAGGTTTTGAAGGCTATAAATACGGCACTTGTATTAGTGTCAATGACGAAATTGCACATGCCATTCCTCGAAAAGATAAGATCTTAAAAGAAGGCGACTTAGTTAGTGTTGACGTAACTTGTAACGTCGATGGCTATGAAACTGATTCATGCACTACTTACGGCGTTGGTGAAATTTCTGCTGAAGATCAAAAATTAATGGATGTTACCAAAAAGGCAATGTACATGGGAATTGATCAAGCTGTAGTTGGTAATCGTATTGGTGATATTGGTAGCGTTATTCAGAACTACGTTGAAAATGAAAATGGCTACGGAGACGTTCGTGAATTAGTTGGTCACGGAATTCAACCATCTATTCATGAAGATCCTGAAGTTCCTCACTGGGGTAAGGCTGGTCACGGCTTACGTTTACGTGAAGGTATGACAATTACTGTTGAACCAATGGTCGAAGCTGGTGGTGATTGGAGAATTGAACAAAAGACTGTTTCTGATCCAAACGATGACTGGGGTTTACTACGCAACTCCAGATGGCTCAAAGTCAGCACAATTTGAGCATACTTTTGCTATCACTCCAGATGGTCCAAAGATTTTGACTTTGCAAAAGCCATATGATGGCTATGAAAAGTATCTTCCTCATTTTTTAGATGAAGATTAATAAGTAAAATATTTTATGAAATCTTTTCTCAATCAGACTAGGAACCGTACAGCAAATTTTATTCAATTACTATCAAAACATATTAGCCAGGGTGAAATAAACCAAAATTCCATTATTATTGCTTATTATGTATTGTTAAGTATTTTTCCAATCATAATTATTATTGGAAATGTTTTACCTTTATTTAGTATTGATACCAAGCCAATTGCTCGTTATTTAGAATTGATTTTTCCAAGTCAAGTTTCAAGCTTAATTATGCCGATTGTTAATGCTTTATTGAAAAACATTCAAGTGGATTTATTTCCTTAGGTATTGTAGTTGCAATTTGGTCATTGAGTTGTTTGGTTAATTCGATTCGCTTGGGCGCAAATAAAATTTATGGCGTTGATAAGCAAGAAAAGGGAAAATCTTGGTGGAATTATTTACTAGCCAGAACTTTCACTTTTGCTTTATCAGTAATTTTAGTAGTTGGATTTTCAATAATAATTTTCATTTTCACTTTTGGTAGACAAATTATGGAATTTTTGGCTCCAATTTTTAACCTATCCTTATGGTGGGTTTATAAATTAGAAAATTATCGCTGGCCGATCATAATTTTAATGACAGTGATAGTGAATTTGTACATTAACTATGTAATTCCAAATATTCGAGTTCAAAAACGTGTGGTTTGGCCAGGAGTATGGTTTACTGTAATAAGCTGGAGTGCCTTATCATATTTCTTTGGGTTATACCTAAGACAATTTGGGACACGCTGGCAAAATTACGGGATTGTAGGCTCATTTATTATCTTTATGCTTTTGGCTTAATGTAGGTTCATTCTTATTATTGCTGGGTATTTGTATTAATGCAGCAGGAGACGAACTAAAAGGTAGAAAGATTGAATACAGTCAAAGCCCGATTTTGAGAATTTTTAGAAAAACAAAGAATTACCTAAATAAGTTGACGTAAGTTTGGTAAAATACATTATGGAAAGCTTATTTTTGTGAGGAGAATAAAATGAAAGTAAGAAAAGCAGTTATTCCAGCAGCTGGATTAGGAACTAGATTTTTACCTGCAACTAAGGCTATGCCTAAGGAAATGGTACCAATTGTTGATAAACCAACAATTCAATTTATCGTAGAGGAAGCAAAAAATCAGGAATTGAAGATATCTTGATTGTTACTGGTAAGAACAAGCGCTCAATTGAAGATCACTTCGATGCTAACCCAGAACTAGAACAAGATTTGGAAGAAAAGGGTAAGACTGAACTTTTACACTTGACTCAATCAATTACTAATTTAGGTGTTAACCTTTACTACACTCGTCAACCACACCCAGCTGGTTTAGGAGATGCGATTTTAAGAGCTCGCAGCTTCGTTGGGGATGAACCATTTGCTGTTATGCTTGGTGACGATTTGATGGACGATAAAGTTCCATTAACTAAGCAATTGATTGATCGCTATGACAAAACACATGCTTCAACTATTGCTGTTATGCCTGTACCACACGAAGAAGTTTCTAAGTATGGTGTTATCGATCCAGATAACGAAATTGAACCAGGTTTGATTAACGTTAAAGCCTTTGTTGAAAAGCCAGATGTTGATAAGGCACCTAGTGATTACGCAATCATTGGTCGTTACTTATTGACTCCAGAAATTTTTGATATTTTAGCACATCAAAACCTGGTCGTGGTGGTGAAATTCAATTAACTGATGCTATTGATACTATGAACAAGACTCAACGAGTATTTGCTCACGTATTTAACGGCGAACGTCATGATGTTGGTAACAAGGAAGGCTACCTTGAAACATCAATTGAATATGGTTTATCTCACCCACAAATTAAAGATGATTTACGTAAGTACATCATTGCAATGGGCCAAAAATTACAAAATGAAGATAAAAAGACTAATAAGAAAAAATAATAATTTTTATTAACATTTTAGAAAGAAACTATCGATCGATAGTTTCTTTTTTGATAAAAATTTTTTTCGTTTTTGCGTAATAGTAATTAGAAACTTTTCATAAAAAAGGAGATGCCTATGCGCAAAAATGAAAACGAGTTAGTAACTAAGATCACTGATGATCCAGTATTCAGCTGGGTAATGGAACAGGATGATAATTGCTGCAAACTGTTGCAGGCAATTTTGCCTGAATTGAATATTACTCGAGTTGAGTTTGAAACACAGAAGAGATTGAAGTTTCATCCTGAAAAGCGAGGGACAATTCCGGATATTTTAGCTTATGATCAAGAAGGAAGAGTATATGACATTGAACTACAGGTATTACAGAATAAGTTTCTTGCTCAACGAATTCGATATTATTTTTCAATGATTGATCAGAATTTGTTGATGAGTGGTGGTAAGTATCGAGATTTACCAGAAACTTATGTGATTTTTATTTTGCCAAATGATCCATATGATCAAGATGAAAAATACTACGAATTTGCCTTTCAGCAGTTGAAGCGAAAAAATCCATTGGTGCTTGATACTAAGCAACACGCAATTATCTTAAATGCGAGTGGGAGTATTGGTGAGGTTACACCGCGTCTACAAGGCTTTTTTTGACTTGATTCATGATAAAATAAGTACAAAAGATGAGTTTATTGAAAAATTGAATCGAGAAGTTAAAAAGTTTGGTACTGATCCGGGAAGGAGAAAGGAACTTATGGATTATCAGATGCGACTAGATGATGAGAGAGAATTTGGAAAAGAACAGGGAAAATAAAAGAGCAAATTTCTTCAATCAAGAGACTAATAAAAATGGCTCGGCAATTTAAAGCAAGCGATGATTTTATCTTAAAACAGCTTATGGAAGATTATGGCGATAATTTTTCAAAATCAGAATTGCAAGAGTTTATTAAAAAGAATAAATAAAATTAAAACAAGAATTATGTAAAAAAGAACATAATTTTATTTTTTTAGTTAAAAAGTGTAATCTTTTTGCCAACTTCTTGTAAGTAGTGAGAAAATATAAGTAACACTTTTTATAAGGATTAAATGATGATTGAATATAAAAATATTTCGAAGAAATATCAGGATCAAGAAATCCTAAAAGATGTTTCTTTTTACAGTGAAAAAAAAGGAGATATCTTCGTCTTAGTTGGACCTAGTGGTAGCGGCAAGACTACGCTACTAAAAAATGTTTAATAGACTGATTGAACCAACAAAAGGTGAGATATTGTTAGATGATAAATCAATAAAAGACTACGATTTACGTAAATTAAGAGAAAAACAGGCTACGTTTTGCAGACGGCCAGCTTGTTTCCAAATTTGACTGTTGGTGAGAACATTACCATTGTCTTAGAGCAAGAAGGCGTTAGTCGAAAAGAGCGACGCAAGAAACAAGAAGAATTACTAAAGTCAGTTGGTTTAGACCCAAAATTGTATTGCGATCGGATGCCAAATGAGCTTTCTGGTGGTGAGCAACAAAGAGTAGGTATTATTCGTGCGCTAGCTGCAAATCCTGAGGTAGTTCTTATGGATGAGCCTTTTTCTGCACTTGATCCAGTAGTGAGAAAGCAATTACAAGATTTATTGCTTAATCTCCATGATCAGCTCAATAAGACGGTGATATTTGTAACCCACGACATGCAGGAAGCAATTCGGCTAGGCAATACAATTGGTGTTTTACATAAAGGCGTCTTAGAACAAGTGGGTAAGCCCAGAGAAATTTTACGTCATCCTGCAACAAAGTTTGTTCGAGAGTTTTTTGCCGGAAATCGAATTAATCAAAAAACTTGATCTAGAAACCTTGCTCAAGAGCGAGTTGGGAGTAGATCCAAGATTTTATCCAAAGGTAGAGACTTTTAGTTCGCTATCATGTCTACAGTGTGCAAGATTTGATTAAGGATTGTTCTAATCATCCTGATAGTTTATTTATTGCGGAAACGGAGTTTGGCGAATTTCTAATTGAGCCAAAACGCGTTTGGAATTTCTTTTTAAAGTGGGTGGCTGGAAATGATTAAATCTTTGTGGCAAATGCTGATAACAGAACATGATCAAATTTGGGCTACAACGCTTGTTCATATTAAAATTTCATTGATTGCGCTTCTTATCGCAATGGTCATTGCAATTCCGCTAGCTTTTATCTTAAAAGGACATAAAAAGGCAGCTGAATTCACACTGCAAATTGCTGGTATTATCCAAACTATTCCAAGTTTAGCAATTCTAGGTTTGCTTCTACCATTTGTCGGAATTGGTACGACGCCTGCAATCATTGCTTTAGTTTTATATGCAATAATGCCAATTTTTCAGAATACTTATTCAGGTTTAACAGATATTCCTGATAACTTAGAAGAAGCAGCAACTGCTTTTGGTCTGACTAAATGGAAAAAGCTGCAGCGATTAGAAATTCCAATGGCAATGCCAATGATTTTTGCCGGAGTTAGAATTGCTTTAGTAATGATTATTGGTACCGCAACTCTTGCAGCCTTGATTGGTGGTGGCGGACTAGGTACTTACATTTATGTCGGTATTAACTCAAATAACAATACTGAGGTTTTAATGGGTGCGATTTTATCTGCACTACTTGCCTTAGTATTTAGTGGTGTTTTAAAATTTATTGCTAAAAATAACAAACGACTCAAGTGGGGAAGTATTATTATCGCTGGAATTTTTGACTATTTGGGGCGGGAGCAGTTTATATACTCACTTTACCAGCACTTCAAAGAATGTCGCTGAACCTAAGCAAACAATTACAATTGCCGGGAAAATGGGCTCTGAGCCTGCTATTTTAATTAATATGTATAAGGATTTGATTGAGAAGAATGATCCAAATACAAAGGTAGTCTTAAAACCTAATTTTGGAGGAACAACTTTTTTTTGTTCAAGGCACTTCAAACAGATAAGGTTGATATTTATCCTGAATTTACAGGAACAGTCTTACAAACTTTAGTGAAAACGGGCAAAAAGACTGGTAATGATCCAAATCAAGTTTATGTTGAGGCTAGAAGCGATTTAAAGAAACAATTTGACATGGAATACTTAAAGCCAATGGCTTATCAAAACGGCTATGCCTTAGCAACAACGCAAAAATTTGCGAAAGATAACCATCTAACAAAGATGAGTGATTTAAATCGAGTTAATAAAAAAGTTCATGCGGCTTTTGATCCAGACTTTACTTCTTTAAAAGATGGATATCCTGGTTTAAAGAAAATTTACAAGTTAGATTTTGCTTCAATTAAAAGTACTGAATCAAGCATTCGATATCACGCTATTGCGAATAATCAAGCTAATATTGTTGATGGATACACTACTGATGCTGAGATTAAAAAGTATAACTTAGTGATGCTTGATGATGATAAAAAATTCTTTCCGCCTTATCAAGGTGCTCCGTTAATGAAGGCAAAGTTTGCAGAGAGAAATCCTCGAATTGTAAAGGCATTAAATAAATTAGCTGGTAAAATTACAACTCAAGAAATGCAGGAAATGAATTATCAGGTTAATGTTAAGCATGAAAAACCAGCTGAAGTAGCCCATGATTATTTGGTAAAACATGGATTAATTTAGAAAAGAGATAAGAATGACAAAGTATACAGTAAAAGTGAGTTAACTGGGACTCTGGCAAATTGAAAATAGAACCAAAAACATAAATTTATCGTAGATGAATCAGCAAGCGGTAAAAATGTTGCTCCTAATCCAGTAGAATATTTAGCTGGTGCAGTAAATTCCTGTATCTCAATTTCTGCGGGGATGATTGCTAACGTCCACCATCTAGACGTAAAGAACTTCAAGGTGACAAATCAAGCGATTACTACTAAGTTAGGCCATGGAAAATCAGTTGTCAGTGAAATGTTAATTACAGTTTCCTTTGATAGCTCCATGTCTAAAGAAGAAAAGCAGGACTTTTTAGCACATACCTTGCATGTTTCAACGGTTTATCAAACAGTCTCTCAAAGCATTAAAACTTATGTAGAATTGGAAGATTAATTTATAAAATACTCTTAGTTACTCGGACTAAAGTATTTTTGCTTTTTTTAGGAAAGATAGGGCAAGATATAAATTAATTGATATAGTCCTACTTTTGTTTTTGTCTTTAGTTTTGATGTTTGCGAGCTATGCAATTTTATCAGATAAGTTAATCAACCATCATCAAATTAGTAAGGGCTTCGTGCTGATGTATAGTCATATCGCAATTGTAGTTTCGATTTTATTATCGACAGTATCTTTGCTTTATTTACAAATAAAAAAATGTAAATAAATCATTTCTATTTTTCTTACTTATTGGCTCACTAGGTTTGTACTATTTTTCCTTAACTATTAATCAAATATATAACAAAAATACGTGCAAATTTGCCATTCGTGATTTTCTCACATTAATAACTATTTTCTCGTTGGGAGCAGTTTACTTATGGTTGGTAATAAGTTCTGAATTAGGTATTGCAATCTGCTTATTAATTTGGAACCTGGTATTTTTCTTAGATTTTCTAATGAAAAGCAAGAATTCTTTAAAATAGTGTAAGTGTGATTATTAAAAAAATCTTTGACTGCTATAATATTAGTAAATCAATAAAGAAGGTTTAATATGGACATTTATGGTGGCTACGCCCCAGTTTTAGATAAACTACTTAATCAAATGCTGGAATATTTTAGAAAAGAAAATAGAATTCACCAAGAGCAAACCGGGGACAGTCTTTATGAACACTTAATTGGTCGAGTAAAAGACCCGAAAGCATGATTGAAAAATGTCAGCGAAAAAGAGCTCCCAGTAACTCCAGAATCAGCAATGAAAAAATTCGAGACAGCGTTGGAATTCGGGTTGTCTGTAATTTCATTGACGATATTTATACTTGTATTGACTTGATTCAGGACTGGGATGATGTAGCAATTGTTAAACAAAAGACTACATTACCAATGCCAAGCCCAACGGTTACCGTTCTTACCACATGATTTTAGATGTTGAAAGACCTGAAAAAAGACATTGAGGGCAATACTCCAGGACACTACTACGTTGAAGTACAACTTCGAACAATTGCAATGGATACTTGGGCAAGTTTAGAGCATGAAATGAAGTATAAGCATAAGATAAAGAATCCTGAAATGATCGGTAAAGAGTTGAAGAGAGTTGCGGATGAATTGGCGTCTTGCGATGTAAGTATGCAGACCTTGCGTCATTTGATTAGAGAGGAAGACTAACTTAATGAAAATTTTACTGGCAGAGGACGAAGAACAGTTATCTCGTGTTTTGGTAGCAGCAATGAAAAGAGTTAATTATGATGTCGATGCTGTTTTTAATGGCAGAGATGCGGTAGAACTTGCTAAAAAGAATTCATATGATGTAATTATCTTAGATATCATGATGCCAATTATGGATGGCATTACTGCGCTGAAGCAAATTCGTAAAAGTGGCGACAAGACCTATGTATTAATGCTTACTGCAAAAGCAGAAATTGATGATCGCGTAACTGGTTTAGATAGCAGGGGCAGATGATTATCTGACTAAACCATTTTCATTAAAAAAAAGAGTTGCTCGCTCGTTTACGTTCAAAAGAAAAGACGAGATGATCAATATACCCTAATGAGGTTGAGGTTGGCGATCTAGCCTTGAATGTATCTGAGCAAGAGCTAGTAAGTCATAATTCAACCCGCTTAGGAAGTAAAGAGACGCAACTTTTGAATTATTTGATGCTCAATGAAGGTAAAGAATTTTCAACTTCAGACCTATTAGCGCATGTTTGGAAAGATGAAGACGATGCTAATGAAGAGGTAGTCTGGATTTATATTTCTTATTTAAGACAAAAACTACAATCGATTCGAAGTTCAGTTCAGATTGTAGGCGAAAAGGCGGTAGTTTTTCATTAATTAGGTAGGTGAGATTAATGATTCAAAAATTTCGCTGGAAATTTATTGGAATGTCGATTACGGCGCTGTTCGTAGTTTTAGTTATTACATTAGGTACATTACTTGGAATTAGCTACACTCAGAGCCATAATGAAGTCGATCGAGTATTGACAACCTTAGTCAATAACCAGGTCAATTAACACCGCGTAACGCTAAACCAGTTTTTGGTAATCAAAAAGATCCAATTAATAAAAATTTCTTAGCTGGTGAGTATAATCCAGAAGCTATTTTTCAGTATCGCTATTTTACGGTTGCAAGTACTAAGAATAATACACCTAAAATAATAAACGACGCTAACGTGTACGATGTAGCGCAAAAGAAAATTATTAATACGAGTAAGCAGGTTTTTAAGGATAAAGTAACTAGTGGATCAGTCAGTATTGGCAATAATCAATATGCTTATCGAGTAGGTAAGGACCAAAAAGGTAATCAGTTTATTGTCTATTTGAACGAATCGCTGATCTATCATCGATTTTCTCTCTTATTTAGAGTTTCAGTGGTGCTGGGATTAATTGCTTTAATTGTTTTTGCACTGATTCTAATCTTAGTATCAAAAAGGCAATTGGACCAATAATTACTACTTATCATAAGCAGCGCGAATTTATTACTAATGCAGGACATGAATTAAAGACGCCTTTAGCAATTATTTCGGCTAATACTGAAATGGAAGAAATGCTGGGGAATAATTCAGAATGGAATAAAAGTACAAAAGAGCAGGTTGATCGCTTAACTCGGTTAATTAATCGTTTAATTGCTTTAGCTAGAACCGGTGAAACTGGAGAAGTAGTTTTAAATAAGGTTAACTTTTCTGAAATTGTTAAAAAGAATGTTACTAGCTTTAAGTCGGTCATGCAGAAGAATGATTTGAAATATAATGCGATAATTATGCCAGATTTGTATGTAAAGGCCGAAAGAAATATTTTAAGTGAATTGACTAATATTTTATTAGATAATGCACGAAAATATTGTGATAAAGATGGTGAAGTTAAGGTAAGTTTGACTAAGGGCAGACTTGGTACAAATGCAATTTTAAAGGTTGTAAATACTTATAAAGAAGGAAAGGGGAAAGATTATTCTCACTTCTTTGAAAGATTTTATCGTGAAGATGAATCTCACAATTCAAAAAAATCTGGTTTTGGTATTGGACTAGCAATGGCGCAAGAAATTGTGCAAACTTTCCATGGTAAGATTCATGTTAATCATAAAGACGAGATGATTGTTTTTACAGTGATTTTAAGATTAGCAAAATAAAAGCAGTTAGTTTTCAGTTTTGAAGACTAACTGCTTTTTTTGCATATATTATATTTTTTTATTATCATCTTAAAAATGAATCCAATACATAGTCGAACTTGAAGTTTCCATCTAAAACATCTCCGTTTCTTACATTTCATGAAAGATCAATTGAGTCTTATCTAAGTCAATTGTATAAGTCTCATCTTCAAGTGGGCGCTTAGTCATCCCCCCTGATCGGTTGAATAGATAATCAAACCTAACCTTGCACCAGCTGGTAAGCGATAGAAAGTAGGTTGCAATTCAAACTCAAGTCATAGAATTTACCTGCTTCAATCTTTTCAGCGTGTTTCATATCAGCGTAGTTTTGGACGTTCATATGCCCCTTAGTAATCAACTTAGCCTTTGTTTCTTTATCAGGAACAAATTCTTTCATTACTTCAGTTCCGAAACGGTAACCTAATTCCTGAATTTGATCGTTAAAAGACTTAGGAATTGGAGTAAGACGTTTTCTTGATCCTAAATCAACCAAAGCTACTGAAATTTGTCCTTTTGGAAGAGAAGTAGCAAGGCTCATCTTAATCTTAGGACGACCGACTAAAGTTACAGGATGAATGAACTCGTCAGTTACAAAGCGTAATTGTTGATCAAGCCACTTTTCTTTACCAGAGATAAAGTCATATTGCCATTTACCTTCGGAAATTTTAGCTTCTTTGAAGACTTTACCGCCTTGGTCGGTAAATGAAAGTTTATCATTGTCTTCGCCGCCATCTTTTAAGAGCTTACCTTTTTATCAGGGAAGTAAATTTCTTTTTACCTAGTTCGTTGTTCCAAGTTGGTTCTTCATGCCAGATATCTGGTTGCAAATTATCTTGGATCATAACATCTTCCCATTGCTTGTAAGCATTATTCTTAATGCCTAATAATTCATGACAGAACCACAAATTCATTAAGTCTGAGAAGTCGATTGAAAGTAAGTTGTTCATGTTGTAGTGCGGACCTTGGTGCAAGAAAAGTTTGTGAGCAATTGGCAATTTAGAAACTTTTTGCCAAATCTTGTAAACATTCTTTGGCTTTACATTCCAGTCGTTTAAACCATGAACAGAGATCCAAGAACACTTGATGTTATCAGTGTGATGACGATAATTTCTAGCTTCCCAGAAATCAGAATATTGACCAGTTTCACGGTCTGACTTTTCTAAAAGACGTTTTTGCATAGCATCAAATTTAGGCTTGATCTTTAAATAGTCGCCTGCATCCCAAAGGTTAGACTGACAAGTTTCAGCAAGCATGTCTAAATCTTCGCCTTGGCAAGCTTCTGGAGCAATTACTAATCCATGTTCACGATAGTAATCATACCAAGAAGAAATGGCAGCTTCTGAAACTACAGTTTTAAGCCCAGCTACCCCAGTAGTGGCAATGGCAATTTGAAGTGTTCCTAAGTATGAACGACCAGTCATTCCGATATTGCCATTACACCAAGAAGCTTTAGTTTCATGCTTTCTCGTACGGTCAGTATAAGCAATTCTATCGCCATGAAGCCATTCAATAATTTCTTTAGCAGATTCAGTTTCTTCTGGAGCTCCCGTAATTCTTAAACCATCTGAACCACGAGTTCCAATTGCACCTGCGTAGACATTAGCAAATCCACGTGCAAGCAAGTATTCATTTAAAGAGTAGGCAGCTTTATGAACTGCCTCTTCTGTTGCTGCTTGATCTTCACTAGCTGGCTTTTTTAGCTTGAGCAGTTGGCATTGCTTCATATTTAGGATAAGTACTCTTAGTTGCATCTTCTAAGTTGACGTCAACATTGTGGTTACGCTTTTCATTAGCAATGATGCCACCAAAGTAAGGATCAGCAGTGTAGAGTGCAGGAAACTTAAAGTTGTTTGATTGATATGGGCGAAAAACTGTTACTTGAAGTAAATCAGGTTTACCATCTTCATCAGTATCAAGATCACTTTCAACATAAACAACTTCACGAATTACCTTACTCATATCAAAAACAGGTAAAGATTTTCCATTAAAGTACATAAACTTATTATTACCGTAAAATTGAGTGAAATAGCCCTTACCAGCCATATTATCAATGAAGGTTTGACCGTTTCTGGCACGAGTATTAAGTAAACGATAGAAGACCTTAATTAATTCATCACGATCAATCTCTTCTTTTTTCGGTATATGGAAGGGCATTAGCCTTCATGCGAGCTAGGGGATCTTTTAAATCATAGTCATATCCCACGTGATATCCTAGCAATTGCAAAGCAATATTATAGAAACTATTACGTGAAATTGTAGCAGGCTCTTTAGCTAAAAAGTCTTTTAAATTTTCATTTTTCACTAACTGCGAATTCTGCCAGCTTAGCTTCTTTTTGCGCCATAAGTTTTTTGCTTCCGCAACTGAATTCTCAACTAAAGTAGCTAAAAAGATCAGAAAAGCTGTTTTCTTTCAATTATCAGGCAAGAAATTGATGGATTCTAATTCTTTGATCATTTGGTCAAAATCAGTTTGAAGATAACCATATTGATTGTATTTCATTAAATATACGCTCCCTTTTATATAATCTCTTACTCATAATTTTACTAGTTTTACCTCAATAAAAGAAGAAATAAAAAATGCCGCAAAATTTTGCGACATTTTTGTTGAAATAAGAGGTTAGTTTTAATTAATTTTGTTCTCAGTGTATTCATTACCAGATTGATAATCATTGAAATCTTCACCATTAAGATGGAAGTGTTCACCGTAAACTAAGTTAATGATTTTTGGATTTCGATTATCTTCTAGACCGAAGAGGACATAATCCGTCCATTTATTTCTACTAAAACTAGCATCAAAGTCTTGATTAAATTGAATTTCTTTATCTTTGCCCAATACAGTTAATTTAGCAAGGAGCAAACTTTTTATCTAGATGAGCTACTTCTTCAAAAATTACAGAATCGATGACTGTTTCATCAACTGTTCCGGCGTTTCTCTTAAGTTCAATTTCTTTAACCATTGCCTTGTAGTAATTTCGATCAAGATACTGCTTTAGACTTTTAACTTGGTACTTTGAGTTAACATACTTCTCTCTTAACAACTGACTATATAGGAACTGTGCTTGAATATAGACTTCTTTATAAGCCGTGAAGTCATCTTTAGAATCTGGCTTAGTGAATTTGATATGGAGACGATGCAATAGTTTTTGGTATTTATCGAATCTTTGGTTAGGATAGAAAAGTTTATAATTATTATCGCCAGAGTTCTTAATGAGGTGATTAGAATCATATTCAAAACGTAGCCGTACTTTAAATATGAAATCAAAAGAGCAGCAATAATATAAGAACTGAAAAGATAAGTACTAAAATGGCGAAGCCACCTACTATACCGCCAATAGAAGAATTGTTACTATCGCTACTATCAGATGAAGTGTAACTAGTTCCTCCGCCTGAAGAGCCACCAGTACTGTGACCACCACCGGTTGATCCCATGGAAGCAAAGGCTGGTTGAGAAAAATTGGTATTAGTCGTAGTGACGCTTACACCAAAGAATAGAAGACAAACTAAGATAAATATTTTTACTTTCTTTTTCATAAAATTACCCAATAAATAAAATGCGTTATTTATATTTTAACTAAATAAGAAAAAAAAAACAAATTAAGATTTAAAGATATTTTTAGATTTTAATGAATATAACTAAATTATTTTTAATTCAAAAACTGGTAAAGTAAGATTTTTTTATTTCTTATAATAAATATTTGAGAAGCTATAAATATTGGAGGTCAAAATATGGCAGAAGTTAAACGTTTTTATGAAACTTTTCACCCAGATCATTATGATATCTATTTAGATATTAGCCGTGAAAAAAGAGCTTCCACGGTAAAACTATTGTAGTTGGGGATGCTCAAGAAGAATTAGTTAAATTAAATCAAAAGTACTTAAAGATTACCTCAGTTAGAGTAGATCAAAAAGAAAGCTGATTTTGATTATAACGATAAAGAAGAAGTCGTTAATATTAAGGCTGGCAAAGTTGGTAAGATGAAAATTGAGGTTGACTTTGAAGGCAAGTTAACTGATTCAATGATGGGTATTTATCCTTCTTACTATGAAGTGGATGGCGAAAAGAAGCAATTAGTTGGTACTCAATTTGAAACTACTTTTTGCTCGTCAAGCCTTCCCATGTGTTGACGAACCAGAAGCTAAAGCTACTTTTTGCACTTGCAATTAAGTTTGATGAGAAGCCTGGTGAAACAATTATTTCTAACCAACCAGAAGAGAAATTTAAAGATGGGGTTCACTACTTTAAGCCAACTGTACGTATGTCTAGCTATTTAGTTGCCTTTGTCTTTGGCGATATGCAAAAGAAATTGACTAAGACTAAGTCTGGTGTTGAAATTGGTGTATTTGCAACAAAGGCACATAAAGCAAAAGAATTAGATTTCGCTTTGGATATTGCTAAGCGTTCAATTGAATTTTATGAAGATTTCTATGAACTCCATATCCATTAAAGCATTCATACCAAGTAGCACTTCCTGACTTTTCAGCAGGTGCAATGGAAAATTGGGGCTGTGTAACTTACCGTGAAGCATATTTATTGCTTGACCCTGATAATACTTCATTAGATATGAAGCAATTAGTTGCAACTGTTATTGCTCACGAATTAGCTCACCAATGGTTCGGTGATTTAGTAACTATGAAGTGGTGGGACAACTTATGGTTTAACGGAAAGCTTTGCTAACATGATGGAATATGTAGCAATTGATGCCTTAGAGCCAAATTGGAAGATTTGGGAAATGTTCCAAACTTCTGAAGTTCCTGCCGCTCTTCAAAGGGATGCTACTGATGGTGTGCAATCAGTTCACGTTATGGTAAATGACCCAGCTGAAATTGATGCTTTGTTTGATTCAGCTATTGTCTATGCTAAGGGTTCAAGAATGTTAGTCATGGTACGTGCTTTATTAGGTGATAAAGCACTTCGTGAAGGATTGAAGAATTACTTTGCAGTTCATAAATATAGTAATGCCACAGGTGACGATTTATGGAATGCACTTGGTTAAAAAGTGGCTTAGATATTGGTGCAATTGCCATTCTTTGGTTAGAACAACCAGGTTATCCAGTC
>VOFH01002037.1_pt1 | contig 27578 bp, 41 predicted proteins | sample 5384091 | NCBI WGS metagenome assembly VOFH01 (sample SAMN12384727, study PRJNA508395) | human gut metagenome | isolation source: healthy gut G | host: Homo sapiens
ACCGTTGATAAGATGAACGTGTCCCGGACCACTGCTGCCACCGCTTTAACCTCCGGACGTCCCTGTCAGTTGCGCTTCCTTTCGGTACATACGCTCCCGTTTCTTCGTGCCGCACGTGTCCATTTTATTTTATTATTCTTCCTGACAGCCTCGTTTACTTCATTCAGACTATCGTCTGTTACGGCGTAAATACGTTCTACTCCGGTTCTGCTTAGGTGTTTATCAGTTGTTTCTGTTATTTTCTTTTGCTTGCCTATCTGTATTGGGTTTGGGATTAATTCGATAATAACAGATGTCTGCAGAAAGTTCTATTTTAACATACGCTAAATACCGGTATTGTCGGTTTTATCGCGGCTTTTTATGTTAAAATAAATTTAGTAACAGGTTTTTGGTAAGTAGCATAACAAATGTAATGTCCTTTATTTACTTCTGGTAAATCTTAACCTAATGTTTTAAACCTCTAAATAACTCTAGAAAATGGATAGAAATGAAATCGGCTAGAAACAATGAGAAGTTTTGCTCTGATAATAATTCCGGTGTGCATCCGTTGGTGATGGAAGATTGAGCCGGGCCAACGCAGATCATGCGTTGGGTTATGGGTGATGATCAATGGACGGAAGAAGCCGTAGCCAAGATAAAAGAAACCTTTACACCGGACTGTGTCCCCTTTGTTTGTATTCAATGGCACGGGCAGCAATGTGGTGGCTTTACAAGTAATGACGCGTCCGTATCATTCAATCTTCTGTGCGGAAACTGCCCATATTTATGTAGACGAGTGCGGCTCTCCCGTGAAATGACAGGTTGTCATGATCCGCCGATTGCCACCTCCGACGGTAAGTTGACTCCCCGAACTGATGCAGCCTTATCTGCATCGGCTTCGGCGACCAGCATCATTCGCAACCCTCGTGCGCTTTACATCTCCCAATGCACCGAACTCGGAACGATTTATACACCCGAAGTTAGCTGAAACGTTCAATCATCTTTTACCTATCTGAACGGTGGCGGGGCGTATTCCCCAGTCTGTATTGGGGTGCTGGATACGACAATGGTGCCAACAGTGACAATGAGAGCGATTATGACCGCTTTCAAGCACAGATGAAAGTGGACTTTATGTTCCAGTTGGCACGTAATTTCTACGTAGGTCCCATGGCTGTATTCGATTATGTATACGGACATGATTTTGAAAAACCGGAACTGTGGGAAGGCATGAGCACGCGTACTACGAATCTAAGTGTAGGTTTATCGTTGCTTTATGATTCGCGCGACTTCCTGACAAATGCGTATAAAGGATACTATTTGAGGATAGACCAACGTTTCAGTCCGGCATTTTTGGGAAATAAATATGCTTTCAGCAGTACAGAACTGGATACGAGGTATTATCATACCATATGGAAAGGCGGCGTTCTGGCGGGACAGTTTCATACACTGCTCAATTACGGAAATCCACCTTGGGGACTGTTGGCAACTTTAGGCAGTTCGTATTCCATGCGTGGCTATTATGAAGGACGTTATCGTGACAAATGTGCCATGGATGCTCAGATTGAGCTTCGCCAGCATGTATGGAAACGAAACGGAGTGGCTGTATGGGTAGGAGCGGGGACTGTTTTCCCAAAGTTTTCCGAGTTTGACGTGAAGCATATTCTTCCTAATTATGGCTTTGGCTATCGCTGGGAATTTAAAAAGAGGGTGAATGTACGTTTGGATTTAGGGTTTGGCAAACATCAGACCGGATTTATATTTAATATCAATGAAGCTTTTTAGAAAAATTCAAAAATGGTTTGAAAACCAAGAGAACTTGTATTACTTGTTCCTGACAATTCTGATAGTACCCAATATCGTACTATGTTTTACTGAGCCTATGCCACTTGTGGCGAAGGTGTGCAATGTATTGCTTCCATTCTCCATATATCATATGATAATGAGTTGGTCGGGAAATTGTGGCAAGACTTTTTGGATATTGTTTCCTTTCCTGTTTTTTGGAGCATTCCAGATTGTATTGTTATATCTTTTCGGACAGTCTGTTATTGCAGTAGATATGTTTCTCAATCTGGTGACAACAAATCCCGGTGAGGCTTTGGAATTGCTGGATAACCTGATTCCAGCCATTATTATTGTTGTGCTGCTATATATACCGGCACTGGTTTTGGCTGCGGTGGCCGTCAGCAAGAAACGGAGACTATCGGAAACGTTCGTTCGCAGAGAACGTAAACGTGCCCGGATAACGGTCATTGCAGGAATTCTGTCATTGGTAGCTGCTTATCTGTTTGATGCCCGTTATGAATTGAAATCGGATTTGTATCCGGCAAACGTATGTTATAATATTGCACTTGCCTTCCAACGTACTGCACAGACGCAACACTATGCGGAAACCTCTAAAGATTTTACTTTTCAGGCAAAAAACACCCGTCCGGAGAAGAATAGGGAAGTTTATGTTATGGTAATCGGAGAGACATCCCGTGCCGCTAACTGGTCTATTTACGGGTATAACCGCAATACGAATCCGGAACTTACCAAAATAAAAGGATTGACAGCCTTCTCTCATGTACTGACAGAATCCAATACTACGCACAAAAGTGTCCCTATGCTGATGTCTTCGGTTACGGCGCACGACTTCAATTCCATCTATCGGCAAAAAGGAATTATCACAGCATTTAAGGAAGCGGGCTACCGGACAGCTTTCTTTTCCAATCAACGCTATAACCATTCTTTCATCGATTTCTTTGGAAAAGAAGCCGATATATGCGATTTCATTAAAGAAGATACAGGAGATGGTGGTTACAACCCTTCGGACGATGAACTTTTGAAACTGGTAGCCGCCGAGTTGGCAGAAAATGTTTCCAAGCAATTTATCGTTCTCCACACCTATGGTTCCCATTTTAATTATCGGGAACGCTATCCGGCGGACAACGCTTTCTTTTTGCCTGATTTTCCGGTGGATGCAGAATTGAAATATAAGGATAATCTGATAAATGCTTATGATAATTCTATCCGGTATACAGATAATTTTCTGGCTCGTCTCATCCGGATGTTACAGGAACAGGACATAGATGCGGCAATGCTTTATACCTCAGATCATGGAGAGGATATTTTTGATGATGACCGTCACCTTTAATACCTAATACCTAATACCTAATACTTATTCATTAATCCTTGTTAATTCTTATATCCAAAAGCATGATTGGCGTGTTATTTGCGATATAAAAGTATGAACGATTAAATTCATAAACATGGCTTTATATAGATTATTATAAGATTCTTGGAGTTGACAAAAGTGCTTCTCAGGATGATATAAAGAAGGCTTTTCGTAAAGTTGGCCCGAAGTATCATCCTGACCTGAACCCCTAATGACCCAAGTGCGAAGGACAAGTTTCAGGAAATCAATGAAGCCAATGAAGTACTGAGTGACCCTGAGAAGCGTAAGAAGTATGATGAATATGGCGAACACTGGAAGCATGCCGATGAGTTTGAGGCTCAGAAAAAAGCGCGGCAGCAAGCCGGTGGCTTTGGAGGTGCCGGAGGTTTTGGCGGATTCGGTGGTGGCGGTCAGGGATTCTCTGATGGTGACGGAACGTATTGGTATTCGTCCGACGGTGGCGGGGATTCTCCGGAGGTAATGCCGGTGGTTTCTCAGACTTCTTCGAACAGATGTTCGGACATCAGGGCAGGGGACAAAGTTCTGCCGGATTCCGTGGACAGGACTTTAATGCGGAGCTTCATCTTTCACTTCGTGATGCTGCTCAGACGCATAAACAGATATTGACGGTGAATGGCAAGCAAGTGCGTATTACCATTCCGGCTGGTGTGGCCAACGGACAGGTCATCAAACTGAAAGGTTACGGAGCTGAAGGTGTGAACGGAGGTCCGGCCGGTGACTTGTATATCACTTTCGTCATTGCCGAAGACCCTGTATTCAAGCGTTTGGGCGATGACTTGTACGTAGACGTGGAAGTAGACCTTTATACTGCTGTATTGGGTGGTGATAAAGTCGTTGATACGCTGGACGGTAAAGTGAAACTGAAGATCAAACCGGAGACTCAGAATGGAACGAAAGTGCGTCTGAAAGGCAAGGGATTCCCGGTCTATAAGAAAGAAGGACAATTCGGTGACTTGATTGTTACCTATTCCGTCAAGATTCCGACGAATCTGACAGAAGCGCAGAAGGAGTTGTTCCGTCAATTACAGAGTATGAACTAAAATGAATGAGCACTATGCAGACCGAATTAATTATTGTCAGTGAATACTGTCAAAAGTGTCATATTGAACCTTCATTCATTGAGATGTTGGAAGAAGGTGGTTTGATTAATGTACGTACCGAAGCCGGCAAGCATTATCTGCTTGTTTCTGAACTTCCGAACGTGGAACGTTATAGTCGGATGTACTATGACTTATCCATCAATATGGAAGGCATTGACGCCATTCATCATATGCTGGAAAGAATGGACGATATGAGGCGTGAAATTACTTCCCTCCGCAAGCAACTTCTGTTGTTTCGGGAAAGGGAAATAGAGGAAGCGGACTGGTAAAAAAACGAAGCCTCTGTTTGATGCAAACGAAGGCTCTATTTATAGCAAACAGAGGCTCTGTTCACGTAGATCAGAGCCTCTGTTTTATTCGGACCGTTACAGTACAAAGAAAACTATCTGATGTACGTGCAGATTTCTTCCAGATAGCGTGCATCCGTTTCATCAAAGCTGTCCGGTGTATCACTGTCTATATCCAGCACTCGATGACGTTTCCTTCTTTTTATAATAGGTACTACTATCTCCGATCTGGAATCGGAACTGCAAGCTATGTGACCTGGAAACAGCTCTACATCAGGAACAATCAGCGTCTGTGCTTCCTTCCATGCCGTGCCGCAACCTCTGCCGAAACGAATGCGTGTACAGGCGATGGGACCTTGAAACGGTGCTAATACGAGTTCGTTGCCTTCCACCATATAAAAGCCGACCCAGAAAAAGTGGAAAGTCTGCTTCAGTGCGGCGGCAATATTTGCCAGATTGGCGATACGATTCGTTTCCCGAGCTTACCAATGCTTGTAGCTGTGGAAGCAGTTCACGATATTTCTCTTCTTTATTACCTGTGTGAATCAGTAACATTTTCTGCCATCTCTTTTTCTATTTGATTTGGTTTAGAATACTCGGGTCTTTTTTATTTTATCATCCTCTGCGAAGAAAATGATTTTCGTCAGTATCTCCGCTGTTTCGGGTCTTTCATCCACAAAAGGCAGGAACAGTCGTCCGCGACTTTGCGAGTGTACCGGAAGAACGGCTATTTGTGCGCCTGCTTTGTGGATAACACCACTGCCCTAAATGAATGTTGTATTTGCCCAGCTTGCCTTCGATGTATGCAAGTTCCCTTTCACCCTTGACGTTGCTGAAGTGGAACAGGGCAGGGTGAGTTCTACCAATGCACGGCGCATCTCGATGGTGGAATGGCTGGTTTCCGGATCGACACTTCCGGCGTGAGCCACACTGACGGCGAGGTCTACATCCTCATCACTTCGGAGAAGACAACAGGTGGAATCTCCGAAATCTTCATCGGTTTATAATCCTTGCGGTTATGGAAGCAGACAAATTCCAGCGCTGGGAGCTTCGATGTCGGGGAGAGAACCAGTCCGCCATCGCATAGATCGTGGCAATAATATTCTCTTTATAGTATATTTTCTGGAAGTCCGTCCTCGTAATCGGCTACCCAGCGCCGTCCTTTCAGTACGGCAACCGTTTTCTGCGGTTGAATCTGATTTCCGGCATAACGGCGGGATTGCGTAGCGCTTTCCTCTTCCGTTGTCGGGATGTACAATCGCGGAATACCTGCTTGAAAGGCTGGCGGATAGCTTTGTCAAACAAGAACTTCTGATAAGCATGCCAGTTGCCACTGCATACAGGTCTGTGGGATGGGCGATGCGCAGTTCCTCTTTCGGAGTGAGCGGAAGGCAGATGCCGTCAGCCGTTATCAATAGGCCGTCGGTGTAGAAGCCTGTTCTGCCGTTGCTGGTAAAGACCAGATTTCTAAGTAGCGGCCAGATAACCGGATTCTTCATCAGTTTGCGCAGTTCGTTTTCCTCAAAACGGGTACAGTCTTCCATTGCCTGTTCGAGCATGATGCGGGAACGGGCGTGCTGTTCCTTCAGTTTTTGTGTACTGCTTTCACTTCTTCCACGTATGGATGCTTTTTTTTCAGTTTGGGAGGCAGGCTGTTCAGCTCTTTTCCGGCTCTTACTTGTTTGATTTCCGGTTTGCCCTCATTGTTGACTTGCACATAGACTTCCACGCCTTCTATTTCTTTGGGGGTCAGGTAAGGAGTGATTTCTTTGATCAGTTCCGTTTCCATGCTCCATGTCAGACGGGTGACGTCTCCGTAACCGGAGTTACGTGCCAGGTTTTGCAGGGCGATGGTAACGGCTTTTTCTCACTTTCCTGTCTCTGTGCACCAAATTCCTTGCTTTCTTTCAGGAACTTTTGCAGGAACTGATAGCGTTCGAGCAATTCCTTGTCGGCTTTTCGTCCCAGCGGGATAAGGCCGTAGCTCATCAGTAAGTCTTTATTTCGCTTCGCTATGATTTCTTTCTTCGCGTCTGCCGCTTTGGTCTTGCCGTTGACGGCATCGGCAAATTTACGGGCGCGGGTATGCGTGTTGCTTAATGAAATATATTTGGCTGCATTGTACACTACTTCGAAACGTTCCTTGCCGATAGTCTTGTAGGCTTCCTTGAACCAGTCGATATCAAAAGCACCTTCCTGAAGGTCTTCTATGGCAATCGGGGTATATCGGGCGATGATCGCTTTCTTCTTGTCGTCGAAACATTCGCTGGTATGGGCATGGAAGTAGTAAGCGGCACTTTCCAGTCCTTTCCATCCGGTCGCTTTTTTCGGTGAGTTCCAGCCATTGCGGGGCGAACATGGCAGCTTCCACCAGTCGTATATGGCTGATATCGGCTTGATTGGCAAGGCTTTTGAGTGTATCGCTGTCGTCGTCCGTAGACGGGTAGCAGGCATGGAGCAGGCTGCTCAATACTCCCCGTTTGGTATTGCGCCAGTTGTAGCTGTCACGTATGAAGGTGTCTTTGCCGAACGCTTGCAGGATGCGGATCAGTGTTTCCGCCCGTAGACGCGGTGAAGCTCTTCCGCCAAACGGTGACCTGAGTCTCGGAATCTCCCCGCTGCAATTCTATTTCCAGAATTCGGTTCACTACTTTCTGAGTCAGTGAATGGAAGAGGGAGTGGTTGCGCTCGTCCAGTGCCGAAGTGATATCTTTGATGCGTGTGGGCGAGTTGACACGTCCCATCAGTTCCCGGTATATTTCTTCGGTAGGAATCAGTCCCAGCATCCATGCGTGGGCAAAGTCCATGCTTTGCAGGTAGACATCCGTTTCTTCCAGTTCGGGCGTATGCTCCATATAGTTGGTGAGCTTGTAGAGCTGGTACCGGACGGTGAAATAACGGGTGAAGAGAGCGTCATTGATGGGATGCTGAGGCGCGTCGAGCCAGAACCGTACAAACTTGTTGTTGTGTATCGGGTAAACGATCTCCCTTGCTCCATATTCCTGCTTGTCTCTGAGCCATGTATGCTTATTGGTGTATTGACGGAAGATATTCTTTGTATTGAGCAGAGGAAGCAACTGCAAAAAAGCATATTGACGGAGAACTGCTGATAAGTTGCCTCGTTTCTGTATTCATGTGCCAGTCCGTCGATAATATCTTCTATCTGCCTGTAATAGGTCAGCTTGCGGAGCGACTTTTGCAGCCCGCGGTAAGTGAAGCCTGCATACATCTTATTGATAAGCGGTTCGAATGTGTTGAGCGATTGGATAGCGGCTTCCTTGTCTTCCTGTTCTTCTTCGTCAAATTCATCGTCTTCGTCCTCTTCTATTTCGTTGGGTGCTCCGGTAGAGGCCAGCATGAACTTCATCATCAGCAATTTGTCGTAACTGCCGATTTCCTGTTGATAGAAATTCTGCCAGAGTTCCGGAAGTCCGAGTTCGCTCAGTCCGTCGTAGTGCTCGTACCAGTTCAGTAAGACACTGTTGCCCACCAGGCGTACTTCACCATATTTATCCGTGAATTCGTCTTCTTTATGCTTTTCGATGTATTTGTTCAGCTTGTCGAAGATCGCTTTGGCTTTTCCTAAACGAATAAACTCAAATGCTTTTTCTTCACATTGAATCCGGCATCGGGAGTAATCGGAGGCAGGCTGACTTCAAGCGCCGGATCGTATAGCCCGAAGCCATTCTCTGGGTATAGTTACTTGTCGGGCTTTGTTCCGTACCGTCTCCGATCAGCGATTCGATCAGAATCTTTTCTTTGGCGTTCGGCTTCTGAATCTCTGACGGTGGACAGGAGTTTCTGATAACTGTCTTTCAGGAAATCAACGTTGCGGATGCTCTTCATCATATCCAGCCCGGCAAGGCGGCGTTCGGCATTCTTGTTGCTCAGCAACCGGCGGATACTGGCTGCCAGTTGTGCTTCCGGCTGTTTCATCAGCAGATTGATGGCATTGATACGCATCTCGCTATATTTGAAACGGAGCAGTTCTTCTATATTCTGATACTGTTCGGGGGACAGGGACATTTCGGACAATACTTTGTATGCTTCGTCCCGTATGTCTGACGAACGGTCTCCGAGTGATTGCAGTACATATTCCTGCTCCACCTTTGCTTTCGGTATGGGCCAGAACGATTCCGATATAGCTGGCACGGCTGTAAGATTCGAGTGCGGGAAGATACGTGCAAAGTTCCTCTTTCAGTCGGATATCGTTGGTCATCCATGCGATGTACGCCATTTTGAGGACTACATCCGAACGGGTGAGCACCACACAATCCCACGGGAATACATAAGGCGAATAGACTTCCTTGGCGGAAATAGACTGATAGACTTGTTTCAGATATCCGTAGTGACGGACCGCCTCTTCCGGTGATTCAAAATAATCGCTGAGTGTGGGAGCTTCCTTGTTATCGCTGTATCGGCTTAGATAAAGCCCGTCCATATAAAGAGGAAGGATAGCCGCCACCACTTTCGGATCGTCGTGCCACACTTCGAATGCGTCTTTGCTGATCAGATGATTCATCTGAGACGATTGCGTGCAGCGCAGGAAGTACAGTAACGTCTGTATCTGATGCTTGGCTCCCCTTTCGGATGATGTCCGGTACGATGGCTCTGATCTCGTCCGTATCATAGAATCCGATGCTCCACAAAGCCAGATAAAGTTCGACTGTATCCTTGCTTTGCAGGGTATTGCGGGCTGTTTCGGGATGATTCAGGAAATTCCAGATCAGTTCGACATACTTGTTGGTAATCCGTTCGCTGCTGTCCTGTTCGCCGATTCCGGTGCATACGGCGATGCTTCGCTTGACGGAGGCAAAACGTTGCAGTCCGTTGTTGTAGATGATGGAGAACAGGTAGAGGTAACTTTCGGGACATCCTTCGTCCATCGTTTCCACGATGGCTTGGCGCAGTCCTTCCTGTAGCTTGGCTGCCAGCAGCAGTTTGCCTTCCAGCTCCAGAAGCGGGCGGTATCCGCTGATGGCGATGGCGTGAGATACCAGCGTTGCAGGCGGTGGACATTGTTTTCGCTGGTCAGTACCTGATTCAGGTATTCGATTACTTTTTCGTTACCTTGCGCTATTTGTGCGGCCAGCCAGTAGGAAGAGTTCATATAGCCGCTGAATTCTTCTGTATCTTCGGGTGTATTTCCTCCTTTTTAAGATCGCTTCCACTGAAAATCCGGTAGCGCGTAACTTTAAAAACTGTAGCCATGCGTCTCTGGCATGGTCCAGATGATTGACGGATGGGCGGAACGCTGGGCGCGCCGGTCGTATCCGATGGTATGCGGACAGCGTGCTTCGAGTTGCAGATAAGTATGGAACAGTCCGGCGAATTCGTCGCCCAACATATAGCGGAACAGCGTGTTAAGTCTGCCATCCATCAGATTGGCAATGCTTTCGATGTTTTCTTCCCGGATGATCTCCTCCAGACGAGGCTCCAGTATCTCACTGAATATACCATACCGTCCTCCCATGTCCAAATCCTCCATGAACATGTCGAACAGGGGTAAGCGTTTCCGGCTCCAGGCTTGATTTTTCCTTTAGTAAACTCTCCAAATAGGGGTTTAGCAGCTTGTTCAATTTGTCGTTGTAAGTAATTCTCATGACTTTAAGCTTTTAGAGTTTATATTGCAGTTACCAAAGTCTTCCTGACAGCATTGCCAGCCGGATAAAGGTAAGTGTAGATTCTTCTTTCAGTTGGACGGAGGAGGATAATTCTCCGAGTTCCGCATCGTCCAGAAAGATGCGGAAGATTCCGTCTTCATACGATTGCAAAGCATTGATGATGGCTTCGGTTTCACAGCCGGTCTGCCGTTATAGTTTGCTTCGAAGCCTACTTTTGCCGGCGGCGGCCTTGTCCTCCATCTCTTCACTGGTGAGGTATTTCAGCATTTCACTTTGTTGCAGCCGTTCGTTGTACTCCTTTACTTGCCAGCAGACGACCGCTTCAATCAGTTCCTGCACACTGGCAGGAGGAGTGGGGAAATCGATCGGCATCTTTCGATGCTGCATTTCCTTTTCCTACTTGCTTGACTTGGATATATGCTTTCATACTTACTTTTATTTTCGATTTGAATACTGGACGTGATTGCGTCCAGATCAGCCTGAGCCTTTTCGTCCGCAACCAGCATGACGATGGCAAAGACTCTTCTTATTCTCCTGAAAGTACAATAATACGGTTTGTTGCATTTCTTCTCCTTCTTCGTCGGGGTGCCCGATCCGCAAAAAGGATTGGTCGTCTTCGTCATAGGCAGACCGTTGATGTTGACTTTGCTCTGCTTGTAATCCTCCGAGGGCTTTCCTTGCTCATTTCGGGGAGGGTGAGGAGCAGCTTCTTCATACGTTCGAACTCATCCTGCGTATCATAGCTGTTACTGGTCACGGTCAGCTGACTGCCGCCATTGACGAGTTTCAGCAGGGGAGGCTCTGAATCGGGAGTCGGCGCTTTCGTGCCGGTTATCTTGTACCAGTTGGTAGGATACTGGCAACTGAATTTTGATACAGCGTCATAGCATGAAAGCCACGTATCCTCATCCGACATGGGAGTATACGGGAACTGTTCGGAAGTGGAAGATTTCGGGGGCTGCCGGTCACCCGGCGACTGGCGTCTTTTTTTCTGTTCTTCTTCCTGTTCCTTATAATAGGCTTCTACAAGTCCGCTTTTCCATTCGTTACGTATTTCCTGATATGTCGAGGGAACATTGCGGCAAAGTGAAAGGAAGCTGAACAGGAAGACACTGAAGATGATCAGTTCTCCGATGATGGAAACCGTTCTTCCGGCTTCGGGCTTCTTCATCCGTTCGCTGAATACATAGATGAATCCCAAAAGGAATCCGCTGAGTAAACCGCCGATGTGTGCGGCATTGTCTACTCCGGCCCGTATGCCGTAGATGAGATTGTAGCCTACGAAGATAAGAATGCTGGTCAGCAAAGCTTTCCGCTGCGATCTCGATGCGGTGGAACAGCAGGAAAGCCAGAAAGATACCGTAGAGTCCGAAGATCGATCCGGAAGCTCCGGCACTGATCGTTTCCGCATGCATATAGAGGCTGAAGACAGCCGAACAGAGTCCCGTCAGCAGATAAGAGACGAACATACGACGCGTACCTATCAGATGTTCCAGCCAGATACCTATATATATAAAGGCGTACATATTCATCAGCAGATGGAAAGCGCCGATATGCAACAAAGTTGCAGGTCACGGCACGCCACCAGTCACCGGTCAGGGTGAGCGGACCGAAGTCGGCGCCCCAGTTTAGCAAGGCCAGTGTGGAAGGTTCCAGAATTCCTGCCCGGTAGCTGCCATCAGTATGAAGACAAGGATATTGATGTCTATCAGAACCGGTGTCGCGATGAATCCCTTCCGGGGATAAAGAAATGGATGAAAGACGACTCTTTTTTTCGCTTTCTGCCTGAAGCCTCCGTTCTTCTTCCGTCAGCGGGCGGGTGAGGTCTTCTTCCAGCTCGTTGGCTTTTGTGCCAGTTCTTCCGGTGTCAAAGTTGATTTGATCTCTTCCATCGTTTCCTGTAATTTTTGGATATTCTTGTGCGTTCGCGGGCGATGTCGTTCTACGTAGCGTGAAGTCTGGTACAGCAGGGCACGGCCGGCATCCAGTTTGGCTTTCATGATAGCCAGCATATCGTACACGGCGGGGAACTCGATGATGGCTTTGCCGAACTGTTTGCGGTCTTTGGCATAAGCCAGCCCTTCGTTGTAGGCAGCCTGTGACAGACCTACGGACTGAGCGGCGATACCCAGACGGGCGCCGTTCATCAGCGCCATTACGTATTTAATCAAACCGAGCTTGCGGTCGCCGCAAAGTTCGCATTTCGCATTCTTGTAGACCAGTTCGCAGGTGGGCGAACCGTGGATACCCAGCTTGTTTTCGATGCGGCGCACGTTTACACCGCCGTCACGCTTGTCGTAGATGAACATGGACAGGCCGCGGCCGTCCTTTGTTCCCTCTTCCGAGCGTGCCAGCACGAGGTGCAGGTCGGCATCGCCGTTCGTGATGAAACGCTTCACGCCGTTCAGGCGCCAGCAGTTGTTGGCTTCATCGTAAGTGGCTTTCAGCATCACGCTCTGCAGGTCGGAACCGGCATCGGGTTCGGTCAGGTCCATGGACATGGTTTCACCGGCGCAGATGCGGGGAATGAAACGGCTGTGCTGGTCTTCGTTACCGAACTCGTAAAGAGTCTCGATACAGTCTTGCAAAGACCAGATGTTGCCAAAGCCGGCATCGGCGGCAGCTACGATTTCCGCGCACATGGTGTACGGGGTAATCGGGAAGTTCAGTCCGCCGAAACGGCGCGGCATGGTCATACCGTTGAGTCCGGCCTTTACCATGGCGTCGAGGTTCTGTTTGGTGCCGCTGGCATATTCCACACGGCCGTTGGCACAATGAGGGCCTTCTTCGTCCACGCCTTCGGCATTGGGCGCGATAATCTCACCCGTAATCTCACCGGTGATTTCGAGTACCTTGTCGCGGTCTGGCCAATCTGGCGGTCATGGTCGGCATAACCGGCATCGACGGCAGCACGGCTGGCGCCTACCTCTGCATGGAGTTCTTTGGCAAGCTCGAACAACATGTCAAAACCTTCCTTGCTTCCCATGCCGTAACCGCCGGCAATGACGATGGGGGCACCCTTCAAGTTGTGTTTCGCCTTTTCTACGTGGCGGTCGATAACCTTCACTACATAGTCCGTTTCGGGAACGTACTTGGCAACGTCGTGGCGGATTACTTCACCCTTGTAGTCGGCATCCAGAATCTCTTTCTTCATCACGCCCTCGCGCACGGTCGCCATTTGCGGACGGTGTTCGGGGTTCACAATTGTTGCCACGATGTTGCCGCCGAATGCGGGACGGATTTGGTACAACAGATTTTCGTAGGTCTTGCCCTCTTTCTTATCCTCATGGTTGCCGATTTCGAGTGAGGTACAGTCGGCTGTCAGTCCGCTGGTCAGTGCGGAAGATACGCGCGGGCCGAGGTCGCGGCCGATAACGGTTGCACCCATCAGGCAGATTTGCGGCTGTTCTTCCTTGAACAGGTTGATGAGGACGGAAGAGTGGGGAAGGGAAGTGTATGGGAACAGGCCCGGAGCGTCGAATACGTGCAGTTTGTCGACGCCGAAGGGCAATACCTGCTTTTCAATACCTGCCAGATTGCTGCCGGCAGCAACTGCTTCCAGTTGGCAGCCCAACTGATTAGCCAATTTACGACCTTTGGTCAGGAGTTCGAGACTGACATCGGCTACCGTAGTGCCTTCTATCTCTAAATATACAAATACGTTATTCATAATCTTATCCTATCGTGTGGTTAGCTAACAGTTCAACAATCAAATCTTCTACATCCCGGTCGCTGCCCGTGAGCGTTTTGCTTTCTTTGGCCTGGAATGAAATATTCTGAATGGTTTTCACCTTGGTGGGCGAGCCGCTCAGACCGCATTGTGCGAGGTCGCCGTTGACGTTGGCCACACTCCATTCCGTGATGTTCAGATAAGGGTATTTCTCGTAGAGGCCGGCGTAGGCAAGCTCAGTGCCTTCCTTGGTGATGGCGGCTTTCTCCTGCGCACCGAGGGCGCGTTTGTATTTCTGCACCAGTTTGGCATTGCGCGGACGGCAGGAAGCGGCGCTTCCGTTAACGGTGATAACGATGGGCAGGGGAGCCTTCAACGGTTTCCACACCACCGTCGATATGACGTTTCACGGTAATTTTCTTGGCGGCTTTATCCACGTTCAGAATCTCTTCTGCGTAGGTCACTTGCGTCAGCCCCAGCTTTTCGGCAACCTGCGGGCCTACTTGGGCGGTATCGCCGTCGATGGCCTGGCGGCCGCCGATGATGATGTCATAATCGCCTATCTTCCTGATGGCGGTGGCAAGGGCGTAGGAAGTAGCCAGCGTATCGGCTCCGGCAAAAGCGCGGTCGGTCAGCAGATAGCCGTTGTCGGCGCCGCGGTAAAGTCCTTCACGAATAACTTCGGCTGCACGTCCCGGTCCCATGGTCAGGATGGTAACGGTGGAGCCCGGATGTTCATCTTTCAGTCGGAGAGCCTGTTCAAGAGCGTTCAGGTCCTCGGGGTTGAAGATGGCAGGGAGTGCCGCGCGGTTGATAGTTCCGTCGGCTTTCATGGCATCTTTCCCAACGTTGCGTCGAAGATCGGCAAAGAGAAAGTAGAGGTAATCTTTAGTTCTTTGGTGGCCGAAAGTCCGATGTTGACAACGTTGAATTTATTGGAATACATGCCGTCCCAGGGAGTAAAGCCTGCTTCAAGGGCAAGGTCCCACCTTCTTTATATGCTGAACGGATAACTGAGTTCGCAGTAACTGGACCACGCACGTTTCCCGTTTTCGCGGTAATCATTTCCCGCAAATGTGGTGTACCAACTGACTGAAAGCGGGAACTTTTCACTGATCACATATCCGGCACCGACTTCAAAAGTATGTCCGGTGGAGTGTGAACTGTAATTGAAGTACTTGAAAGGTTCTTCTTCCGTTTGCGTGAAGTAGTTGTTGGCGTATAAGGTCAGATTCCTGTATTCGTATTCCAATGACAAATCTATTTCATTATTCTTATGGCGAAATTCGGTCGAACCCCAGACATAGGCAGTCAGCCCTTTCCAGTTGACGCCCAATGACGGCTGTACACTGGCGTTACCACTGTCCATACCTCTCCAAATGTAGCTGCTGACAAAAATCCGCTGTTACAAAACGTCCTGTGCCTGTGCTAAAACGAGCAAAATAAGAGTGCAATGAGTAAGATTCGTTTTTTCATTTTGACGACTTTATTGTATTCGGGCGGCAAAGATACGAATTGTTGACGAATCTGAAAGAACCCGGAAACAGAAAAGCATTCGGAAAGGTGGCTAAACAGGAAGAGTAACAACCATTTTACAGCCGGAAGTATAGCCGGAATCAATGCTGATCTGTCCTCCGGAGGCGTTTGTATGATAATGCGGCAGATGTACAGACCTAGTCCGGTGCCCGGTTTTGAAGTCGTCTACTTTGGTGAAACGTTCGAACACCCATTCCTGTCTGTCGGCAGGGATGCCGATGCCCGTATCGGTGACGGAGATTACCAGTTGTCTTTTTTCTTTTCGACGTTACAGGTCAGGTTATGGTTCCGCTTTCTGTGAATTTGGCGGCATTACTCAGCAGGTTGCCGATCACACGACAGAGATAAAATGTGTTGGTCGGTACCATCGATCCGTCTTTATCTCCTTCGAATATACACTTTATCTCTTTCTTTGAGATTGTCTTTTCCAGGGCGCTCATTTCTTCTATGCACAGTCCATAGACGTCCGCAGGCTCTACAGGCAGAGGTTGTTCGGAACTGACAAGTTGTGACAGTTCCAGCATATTGTCCATCAGAGCAGCCAGGGCGGCAGAGTTGCTTTGTATCAGATGCTGGAACTCTTTTCGTGTCCATATCCAGAGACTCGTCAAAAATAAGTTCGGAGAATCCGCTGATTGAGTTAAGCGGAGTACGTATCTCATGGCAGATCGAGTTGAGGAAAGCCGTTTTCATCTTTTTCACTTTCGGTGGCTCTTATGCTCTGTTTTCTGACTTCTTCGTTTGCAATCATCAGTTCTTTGTGCATTTTTTCAGGCGTTTTACCATGATACGCTGGTAAAGACTCAACCGATGACGGCTAATAACAAGACTAAAGTACCGGTCAGAGCGATTTGTTTGTTTCTATTGGCGAGTTCGCTTTTTCTAGTTTCAGCTTGTTGACGTCAAAGCGGGTCTGCATTTCGATCATTTGCTTCTCTTTCTTTTCAGATTGGTCCGCTATTCTATGCTTGTTGCTTTCTTTCAACGTAAGATAAGCATTTTTGTAATCTTTCAGTTGATAGTATAGACTAGCCTTTATCGAATAGATAGGGACCAGATTGACAGGCTTGAAAGGTTGGTTTTGAATGGCCGAATCAATATAAGTTATTGCCATTTTATATTCACCCATTGTCTGATAATATTTAGCTGTCGTCTCGTAGGTGCTCTTTACGATCTTCTTTTTATGTGCTATTTGGATATATTTCTGATAGTATTTCTTTGTGTCTTCCTTGGAAATGAGATCGGTCATGAAAATCATCTGGGAATATTTTGCCATGTAATAACGTGATTCATCCAGGAACTCCCGGTTGAAAGTCGTATTCATATTATTCCATTGCTTATGTAGTTCGATCATTTTGTTTATTTCTTCTGCCGCCTTTTTTGTTTTCGACGGATGTATATAAGTCTGCCAGTTCATAATGGCACAGTGTTTCGAAGTGCACCCTGTCTTGAAAAGGATAAGGAGTTAATTTCTCCAATGCGCGTTCTACATAAGGAATGGCATTGGAGATGTCACGGTATGAATGAGTCAGCATGGCCGTATAATCAGTGATACCCCGGTCAGATATTCCCATTGAATCTGCGCTTCGGGCGTCATCTTTCCGTGGCTTTCTGTTTTCAGTTTGTCTAGTTCCGTTCGATGGTTTCCAGCGAATTGTTTTTCCGCATTTCCGCCCAGATGTTATAGCAATACAGATAATACCGGAATAAGGTATTATGTTTTTCGGAAGATTCTGTTGTGCGAAGGATATGTATTTCTACTTTTCTCTGTCCTTGGACGCATACCGTTGGAGTGCGTCCAGTGCAAGTTTCATCATATATTCGTCTTTATTTGGGTGGCTTCGGTAAGCGCTTTGTCCCAATATACGGGGCTATATTGATGCTGTCCACATAAATATCTGCCAGATGTATGTAGATGATGGCTCGTTGTCTTGGCATCTGTCTGCTTTTCAGCAGATTTTGCAGGCTGTCGGCAGGAGTCGGACGGTGGAGGCATTCATGACAGAGAAGGAACTGACAGGATATACTGATGAGAAGCATGATAACGTATTTTTCTGGTTATCAGATGGCAGGCCATATTATTGTATGTTGTTTGTTTGGTTATATGGATAAGTGAAAATCAGGGTGGGACCTTCCGGTGCATCCGGTTCAATGGTATATGTACCTTTGAAGTATGCGATTGTCAGTCTGGTTGATGCTATGGCGGATTTCTGCTTTTTGCGTTTGCAGGTGGATCGGCCAGCGGACTGTTGACTATCCGGAAGATGAACAACCCCTTGGACCGGTCACGTTCCAAAAAGAAGGATACACTTTCTTTTCTCTTCACACGGGTCGGAATAGATCAGTGTGCTAAGTATCAGTTGTGTAAGTCGGGCAGATGTCTACCTGTAATAGCTGGCTTTCTATTTCTGTATGAAAGTCGTCTGTATCTTATCTCCGTATTTCATGTGTACCATGCCGAGAACATCCGAGCACACGAAATGATTTCGTGCTCCTGTATCTGCCACTTGGTTCTGCCCGCTTCCAGTCTCGAAAGGTCGAGTACGTCGTTGACCAGCTGTATGAGTTCGGCGGAATTGGTCTGGATAATTTCCGAATATTCTTTCCATTGGGCGGCATCCATGCTTTCCGGATCAGTGGTCATCAGTTGCGAGAATCCTAATACGTTGTTCAATGGAATGCGTATGTTATAACTCATATTAGTAAGGAAGCGGCTTTTCACTTCGTTCGCTTCTTCTGCTATCTGACTCAGTTCCCGAATTTCATCTTCTTCTTTCTTCAACTTTTTGCGTACGTAGTAGATGCGTATGACCGAAGGAATCAGAATCAGCAGGGCGATCGCTATCAGGGTAAATCCGGCATAATGGATCATGGCTTTGTACTGTTCTTTTTCGAGAAGCAGGCTGTACATATTGCGCATCTGATAGATTTCATCGGTCTGCGAAATGGACAGTTCCCGATATAATGAATCCTTTTTTGCCAGCAGGCTACGGAGCAGTGCAGTAGATTCATCCGCCCGTCCGGCATCTGTGAAAATGCCTGCACGTTCTATTTGGTAACTTAATCCTTCATTGTCCGATACTTCGGCAAGGAGATTAACGGCAGTATCGGAATAAGCTATGGCTTTGTCATATTCTTGGGTTATGCGATAGTAGTGCGAATATACATTATAGTATAAGCCGCGGCAGGGGACATAGCTGGTCGGTGAGAAGTATTCATCCATCTTTTTCAGATGCGGACGAGCCTCGTCCGTCTTGCCTTCTTTCAGATAATGATCGGCATACAACGTTTCCATTAACAGATAACTGTAGTTTTGCGGCGAACGATCTGCCTGTGTCAGTGCTTCCAGTGTGCTTTGTATTCCTGGAAGGTATTTCATGAATCTTTTTCTTTGGTGTAGGAGCAGGACAGGGCTATTTCCTGTAATACATCCCTGCGCAATTCCAGTGACGCGTCCGGCGGCAGGAGGCGATAGGCTTCGTATGCGGCTTCTTCTCCTTCTTTAAAGCGTGCGGTCATCATATAGGCAGTCATCAGACATAGTTTGGCGGATGACATCCCCTTTGGCATTGTTCAGTTTCTGTGCTAAATTGAACATATCTTCGGCTTGGGTGATGCTGTATTCTATTTTGGTGTTTTCAAGATATGCATGTTATTTCAGCTCTTTTTCCTCCGAAATATAGGTCATAGTATTTGTTTGCTCCAGGGCTGTCTGAGAAGCTTTTCCATCCATAGTTCCTGCTGTGTTTTCTTCATCCTGATGGTTGTAATAGTAAACTACATGGGCGTACATGGCAAGGCATTGATAGTATTTCATTGCCTGTTGGGGATCGCCTCATCCAGCATTTCCCCAAGTAGTATGACACAGGAGGGAGACATCGGGTCCAGATATGCTAATGAATAAAGCGTAGCCAAACGGGATGCGTTGGCGGGTAAGGTATCCAGCGACTGGAGTACAGGCTGTCTTTTTCTGTCTCGGTTTGGTTGCAGAAGGCTTGGGGGCGCTCCTGCCAGTATCGCTAATATAAAGAGGGTCAGTAATCGTTTCATGCCTGTGTCTCCTTTCCTTTGTTCATGGGGATTGAATGGGGTGTGTGAAATAGAACCGACATCCGTCTGTATAGGTTGAGTCTATCCATATCTTGCCGCCGATGCGTTCGATAATCAGTTGGCAGATGGAGAGTCCGAGTCCGGTGCCCTGTGCCCCTTCATTCAACTTCTCAAAGCGATTGAAGATCGAGCTTTGCTTTTCCAATGGGATTCCGCAACCGGTGTCGGTGACGGAGAACAGGGCAAAGTCTTTCTGATTCCTGCCGGACTTCGAGGGTGATAATGCTTCCCTGCGAGAGTGAATTTGGTAGCGTTAATCAATAAGTTGATCAGTAATTGTTGCAAACGCGAATCATCGGTATAACTTTAAGAGGTAAGCGGTGTATGAAACGGAGTTCTGCCTGTGTTTGTTTCACTTTGTTGACGGTGTCTATCACATTATTACAGATAGCGATAGCGTCATAATGGTTGAAGTTGAACTTCATTTTCCGATTTCCAGGTTGGAAAGGTCGATGACATCGTTGATCAGTTTTGAGCAGTAAGTCGGAAGTTCTGCTGTATGATGTCACCGCACTGGCGGCGTGTTTCTTCGTCGAGTGCCTGTTCGGTGAGCAGGCTGGAGAATCCGGAAAGGGCGCTAAGCGGAGTCCGGATTTCATGGCTCATATTAGAGAGAAAAAGGCTTTTGGCATGCATGGCACTTTCCGCGTTTAGTCGTGACTGTTCAAGACGTATCTTTGATTTGGCAATCTTCTTGTTTTGTTTTAATATATGTAGCGCCAGGTGGATGATTACGACCAAAATGATGGTGCCGATCAGGATACCGCTCATGAAAAAATACGGTTGAACTCGGCTTTGTTCTCTACTTTCATCCGGTTCTCCTGATAAGATGCCCGAAGATTGTTGATGCGGTGAGCGTAGCTGGGAGAACTACCGAATCTGTGATCACACTGATTTCTTCATATAGGTGGGCGGCTTCCGTTTTATTGTTCATTTTTATCAGCAGGTTTGCTTTGGTATAGGCGGTCTGCAAGTAAATGATGGACCGCATCTTTTGTCGGATATCTGCCAAGATATCATCATATAACAAGGCAAGTGGATGATTTCCGGTTGCTTCATTGTATCGTCCCTGCATATAATAATAGGTGGTGCGATAATAAGGCTGTGGATTCGATTGGTAGATTTGTTCTGCTTGCAGCAGACAGTCTTATCGTGCATTTGCGAGATCATTCTTTGCGATATAATAAATGGCATCTGTGGCAAGTGTCAGGAATTGCAAAAAGCGTTTTATGGGTATGTATGGATTTTGACTCCGAAAGCATTTTCCTGTATTTTCCGCTTCTTCCTGAGTTGTGTTCTTTTGATGAAAATCTGTATAAGATTTCAGGATGGTCATTTCTTCTTATAATAATTGTTTTCCGAAGGCGTGGCGGGGTAACGGATGGCTTCTTCTTATACGAGTCGATGGCTTCTTCGGGCATATTGGAACAGAAATAGGCATCTCCGATGGCTGCGCTCGAAAGGGCTATCCCTAAATCGTATTTCATTGCTTCCGCCTTTTCGTACATCAGTCTTGCTTCGTCGATGGCCTTTCCGATATCTCCGCGCAGGGAATAGATGTATACGACCAGTTGTCTGATACTGAAAGACAGTTCCATCTGATTCTCTTTTTCCAGTATAGGACTGATTTCCTGTCCCCAGACGATGACGCTGTCCATCGGTGCCGGGAGTCGTATGCTATATTGCTGTCAATTAAGCGTTTCAAAGTAGATAAGATGGTCGGTATCCAGGTTTGCTGAGTGTAGTGGAAGCGTCCGTATAAGCAGAGCTGTAATAAAAATAATATATAGATATTCCTCTTCAAAGGTGGTGTTTTTGTTGTATGTGTTATACTAGTTGCCAAAAATAAACAAAAATCACAAAGGAAGCACCAGTAGCGGTGACTATTTTTCTCTTTGTGTTAATATACGTTGCTACTTGTTTGTTTCACAGGTTCTCTGTCAGCTGTCCGGAAGTTGATGTTTTGCTCTGTTGTGGAAATAAAAAACCTGTCGGGGAGACTTCCCCGACAGGTTCAAGTAATCTAAGTGAGTTTTTTCAGAATGTGATGTCCATTTTCACTACAAAAGTACGGGGAGCGGCTACTGCCATTGGGCGGTTGCTGTATTCTTTATTCAACAGATTATTCACCATAAACTGGAAAGCGACTTCTTTTGTGGCTTTTACTCCGAAGCGTAACGTCGACGGTCGCATAGTCAGTATTATGTTTTTTTCCAGTATGTAGCCAGCGTTTCTCCTCTCGATTTTCCGAAGAGGATCGTGCGTACATAGTCCATTAAGTCTTGTTGTTGCTTTTCGCGTTCGTCCATCATGGTAATCTACCGCCAGTATCTTGCTCTTCCATGCAAAATTGGCGCCCAAGTTGATGCGTTTCCATTGAAAATCGACCGTTGCTTTAAAGCTGTGCTTCGGACGGTATTTCAGATACTTACCTGTGTTCGATTTTTCTTTCATCTGAAGGGCGTCGGTGTATAAATCTTCTATTTCATTGCGTTCCTTATAGTCAGCGTCGCGGGGGCTCAGTATATACATATCCCAGATTATAGAATAGTTTCGTATTCTTGTTGAAGTCATAAACGCCGTTTGTCGAAATCTCCATACCGTAGATTTGCGCTTTCGATACGTTGTGGAACTGTGCTCCGATACCGAAACCTTTGCCGTCCATTACCATCTGGATGGCATCGCTGATGCTGTTGATCATGCTGTAGTCTGCGTTATTGAACAGGCCGAACTGAAATTCAACCATGTCTCTGTACTCGGTATAGAATCCGGCTACGTCTACAAAACCTTGGAAGTTGCCGATCTTATATCCTTGCTTGAATCCCAGTTCAGCATTGTAACCTTTTCTCCGGCTTGATGTCGAGGTTCGGATAGATACCCACTCCTCCGATATCCTTGCGAAGATATTTCTCGTTGATGGACGGGTTGCGGTAACCTTGTCCGGCACTGGCGCGGATAAAGCTGTAATCGGCTAACTGATAGTTCAGTCCGGCACGGAATACCGGACGGAACGGGACTTTGGCCCCGAATATTTTCGTTTCGGCTTCACGGTGATGATTGTTCACACGATAATATTCGGCACGTACACCTGCCGATACGCTCAGGCGGTCCCAAAGCGTTGGTCGTACTGGAAAAAGGCGGCTACATTATCGCTTTTGTACACTTGATCCATGATAGAAGAATTGTAGCGGACGTGCTCGTAAGTCATTCCGGTAGTGATTTGTGCGCCGCCGTCCCGTTTCTTGTTGAACTGGTAGTCAAGATAATAATTATAGTTCTTGTCCGTTTTCGTTTAGCGTTGTTTCGGGTCGGATTCATTACGTTGGACAGCCAGGGGATGAGATCACTGGGGACTTGTCCGTTTTGTATGCCGTTCATCAGGTCACTTGGCAGTCCGTTGTCCATCACCCATGAGATGAGGTCACAATAATCGGCGGTGGTGGCGTTGGGGAAGATGTTGCCCAAGGAAGTGAATACCCCGTTCATGGCATCTTCAGATTACCATTGATCAGTCCTGAACCGATGCCGACCAATGCCGGGTAGAGCGAACTGTAATCGCCGCCTGCTATATTCTGTATAGTCTGAGCATCTCGTTCCCATATTTCCAAGGATGTCCGGTGATGGATTTCCCTGACTGGGCTTGACTATGTTGTCGGCACTATGATAGAAACGTCCTTTGATCTTGTGTGACGTTCCGTTTTCCGGATTCACGTAGTTGATGAACGGGTCGATGTGGAAGTTGTTTTCTTCGCGTCCCATGTTGGTGAAAGGAGACGGTTTGTAAACTTCTGTCGGTGATCTCCAGATGAAGAAATCTCCGTATTGATTGGAAAGAAAATCAACATTCAGGCCATAGTTCAATATCTTCATACCCATGTCCGGTTGATGATAAGTCAGATTGCCGCCCATGCGGAAACGTTTGTTATATCCTTGTTGACGGTATCCTTCATCGGTAAAGAGGTTAATGCTTCCGCTGACGTCAAAGTTGCCGATACGGCGGGAGTGGGAGAGATCGAAGCCTTCATAGATGGGGTTTCGTATACCCGCTGAGAAGGTTCCCGCGCAGGATGGGTTTGACGGAATACTTGTCGTCCTTCCAGAAACTTTTGTCGCTCCATTGGTATTCGTCGTTTTCGGCATCGCCATATATACCGATATAGGCACTGAAGCGGGTTTTCGGTGTCAATCCCGGACGGGCGGTACGGATATTGATAATACCGTTGAGAGCAGACGAACCGTACAAAACGGATGAGGCTCCCTTGATGACTTCTATCTGTTCGATGTTTTCTAGATGGTACGGTATTCCAGTTGATTTCTCCGGTCTTGGGATTCAGTGTGCTCATTCCGTCTACCAGAATCTGGCTGCGGGCACCTACCGTAAGGTCCATCCGCTGCCGCCACGCATGGAAGGCTGTTTGTCCACTATATCCACACCGGGCAGCGTGCGGAGAGTAGAAGTGATATCCGTCGGTGCCTGACGGGCGATATCGCCCGCTTTCACCAAGTCCATGGATACGGTGACATTACTGAGCTTTTGCTCAAAGCGTCCGGCGCTTACCACTACCTCTTCCAGCAGCTTGGTACTTTCTTTCATGTACGCGTCTTTAGTGATTACTTCACGTTTGCCGATAACAATGGGCATCAGAACGTCTTCATAACCGCTGTAGCTGAATACAAGCTCCACGCCTCCTCCGGAAGTTTGATTTCATACGCTCCGTTTATATCGGACACGGTTCCCTGATTGCCGTGCAATTTATACGTTACTGCGGCGCCAACCAAAGGTTCATTGGTATTGGCGTCATATATATGCCCTTTCAACGTCTGGGCAAAACTATTCCCGAATCGGTAAGGCAGATTAATAATGTCAGAATATATAGTTTCTTCATTGTCTCTGTAATTTATGTTTTTTCTTCTGGTGGAAAGTCTCATTCTTTTTGTCTGTCAGGTCGAGTCCCAAGTCCAGTTGGGTGATGATAGACCAGTTATCATACAGTGGACCTATATAGGAATTGTACAACATCGGCCGAAGTTAGAATACCTTCCATCGCTGGCTGAAGATTGGGGATGAAGGCTATGAGAGGGCTCAGTGCTTCCCTGTTCAGATAGATATGCGTATGTCCGTTCTCCTTTTCTATCTGCCTGGGGATGCCTTCCTTTATCCACGAGAAGAACATCTGAAAACTTTGGTGATCCATATTGGCGATCATAGATAATAAAGAGTTATCCAATGATTCGCTCACGACTCCCAGTAAAGTCTTCAGTAAGAAAGGATTGGATTTCAGGATAGCATCTGCAATGCCTGCTATCAGATGAGCATCGACCGTCTGTCCCTGCCCTTGCATGGCCAGGCTGATAATGCCCGGAAGGTCCGGTTTGACATAGAGAAGGTCATTCTTCAGATACCAGAAAGCCAGTCCCCGGGGAGATTCTGTGTAATTGCGTCCCTGGGTTGCGGCAGTAATATCATCGGCAGACAATGTATTGAACATTAGTTTCATCATAATGAAATTAATGACTTGTTGCAGGGATGCGGGATTATCCATGTCGATTTCACTGAACTTCTGTTCCCCAATTGTAGTTCGTCCGATGTATATTCGGCCGTAATGTTTCCGTCGGATTCCAAAGTGACACTTTTGAGTAATTGCGGTAAGAGGTATCCTCCCATGCCTTTTATAATAACGGATACGGTTGCGTACAAACTTCCGCATCCTTTACCATCTCTAAATCCATGTCGGTATAGAGGGCTGCTGTCAGTATCTGATTGTCCGACTCTCCCCATTCATATTCGCCGGTCGTCTGATTGCGTACGACATCTTTTCCTCTGCCGCGTGTCAGTTCGCTCATCTGATAAGTTTTTTTTATCCATTGATTTTGCGGCATCGTTACATTCAAATCCAGTTTCATCGTTTTCGGAGTAATGGAGCCGGCGTATTTTTACGGTTGTTCCCGCACCTGAAACTGTTTCTCCGCTGAACGTGTAATTATCTTTTTTTCGAACAAGTCTACCCGAATGGAAATCTCTTTTCTCCCGGAATGATATCGTTTAATGTCAGTGTTCCTTTTTTACTGTCTTCCGTTTGAAAGTTGACGGTTTTTCCGATTAATTTTCTCCGCTGTAGGTCAGGTCCAGAGTGGATGGTTTGATATACGAGCCATATTCTGGCTGAGTTCTCCCGGCCAGAACAGCTTGTCATTGTAGGTTTCTTCGCAAGATGCAAGGAAGAATATCGTACAAGCTACATAAAATAGTTTTCGTAATGTTTTCATTCTCTTTTTTTGTTTTTATTTCAACGTATTTATTAAAAACATTGCAAATGTCGGTTAATATTGTTTCTACATCAAGCTCTATTTTTGGTATTCGATGTTCTATTTTAATTGTTTTGTGTATACGTGTCTTAAAACAGATAACTGTAATGTTCTCTTTTAAATAATAAATGTTCTGTTTTTAATATTTTAATAAAGGACTTTAACCGGAATTCGAATGAAAAAGATATCTTTGTGGAACTAAATTTCTTAATTATGATCATAGATGATGCACTTCCGAAATTTGATCTTTCCGGTCGATTTTGTTACAGATGACAGCATAACCGGTGATATCCTGAATCAATACGGTCGCTTCCCCTGTCACATAAAGGCGGAGTCTTTGTTCTTGTACGCGGGGAACTGTACGTGCCACGATCAATTTGTCCGAGTTTACCATCACCTCATAATGACTTTGTGACTGTGCTCCCCGGATCATTCATACAGATACATGAAGTAATTTTCGATACACGTGTCTGCTTTTATTGGCTTTTTTCGGAATTTATCTCCCGTGTGAGTTATGTAGAGACCTATCTGGATTTTCTTCCATGATTCTGAATAATCCGATTATGGCATTGCAGGAAGAGGTAGCGCAACTGTACCGAAACGCTTTCAGCCTGCTTATCCGTGCCTATTCTTTGCCGAATACGCTGGATAACAAAGAGATATTGAAGTCTATTTTCACCATTCTTTCAAGGCGGTAGGCGAGTTGTATAAACGTTGTAAGCCGACTACTAACGAACCCATCAAGCGTGAACATGAGCTTTATCGCCAGTTTGTCCAGTTGCTGATGACTCATTATACGCAGGAGCACGAAGTCTCTTTTTATGCGAAGAAGTGCGGAGGACCCGGCTCACTTTTCCGGTGCCATCCGTAAGTTCCAGCGGGCATAGTCCACTGGCGATTATCACAGGAATTATTATCATGAATGCCAAGGCGCAATTGAAATCAACCGGTTGCTGTGAAGGAAATTGCTTTTTCGCTAGATTTAATAATCTTTTCTTTTTTTAATAAATATTTCCGTAAACATGTGGAAATGACTCCGCAGGGAGTACAGGGAATGCTGATTGTTAACGCATGAATATGATTGGGTTAATGGGCTGATTGCCTTGCCGGGAAATAAAGTCGTTTGCCGATAAGAATCCCCATTCATTGATTTTTTTTCTTATTCTTCTTTCCGGCATATATTTGTAATTGCGCAATTATAATATGATAATAAAGGGAAATTATGAAAAAAGAATGTACTATTTTTAATGTTGTCCTCCTTGCTGTTGTTGTCGGTAAGCTGTAACGACGGATTCGACTGAGTTTGACGAGGGGAAATGGGGAGGCGGTTCGGATGAAGAAGGAGGCAGCCAGCCCAACCTACTGTTCCTGAAGAATCGGATGATTTGCTGAATTTTACGATTGCTTTCGATGAAAGTGATCGGACAACTTTACGGCAGTATGTCAGAGACTGTGGTGACGGATGAAATGATGCGAATTATGATGATTTTTATAGAAAATCATTCACTTCTGTAGTTACTGTCAGCTATGACGGGGCCACGGCTACTGTCAGCAATGAAGTTGATGGGGTAAGTGTTTCGCAGAACGGAGCGCATATAGTAGTGAACTCTACGGTCAAGGGAATAGAGTATGTCTTGGAAAGGTGCTACGACAGACGGTTCGTTTAAGGTATATAGTGAAAAGAAGTTCAAACTGTCATTGAGTGGAACGTCTATTCATAATCCTGTGGGTGCTGCCATTAATATTCAGTCATCGAAACGGGTATTTGTTGTCTGCGCGGAGGGCACGACC
>VOFH01004224.1_pt1 | contig 27542 bp, 37 predicted proteins | sample 5384091 | NCBI WGS metagenome assembly VOFH01 (sample SAMN12384727, study PRJNA508395) | human gut metagenome | isolation source: healthy gut G | host: Homo sapiens
TTTACGCATGATCCCCAAACGCTGAGATATCTGGAGACCATGGTGCTGGTGTTGGGCACCGAGGATCTCCCCGGCTTTACCGCACGCAGCAGCGGCCGTAAAGGCGGACGCCCGCATCGACACCCCGGCGATGGCGGCTATCAGGACAGCGGGGATCTGGGGCCGGCGGCGTGGTCATCGGCAACCCCATCCCCGAGGAGTACGAGCTGGACTATGACGAGATGGAGGCGGTCATCAACCGCGCCCTGACGCCGCCAAGGCCGAGGGCATCCACGGCAAGGACACCACGCCGTTTTTGCTGGCCCATATCAAGGACTACACCGACGGCGTCTCCTTTGCCTCCAACCTGCAGCTGGCTTATAACAACGCCCGCGTGGCCTCCCGCATCGCCATCGAGCTGGCAAAGCTGGGCTGAAGCGGCCTGCCGCCGGCACGGCTTCTCTGAAAAGTGAACATCCCTCGCCCTTCCCGCGGCCGTAATGCCCTGTGCCGGGCGGCGAAAGGACGGGGGAAAAAGTGCCCCAGGGCGCTTTTTGCGCGCAAAGGGCGGTCTTTTGTTCAGACCGGCTTTATTGCCCCGCGGACGGCGCATTTCTCCCTGCGGGCCCCAGTCTGCGAGGCGCGGGCAAACGCCGGGCAGAAAAGAAAAGACCCGTTCAGGGTGCTTTTCGCCCCGCCCGGAAACAGTTGCGCAATCTCCCGCGGGCCGCAGAGCGGCGGTTTGGGGCAAACGCCCCCCAAGCCGTTTTTGTCGGTTGCTTGGGGAAGGCTTATGGCCCGTTTTTTCAAAGCAGTGAAAAGCAGCCTGGCCGCGGGCTCAGTCATGCGTGATCACGCCCTTGATGACCGAGGTCTGAAGCGGGCTGTTGCGGCTCACGATCACCGGCGGGCGGCGCTCGATCGCGGCGCGCGATCTCGATATTCCTGGCTGCTTCGAATTGAAGCAGCCGATGCAGACCATGTCCTGCCCCGGATGGTGTTGTGGAGAAATTCAGCCCCACAAAGGGGGTGGTGCGCCCGGCGGCGCAGGGCTTGATGGTGATGACCGGTTTTTTCGCGTTGTGATCACTTTGTTTGATATTTTGACTTAACTGCACGCAAAAAAGCTCATATGCAGTTGTAGATCTGGATAGGCCTTCGGTCATTGTAGCTGCTTTTTGGTCTTCTGCATACTGCACCATGTGGGCCGAGAGTGTCAGATCAAAGCGATCGTAGTTTGGGCGGTCGATGGCTCGGTGTTTTTATTGAGCAGCTGCTCGATGCAGGAGTGCAGGGGCAGGCAGAAGACCGCCCCGCGTTTGGCGCAGCGCTCGACGCCGCCTTGGCCTCGGCGCGTGCGCCATGGGGGTGTCGTCCATGTCTGACGGGGTTCGTCCATCAGGATCATCTTTTTGCCGGTGCGCTCCTGGGCAAGGGCGATCGCCTTTTCCAGGTTGGTCCGCGTCGCCTGCGGCCCAGCACGGCGTCGATGCCCCTGCGAGAAAGGTCCAAAGATCCTGCGACCGATTCGGGCTGGTGATGGGTGCGGCGGATCAGGGGTGTCAGCCTGCGGCGCTATAGTGGCTGGAACCCGACCCGAATGGGGAAAGAGATGACTCATCCGGGCAGAAACGCCGCCGCGCGGAATAAGTTGCTGCATCTGTGTTCAACTCCTTAGAAATCACTGAAATCAGCTCTGCTTGAGAACGTAAACGAGTATAGCACAGGGCCCCCCAAAAAGTGCAAAGCGGCAGAAAAACGTTTTTTGTGAGATAGGTATATCGTTTACCTTGCTATATTACATTTAATAGGGGCCAAAACTGTTGTGATATTTCACAAAAATGGCTTGAAACAAGGAAAATCAATCGTTTGACATCCCTAAAAAACTCGGATACAATTAGCCTCACTCACGGGACCGGGCCCGGCCCGACACACAACACGACACACAAACGGAGGTTACGAGAACCATGAAAGCAGATGCCCTTTTGGGTAGTGGAACCCTTCAAGATCGAGGTCCGGCCGTTCGAGTGTGGAAGAGCCGAAATACGATGAAGTCATGTTCAAGACCATGGCCTGCGGCCTGTGCTGCTGGGACCCAGCCTGTACCAGGCATCACCGCCCCGGCCCCGCGCCCTCATGTGATCGGGCACGAGCGGGCGTGGGCATTGTTGAAAAAGTGGGCGAGGGCGTCACCAACGTCAAGCCCGGCGACAAGGTCTTCTGCGCCAGCGGCTCCAACGTGATGATGAGCGAATACACCACCGTCAAATCCGACTGCGTGGTCAAGCTGCCGGACGACACCGGCGACTGGGCCTCCGCCGTCATCGAGCCCAACTGCTGCGTCGTCAACCTGCTCCAACACCACCAACATCCAGGCGGGCGACCATGTTGTGCTGGTGGGCGCGGGCTACATGGGCACCATGACCCTGCAGGGCCTGGACCCGCGGCTCGCAGGCGGGCCGCATCACCGTGTTTGAGCTGCGGGAGGACCGCCGCGAGATGGCCAAAGCCTATCCCGGCTGCGAGGTGTACGACCCCGAGAGCGAAGAGGGCAAAAAGGTCATCGACGAGATCGTCGCAAAGGGCGGCGCGGACGTGGTCATCGACTTCGGCGCCTCCAAATCCGGCTTCGAGCTGGCCAACAAGCTCTTCCGCCAGGGCGGCAAGCTCACGCTGGGCAGCTGGCACCGCGGCATGATGGAGTTCGACGGCAGCCGCTGGCACCTGGGCGGCGTGACGGTCTACAACCTCTCGCCGATGAGCAACGACCACTACACCGATATGCTGCCCCGCGCCTATGAGCTGATCAAGCGCGGCGTGTATGAGCCGGGCAAGCTGGTCACCCACACCGTGCATTTCCGCGACAGTGAAAAGCTGGCCGAGGTCTTTATGCACTCGATCAAAAAGACCGACGGGTATATGAAAGCCGTCGTTATGTTCGACTGATCCCCGCCCTTTTTGGTTCCTCTATTGTGTTTTCCGGATGGCCTGACGTGCGCCGGCGACAGCCGAGCCCGTCGGGGCCGGACAGGGAACAGCTGAGGTAAACGTTTACCTAAAAAACACATTGGGAGGGATCAGGATTTGACGATCAAGGAGGTCGCGAGCATAGCCGGCGTTTCCATCGCCACAGTGTCAAAGGTCATCAACGGGTGTGAGCGAGCACATCAGCGAGGCCACCCGCGAAAGCGGTGCGGCTGTAGTCGCCAAATACAATTACATCCCAAACTCAAATCGTCGCGCGGGGGCTCAAGACGCAAGAGCAAGATCATCGGCATTTTGCTGCCGGACATCACCAACCCCTATATTTCCCGCAGATCGTGCGCGGCATCGAGGACGCCGCCAACCTGAGAGGGTACGGCGTGGTCTTCTGCAACACGGGGGGACAACCCGGACCGGGAGGTGGAGTGCTACGACTTTCTGCGCTCCAAAATGGTGGACGGCATCATCTTCACCCGCTCGCTCAAGCGCTCCGCCAGGAACAGGGTGCTCACCGAGGACCTGCCCGCCGTGGTGCTGGACCGGGTAGAGCGGGACGACCGGGCGGACAAGGCCTGTGGCAAGGTCTATGTGGATGTGCGCAGGACCATGTACGACGCGACCATGAAGCTGTTCAGGCCGGCTGCGGTGAGATCGCCTGCCTGTCGGCCGCATCGGACAGCAAAAGCGACCGCTTTCTGGGCTATTTGCGGGCGCTGGAGACGCTGGACCTGCCCTATGACAAAAAGCTATGTCTTTCTGGACAAATTCACCGAGGACACCGGCTACCGCGGGGCGAAAGCGGTGCTGGAGCACCATCCCGAGACGGACGGCCTGGTCTGCGGCAATGACCTGATCGCCATCGGCGCCCTGCAGGCGCTTTCCGAGCTGGAGCGCCAGGTGCCGCGGCAGGTAAAGGTGATCGGCATCGACAACATTTATTTTTCCAACTTCACCACGCCGCCCCTGTCCACCATGGGCCAGCCCACCTACACCATGGGGAAGGGCGGCCAGCATGCTCATCGACCATCTCGAATACGGGAAACCGCTTTTTGAATGCGTCTTTGACCACGAATATCCAGCGGCAGACCGTGAGCGCCGCAGATCAAATTTTGAGGATGGAACACACTTTATGAAAAAAGACAGAATTCTCAACCCGGAGATCACCGCCGCCGTGGCGGCGCTGGGACATACCGAGTACTTATGCATCGGCGACTGCGGCCTGCCGGTGCCCGAAGGGGTCCGGACCATCGACGTGTCGGTCACGGCCGGGCTGCCCCGCTTTTTGCAGGTGCTGGAGGCGGTGGCCGGCGAGCTGGTGGTAGAGTCGTATATCTGCGCCGGCGAGATCGACGAAAAGAACCCGACACCCCTGCGCCGCATGGAGCAGATTTTGGAGGGCAAGCCGGCGCGCAAGGTGCCCCATGAGGAGTTCAAGCGCCTGATGGAAAAGGCGAAATGCGTCATCCGCACAGGCGAGACCTCGCCCTATGCCAACGTCATCCTGATCGGCGGCGTGAACTTTTGAGACCGGCCCGGAATTTTGAGATCGGGGCGGCGGCGGCTGCGGCAGCCGTCCACAAAAAGAAACCAAAAGAATCTGGAGGAAAATTATGAAAAAGTTAGTCAGCATCATCCTGGCGGCGGCCTGGCATTCAGCCTGGCGGCCTGCGGCGGCACCGACAGCTCTTCCGCGTCCCAGGCCGCGTCCCAGGCGGCCGATTCGGTCGCCTCAAGGCAGAGGACGGCAAGGCCCTGAAGATCGGCTTTGCGCTGCCCACCCCTGCAGTTCCCGTTTTATGTCCGCATGCACGACGCCTTTGTGGAAGGAAGAGTGTGAAAGCCGCGGCTGGGAGGTCGTCTTTGTCGACGGCAATCTGGACTCTCACCGAGGTCAACGGCTGCCTGACCTGATCAGCAAAAACGTGGACGCTCTGGTGTTCGCCACCTGGTGGATGGACGCGATGGTGGACGTGTTCGACCTGGCCGCGAAGAGCGATATCCCCGTGTATATGATGGACGGCACCACCACCCCGGACGGCGTGGAGTACGTCTCGATCACCGGCACCGACAACTATGACGCCGGCAAGGTCGGCGGCACCTGGATGGCTGGCCAGCTCAAAGCCGAGGGCAAAACCAGCGTCAACCTGATCAACGTCACCATGGCCAGCGAGTCCGCTGTGGACCGCTGCAGCGGCTTTATGGACGGCATGAAAGAGAACGGCATCGAGGTCAACCTGGTCAACGAGTACATCGGCGACACCCGCGCCAAATCCATGCAGGCGGCCGAGGACGCCCTGGTGACCTATGGCGAGGGCAAGGTGGACCTGATCTTCGGCTACAGCGCGCAGTCCAGCCTGGGCGCCTACGACGCGGTCGTGGCGGCCAACCGCAGCGAGATCAAGGTGATGGGCTTTGACGGCGAGCAGGACGAGCTGGATCTGATCGACGCGGGCACCCAGTACGTGGGCACCATCATCCAGTATCCCGACAAGATGGGCGTGCTCACTGCCGAACTCATCGAAAAAAGACCCTGATCGGCGGCGAGACCGTGGAGCAGAAGCAGCCGATGTCCGCCGGCGTGTACTGCGCGGACGGCTCCCTTCCGGCGAGGAGATCATGGGCGAAATGGGGACCGGTCTTTGCAACGCAGCACGGCAGCAGAAGTCCAGGGGGCGCGGGCGGGCAGCCCCGCCGCGCCCCGCAGGGCTTCTTTTTGAGAATCCCAACGTGCTGCGACGGAATGGAGGAAAGACATGCAGCCGACCGAAGACATTTTGGTTCTGAAAAAAATAAACAAGGCTTTTCCGGGCGTCAAGGCGCTGACCGACATGGACTTTTCCCTGCGCAGGGCGAGGTCCACGCCCTGGTGGGCGAAAACGGCGCGGGCAAATCCACCATGATGAAGATCTTGTCCGGCGCTTATAAAAAAAGACAGCGGCACCATCTTTTGAGGGCAAAGAGGTGGACATCACCGGCCCCAAGTTTTCAGGAAGAGCTGGGCATCGCCATCATCTATCAGGAGCTCAACCTCATCCATCGGGTCAGCGTGGCGGAAAACGTTTTCCTGGGCCGCCCGCCGCGCAGGGCCGGCGTGATCCAGTGGGGCAGGATGTACCGGGACGCCAAGGCGCTGTTCGACAGCTTTGACATCAAGATGGACGTCTACGAGGACGTGCGCAGGCTGAGCATCGCCCAGCAGCAGATCGTCGAGATCATCAAGGCGGTCAGCATCAACGCCAAGGTGGTCATCATGGACGAGCCGACCTCCTCGCTGACCGAAAACGAGACCCAGATCCTGTTCCGCATCATCCGCAGCCTGAAAGAAAAGGGCATCGCGGTGATCTTCATCACCCACCGGCTGGACGAGATCTTCGCCATCTGCGACCGCATGACGGTGCTGCGCGACGGCTGCTACATCGGCACCCGGGACGTGAAAGACGTCACCAAGAGCGAGATGATCGCCATGATGATCGGCCGCGAGCTCAAGCAGCAGTTCCCCGAGCGCAGCGCCGAGATCGGCGATGAGTGCCTGCGGGTCGAGCACATGTCCGACGGCGGCCGGCACGTCAAGGACGTCTCTTTCAGCGTGCGCAGGGGCGAGGTGCTGGGCTTTGCGGGCCTGGTGGGCGCGGGGCGCACCGAGACGATGCGGCTGATCTTCGGCGCCGACCACAAGGCGCAGGGCAAGATCTTTATCGACGGCAGGGAGGTGTCCATCGCCAGTCCGCGGCAGGCGGTGGCGCACCGCATCGGCTTTGTCACCGAAAACCGCAAGGAGGAGGGCCTTTTCCTCAGCCTGCCGGTGCGCAACAATATCGTGGCGGTGGCCATCGACAAGATCAAATCCTTTCACATCCTGAATTTCGGCAAAGAGAAAAGAGATCAGCGACAAGTATGTGCGCGACCTGCAGATCGCCACCCCGTCCATCAACCAGCGCGTGGTCTTTTTGAGCGGCGGCAACCAGCAGAAGGTCGTTTTGGCGAAGTGGCTGCTGTCCGACTCCCAGGTGATGATCCTGGACGAACCCACCCGCGGCATCGACGTCGGCGCCAAGCGCGAGATCTATGAGATCATCAACCAGCTGGCGGCCCAGGGCAAGAGCCATCATCGTCGTCTCCTCCGAGATGGAAGAGATCATGGGCATCAGCGACCGGATCCTCGTCATGCACGAGGGCGTAATTTCGGGCGAGGTCAAAAAGAGGACTTCTCCCAGAGCACCATTACTGAATACGCGGTTGGAGGAGCATAAAATGGGAGATAAAAACGCAATCAAGGAAAAAACCTCATTCGGCCAGAAGCTGAATAAATTTACCGACGCCATGGGGTGTGGCTGGTCGCTGCTGTTCTTCATCATCCTCTCGGTGGCGACGGACAACTTCCTCACCTATGCCAACCTCACCAACGTGGTGCGCCAGATCTGCGTCAACGCGCTGGTGGCGCTGGGCGCGTCCTATGTCATCCTGGGCGGCGAGATCGACCTGTCCACCAGCAATATGTGCGCGTTTGCGGGCTGCGGTGCCGCGCTGCTCATGCGGGCCGGGGGTCAACATGTGGCTGGCCATGCTAATCATGCTTGTCGTCGGCGCCCTCATCGGCTGCCTGACCGGCGTCATCGTGAACTATCTCAAGATCCCCTCTTTTATCGCCAGCCTCGGCATGCAGTACGTCATCCTGGGCACCACGCTGCTGCTGACCAACAGCGAGCCCATCTCCGGCCTGCCCGAGGGCTTCATGACCTTTGGCCGCGGCTATATCTTCGACGTCATCCCGGTGCCGGTCATCATCCTGGCGGTCATGTTCACCATCGGCGGCTTTGTGTTCAAGTACACCTCGTTTGGCCGCAGCGTCATCTCGGTGGGTGAAAACATCACCGCGGCAAAGCTGTCCGGCATCAACGTCTCCCGCACCAAGGTGGCCATCTTCTCCATCGGCGGCTTCAGCGCAGCCCTGGCGGGCATTGTGCTGGCCAGCCGCCTGTCCTCCGGCCAGCCCATGGCCGGCACCGACATCGGCCTGCAGGCCATCGCGGCGGTCTATGTGGGCGGCACCAGCAAGGGCAGCGCGCTCAACGTGCTGGCCGGCTCGCTGGCGCTGGGCCTGGTCAACAACGGCCTGAACCTGCTGGAGGTCAACGCTTACTGGCAGAAGATTGTTCTGGGCGTCATCATCATCTTTGCGGTGCTGATGGATCAGGTGCGCGCCAGCAAGACGGCAAAGAAATAGCAAGACCACAAAGGAGGAGCACCATGAAGATCGCCTACACCGCCTGGACCTGGCTGCAGACGAGTACAACGGCTGGGCCCCGATGAGCGACAAGCCCAAGCGCGATTTTGAGGCCTCTCTGCGGGACCTGCACGCCTGCGGGTACCGCTGCCTGGAGGATTTCAACATCGTCGCCGATATCTTTGACGGCTGCCCGGAAGAGTTTGCCGCCCTGACCCGCAAATACGACATCGAGTTCGTCAATCTGTACCATTACCTGACCGCCGATTTCGAGTACGACCGCAAAAAGACTGAGCAGTGCATCGCTTTCATGAAAGCGCAGGGCACCACTCAGATGAACCTGGAGCCGCCGCGCAAGGCGCCGGACCAGAGTGATCGGGGAGAAAGAGCTGGACGAAGTGGCGCGCCACTGCGATATCCTGGGCGAGATGTGCCGCGACGCGGGCATCAGCCTGGCGCTGCATCCCCACTGGGGCACCTATGTGGAGCGGGAGGACCAGATCGACTATTTTTCTCGCCCACACCCGGCGGGACTGCGGGCCTCTGCCTGGACACCGCCCACCGTGCTCTGCGGCATGGACCCGGAAAAGCTGTTCGCCAAATATCTGGCCCAGGGCGTGCTGCGATACGTCCATTTCAAGACATCGACCGGACCCGGCCGCCCATCCCGAATATCCGCCCCGCCGCTTCCGGGCGCTGGGGCAGGGGCACGTAAACTTTCCCGGCGTGCTGCGGGTGCTGCGCGCCGGCGGCTGATGACAACGTCATCTTGTGGAGCTGGACTTCAACCGGGTGAACAACTATGAGTCCGCCTATACCTCCCGCAAATACATCTACGATGTGCTGGGCATGTGAGGCGGCGGACCGCCAAAAGCAAAAACGACGGAAATACAGAAAAAAAGGAGTGCAGTACTATGTCGAGAAAAGCAATGATCTTCCGGGGCGGCTGGGACGGCCACGAGCCGAAAAAGGTGAGCGAGCGCTTTAAAAAGCTGCTGGAAAAAGAGGACTTCGAGGTGGACGTGTTCGACACCCAGGAGTGCCTGGCGGAGACCGAGCCCCTGCTCAAATACGACCTGATCATCCCGATGTGGACCCAGGGGCAGATGGACGACCGCTACGCGTTCCATCTGGCCGAGGCGGTGGAGAGCGGCGTGGGCCTGGGCGGCGCCCACGGCGGCATGTGCGATTCGTTCCGCTGGAACATCGAGTATCAGTTCATGACCGGCAGCCAGTGGGTGGCCCACCCGGGCGACACCTGGTACCACCACATCTCCGACCTGTCGCCGGACAATCTGGCCTTTGTGCAGCAGTTCTACCCCTCGCCCGACGACGGCTTCGAGACCACCTACACCGTCAACATCAAGCGCGGCGCAGCCTCCCCGATCGTCGAGGGCATCCCCGATTTCCAGGTGCGCACCGAGCAGTACTATCTGCACCTCGACCCCTGCGTGAACGTGCTGGCCACCACCCTGGTCACCACCACCGGGCCGCACAGTTCCAACGGGCCGGTGGCCATGCCGGTCGTCTACACCAAGCTCTGGGGCAAGGGCCGCGTGTTCTGACAGCTCGCTGGGCCATGTGGACCGCATCTATGACGAGGCGCCCGAGGCGCAGGAGATCGTGCGCCGCGGCCTGCTGTGGGCGGCCCGCAAGTAAGAGGCCCCGGCACGGGCCGGCACGCCGGGACGTGGCCCGCAAAAAAACGGCGCAGTCCTCGCATGAGCGGCTGCGCCGTTTTTGATGGGCCCTTTATTACATTATATATGTAAAGAAGCCGTAAAAAGTCACGGCGGAGAAACAGGCGCCGCAGACAGACCGGGCGGCCGGGACAGGCGGCCGGGACAGGCCGCCGCAAAAGATGAAACCAGATGGGGGTTGGATATGAAGATTTTGTGCTATGGCTCGTTGAATGTGGATCATGTCTAGGGTGGACCACTTTGTCCGGGGCGGGGAGACGATCCCCTCCCTGAGCAGGGAGCTGTTCTGCGGCGGAAAAGGGCTGAACCAGTCGGTGGCGCTGGCGCGCGCCGGCGGCGAGGTGTACCACGCGGGCAAGGTGGGCGCGGACGGCGGCATGCTGCTGGATCGCCTGAGACAAAACGGCGTCAATGCGGACCACGTCAGCGTCAGCGCCGATCTGCCCACCGGCCACGCGGTCATCCAGGTGGACGCAAAGGGGCAGAACTGCATCATCGTCTGCGCCGGGGCGAACGGCTCGATCACAGAGCAGGAGATGGACGAGGTCCTCTCCCACTTTGGCCAGGGGGACATCCTGCTGCTGCAGAATGAGATCAACGGCATCGGCACGCTCATGCGCAAGGCCTACGGGCGCGGCATGCAGATCGCCCTCAACCCCTCGCCCATCGACCGGCAGCTGGCCTCGCTGGAAGAGCTGCGCTATGTGACCTGGTTCATCCTCAACGAGGGAGGGCTGCGAGCTCACCGGGCAGCGGGAGGGCGCGGAGATCTGCAGCGCCCTGCTCCAAAAATATCCGCGCGCCCGGGTGGTGCTCACGCTGGGCAAAAGGGCTGCCTCTACCGGGACGGCGAAGGCAGACCGCCGCCCACGGCATCTACGACGATGCCGGTGGTGGACACCACCGCGGCGGGGGACACCTTTACCGGCTATTTTCTGGCGGGGGTCACCGACGGCCTGCCGGTGGAGCGGATCCTGGAGCTGGCCAGCAAGGCCTCTTCGCTGGCGGTCAGCCGCCGGGGCGCGGCGGATTCCATCCCGGCGCGGGCCGAGGTGGAGGCCTGCGCGCTTGTCCTTTTGGGGTGAGAGCGGCGATGAAAAAGGAAAAAGGCATCAAAAAGGGGTTTCAGCAGGCCAGTTTTCCGCTGAAAGCCCTCGGCACGCTGGCCGGTATGCTGATGATCGGCTTTGCCATGGCGGGCATGTATCTGGGCGATCTCAGGGGCCGACCCCATCTCGATCCTGATGGAGGGCCGCGGCGCGGCGGGGCTCAGCAAGGGGATGGGCGCCAACCTGGTGAACCTGGCGTTTTTCCTCTTTGCCCTGCTGTTCAACCGGCGCAGCATCCGCTGGGCCACCCTGATCTCGGTGCTCGCCATGGGCCCCAGCGTCGACCTGGGCCTGTGGGTGCTGGGCGCCCTGCTGCCCGCGCAGATGAGCTTCCCCGTGCGGCTGCTGCTGGGGGCGGCGTCCTGCGCGCTGCTGGGCTTTGCCATTGGCTTTTACCTGTCTTTTGATTTCGGCGCGACCCCCTCCGACAGCGTGGCGCTCTGGCTCCGGGACACCTTTCACCTGCGCTACCGGGTCTGTTCCTGGCTGCTCTACTGCTTTGCCTTTGCGGTGGGCTGGGCCCTGGGCGGCACGGTGGGGGTGGTGACGGTGCTGGGGCTGGCGCTGCCGGGACTGATCGCGGATCTCGTTCTCGCCCGGCTGCAGGCGGGCCCCGCCCCGCGGCCGGAAGAAAAAAAGGAGGCCTGAAATGAAAGTGATGATCGGCGCCCTCGCGCATGAATCAACGACTTCTGCCCTCATCTCACCACCCGCGAGATGTTCGAGTTTTACAGCGGGGATGAGGTGGCGCGCCACCTGCCGGTGGCGGACATCTTTGAAGAGGCGGGCGTAGAGGTGATCCCCTCCATCTACGCCGCGGCGGAGTCCTACGGGCCGGTGGAAGAGCAGACGTTCCTCTATTTTGAAAAGATGATCCTGGACACCGTGCGGGCGAACCCGGACCTGGACGGCATCTGGATGTTCTGCCACGGGGCCATGAATGTGCAGAACATCGGCAGCGGCGAGTACCGGCTGGCCCGGGACCTGCGCGCCCTGGTGGGGGAAAACTGCGTGATCTCTTTCGGCATGGACCTGCACGGCAACCTGGAAGAGGACCTTGCAAATCAGGTCAATATCTTCCGCTGCTACCACACCGCGCCCCACACCGACCAGCGCGACACCTACCGGCGCACGGCCCGCGCGCTGGTGGAATACCTGCGGCACGGTCACCGCCTGCACCCGCAGCTGCGCAAGCTGCCCATGATTTTCCCCGGTGAGATGGCAGCCACCACGGTAGAGCCGTTCAAGAGCATCATCGCCTATCTGGACGAGCTGGAGCGCAGGCCCGAGGTGCTCTGCGCCAGCTGCTACATCGGTTTTGCCTGGACCGACGCCGAGCGCACCTCTTCCACCGTGGCGGTGGTGCCGGCCGCGCCGGAGCATGAACAGCTCTGCGCACAGCTGGCGGACGACCTGGCGCAGAGGGTCTTGCCCGCCGGCGGAGTTCGGCTTTGAGATGACGGCGCTGCCTCCCCGCGAGACGGCCCTCGCCTCTCTCTACGAGCTGCCGCCCCCCTGCTGCGTGACCGATATGGGCGACAACCCCACCGCCGGCACCACCGGCGGCGGCACCGTGCTGCTGGGAGTATCTGGCCGCCGCGGACGGGAAAACGGGTGCTCATCGCCGGCATCTGCGACCCGCAGGCTTTCGCCGTCTGCCGGGCCCATCGGGAGGGGGACGTGTTCGACCTCTCCATCGGCATGGATATCGACGAGGTGACCCGCCCGGTGCAGGTGCGCGCGGTCTGCCGGGGCTGCCGCAGTGTGCGGCTACCGGATCGCCTCCGTGCCCCCATCAAGCGCTGCGAGGCGGTGATCGTCTCGGTGGGCGGGGTGGACGTGGTGATCACCGACGGGCCTACGCGTTCACGCAGAAGGTGAATTTTTCCTCCTGCGGGCTGGACCCCAGCAGCTAGTGACGTCTTTGTCACCAAGTTCGGCTACATCTTCCCGGAACTCCAAAAGAAAGCTTCATCATGTCCAACACCCCGGGCGAGAGCTATCGGATGATCACCGAATTCAACTACAAAAAGATCCGGCGCCCCATCTACCCCCTGGACGATATCTTGAGGACCAGAGGCGGGCCGATGCCCTGGCAAACAGCAGAGCGCTTTTTTCAGGACGCGCTCTGCTGCTTTTTGGGGGCGGCACGGGAAAACAAATTATAATAAATTGCGCTTCTCCACTGTGATGCGTGATCAAGGAAAGGGCGCGGGAGGCTCACCGAGCAGGCCGGGACGCCCGATTGAAAAGGGACAGAGCCCGGGCGGTACCGGAAAACGCTTTTTGCAGGCCGCCAGGCGCCCAGGCAGAAAAAAACTGGAAAGCGGGGTCCTTCCCCTTTCGTGCGGGTGAGGGGCAGTGAACTTTCAGAGCGGTCCCGCGAAAAAGGCGGAATCCTGAAGAATGTGAAACCGTTTCTAAATGCGAAAGAGTTTTTTGTGTCCAATACACATACAGACTTCTCAAAACTTGTGCAGGATTACAGAAAATGATGACAACAATGGAAAAGTTGTTGACATTTCGCGGAGGCGAAAATATAATTCAGGGTGTGGTAACGGTTACACCTTGAAAAGGGAGGGGGAAAAGGCCATCACGATCCGTGATATTGCCAAAAGAAGCAAAGGTCTCCCCACCACGGTCTCCCGCTATCTGAACGGCACCGGTTATGTGGACGAGCAGACCGCCAGCCGCATCTGCGGGTGGTGGAGCGGTTCCACTACCGGCCCAACCGCATCGCCCAGAGCCTCAAGACCAAGGAAACTAAAAATCTGGTGCTGGTGGTACCAGATATCCAGAACCCCTTTTATTCCAAAATGGCGAACGAGATGCAGCGCCTCCTTTTTGAGGAGGGCTACACCGTCACCCTGTTCGATTCGGGCGGGGAGTTCTCCATGGAGATGAAATATCTCGGCGTCGCGGACGCGATCGCGGCCGACGGCATCCTGTTCGCCTCTTTCTCCTCCCATCAGACCATCCTGCGGGAGCTGCAGAGGTCCGGCGTGCCGGTGGTGATGATCAACTCCTATGACGCCTGCCCCTTTGATTCGGTCCACGGCGTGCGCGGGCAGAGCACCTATCTGTCCACCAAGCACCTGATCGCGCTGGGGCACACCGATATCGGGTTTGCCGGCGGCAATACCGGCACCTCGATCGAGGTCAGCCGCCGGGCGGGCTACCTGCGGGCCATGCAGGAGGCGGGCCTGCCCGTCACGGGCGAATATGTGTTCGAGATGGGGTTTGACAGCGACTCAGGCCGCAAGTGCGGCACCTATTTTTCCGCGCTGCCCAAGATGCCCACCGCCATCTGCTGCGCCAACGACATGATCGCGCTGGGGGTGATCCAGATCCTGCTGGAGCGCCGCTACAAACTGCCGCGGGACGTGTCGGTCACCGGGGTGGACAACATCATGTACGGTGATCTGTGCAGCCCGCCGCTGACCTCGGTGACCAACGACAGCAGCGAGTTTGCGCATCTGGCGGTAAAGACGCTGCTGGAGCGGATCCGCGGCACCTACACCGGGGACCCGAGAGAGTTTTTGATCCAGCGCCGACTGGTCGTGCGCGGCAGCACCGCCGCCCCAAAAAGCAAGGAGTGTGAGTTGAGATGAAAATTTTGAATCTGGGCTCGCTGAACATTGACAAGGTGTACAGCGTGGAGCATTTTGTAAGCGCCGGCGAGACGATCTCGTCCAGCAAAATGGAGACTTTCAGCGGCGGCAAGGGCCTGAACCAGTCCATCGCGCTGGCGCGCGCCGGCGCCGAGGTGTACCACGCGGGCGCGATCGGCCCGGACGGGGAGGACCTGCGGGCCCTGCTCGAGGATTCGGGCGTGCATGCGGGGTACCTGCAGACGCTGGACACGGTGACCGGGCATGCGGTCATCCAGCTGACGCCCAAGGGACAAAACTGCATCATCATTTCGGCGGGCGCCAATGGCGAACTGACCGAGAGTTACATAGACAGCGTGCTGGCCCATTTCGCGCCCGGCGACCTGCTGCTGGTACAGAACGAGACCAACAACGTGGCCTACGCCATGCGCAGGGCAAAGGAAAAAGGGCTGAAGATCGCGTTCAACGCCTCCCCCATCAGCGAGGCGCTGCTGGGCTATCCGCTGGAACTGGTGGATTACTACCTGATCAACGAGGTGGAGGGCAAGGCCCTGTCCGGCGGCGCGGAGGGGGACAACGAGGCGATCCTCGCCGGGCTGAAAGCCCGTTTCCCAAAGGCGGCCATCGTGCTGACGGTGGGCAAGGACGGGGTGCTGTACCAGTACATGGACGAGCGGGCCTGCCACGGCATCTACGATGTGCCGGTGGCGGATACCACCGCGGCCGGGGACACCTTCTGCGGCTATTTCCTGGCCTGTGTGGCCAAAGGGCTGCCCGCGGCCGAGGGGCTGCGGATGGCAAGCCTGGCCAGCAGCCTGGCGGTGAGCAAGAAAGGCGCGGCCAACAGCATCCCCACCTGGGACGAGGTCGAGGCTTTCGGCCGGACCGCCAAAAGCCTGTAGGGCTGTAAGAGCATCGATTGCAGCGGCGGTACGCCGCTTCAAAATACCCAACTGCAGAAAGGAATATGGATTATGGCTAAACATGACTGCCCCCACCCCGCATCCAGGCCCAGGTCGGCGAGATCGCCGAGACCATCCTGCTGCCCGGCGACCCGCTGCGGGCAAAATTCATCGCAGATACTTACCTTGAAAATGTGAAGCAGTTCAACGCCACCCGTAACATGTTCGGGTTCACCGGCACCTACAAGGGCCGCCCGGTCTCGGTCATGGGCACCGGCATGGGCTGCCCGTCCATGGGCATCTACAGCTATGAGCTGATCCACATCTACGGCTGCAAGAATCTGATCCGCATCGGCACCGCCGGCACCATGCAGCCCGAAGTGCATGTGAAAGAGATGGTGTTCGGCATGGGCGCCTGCACCACCAGCAACTATGTGCGGCTGATGGGCCTGCCCGGGACGTTCGCCCCCCATCTGCAGCTTTGAGCTGCTGGAAAGGCGGTCGCCAGCGCCAAGGAGCTGGGCTACAACTACCATGTGGGCAACATCCTTTCCTCCGACGTGTTTTACGGCGTGGACCTGCCCCACGGCAAGACCTGGCCCGAGATGGGCGTGCTGGCGGTGGAGATGGAGTCCGCCGCCCTGTACACCAACGCGGCCGCCGCGGGCGTCAACGCCCTGTGCATCCTGACCATTTCGGACGGCCCGGACGAGGTCACCACCGCCGAAGAGCGGCAGACCGCTTTCACCCAGATGATGGAGGTCGCCCTCTCGCTGGCCTGAGACCCGAGAGAGAAAGGAACAGAGTTATGGCTAAACACACAACTGCCCCCACCCCGCACATCCAGGCCCAGGTCGGCGAGATCGCCGAGACCGTACTGCTGCCCGGCGACCCGCTGCGGGCAAAATTTATCGCGGATACTTATCTTGAGAACGTGAAGCAGTTCAACGCCACCCGCAATATGTTCGGGTTCACCGGCACCTACAAGGGCCGCCCGGTCTCGGTCATGGGCACCGGCATGGGCTGCCCGTCCATGGGCATCTACAGCTATGAGCTGATCCACATCTACGGCTGCAAAAATCTGATCCGCATCGGCACCGCCGGCGCCATCCAGCCCTTTGTCCACGCCCGTGAGATGGTGTTCGGCATGGGCAGCTGCACCAACAGCAACTATGTGGCGCAGCAGGGCCTGCCCGGCGATTTCTGCCCCATCTGCAGCTTCGAGCTGCTGGAAAGGCGGTCGCCAGCGCCAAGGCCCTGGGCTACCAAGTACCATGTGGGCAACATCTCTTCCGGCGACACCTTTACGGCGTGGACCTGCCTCACGGCAAGACCTGGGCCGAGATGGGCGTGCTGGCGGGCGAGATGGAGTCCGCCGCCCTCTACACCAACGCGGCCGCCGCGGGCGTCAACGCCCTGTGCATCGTCACCATTTCGGACGGGCCGGAGGAGATCACCACTGCCGAAGAGCGGCAGACCGCTTTCACCCAGATGATGGAGGTCGCCCTCTCGCTGGCCTGAGCCGGACGGTCCGGATAATTTTGAGCAGAGAATGGAGCGTTATCCCAAATGCAGAAAAGACCTTTTATTATAGACTGTGACACTGGCACCGACGACGCCATCGCCATCATCGCCCGCGCTTTACAGCGACGAGGTGGAGGTCAGGGCCATCACTTCGGTGAACGGCAACGTAGAGCACAAATACGTCTGCCAGAACAACCTGGACCTGATGGAGTATCTGGGCCAGGACGTGCCGGTGGGCCAAGGGCGCCGTCAAGGCGATCCGCGACATGAACCTGCACTCCAACGACGGCACCCACGGCCCCACCGGCCTGGGCACCCTGACGCTGCCCGCCGCGCAGCATAAGCAGTTCGACCCGCGCATCGCCGCCCAGGTCATCTATGAGACCGCGGTGGAAGAAAAAGGGCGAGCTGGAGCTGCTGGTGATCGGCCCCATGACCAATATCGCCATCGCCCTGCTGCAATACCCGGATCTGCCGGGGCTCATCAAGCATATCTGGTTTATGGGCGGCGCGGCGGTCGGCGGCAACGTCAACACCACTGCGGAGTTCAACATCTGGGTCGATCCCGAAGCCGCCCATGTGGTGCTGGAGAGCGGCATCCCCATGACCATGGCGGGGCTGGACGTCACCCTGAAAGCCGCCATGATCGAAGCGGACGCGGCCGAGCTGCGCGCCTGCGGCACCCGGGGCGCCGATTTTGTGGCCGACCTGCTGGAATTCATGTTCCGCCGCCGGGACAACGGCCATGAGGACGCCCTGATGCACGACGCGCTGGCCCTGGGCGCGGCGCTCTGCCCCGAATGCCTCGTCTGCAAAGACTGCTTTGTGGATGTGGAATGCTTTGGCCAGTACACCCGCGGACACACCGCCGTGGATCTCAAGGGCCGCAGCGGCAAGCCCGCCAATGTATCGGTGGCGCTGGAGATCGATGTGCCCCGCTTCCGCCGCTGGCTGGTGGACACGGTGAAAAACAGTGCAAAGCTGGGTGACAAATGAGCAACGCCCTGATCCGGGATAAGAGCTTTTATCTCAACATTTTCACCCTGACCTTTCCCATCATGCTGCAGCAGCTGCTGCGCATCAGCGTAAACACGGTCAACAGCATCATGCTGGGCGGCATCGACCAGCTGCAGATGTCGGCGGTCAGCCAGGCGGACCAGGTATTCTTTATCTTTTACACGGTCTGCAACGGCTTTGCAGTGGGTGCTGCGTGCTGGTGGCCCAGTACTGGGGCCGCCAGGACGTGAACGCCATCAAAAACCGTTCTGGCCATCGCGCTGCGGGCCATCGCCATATTCGGCCTCATCGTCACGCGCGCTGGTGATGCTGTTCCCACCTTTTCATGGCGCGCGCATCTACAGCAGCGACCCGGCCCTGATCGAGCTGGGCGCAGGCTATCTGCGGCTGGTGGCCCTGATGTACCCCTGTGCGATCAGCGTTATGTTTGCGGGCTGCCGCGGGTCGAGCAGGTGCGGATCATCCTGGCAACGAATTATTTCCTATTCTGTGAATATTTCCTGATTACTGCTTTGTTTGGCAAGTTCGGTTTTCCGAAGCTCGGAATTACAGGAATTGCCATTGGAACCATCATTGCACGCCTTGTAGAGCTTGTCTTTTGCGGTGCATTCGTGTTAAAATTTGAGCAGAGGATCGGTTTTCGTCTGCCGGACCTTCTGCGCAGGGACAAGCAGCTGAGCAAAGATTTTGTCAAGGTGGCTTCGCCCATTGTGGCGCACGAGATCATCTGGTCTTTCGGCACCAGCGCCGCCAACATGATCACCGGCCAGCTGGGCACCAGCGTGGTGGCGGGCTACAACGTCACCGTGGTGCTGTACGATCTGTGTGCCAGCGTGGGCAACGGCTTCCTCAACGCCTGCAGCGTGGTGATCGGCAAGACCATCGGCAGCGGCGACCGGGACAAGGTCAAGCAGCAGGCGCGGACCATCCTGCTCATGGGGCTGGGCATCGGCCTGGTGCTGGGCGCGGTCACCATACCGCTGCGCGGGCCGTTCCTCTCGCTGTATAACCTGGAGCCCGACGCGGTGGGCTATGCCTGCCAGTTCATGATGGTCATCGCCCTGATCTGGCCGTTCTCGATGCTGGAGATGGTGGGGATGATCGCCATCCTGCGGGCCGGCGGCGACGGCAAGACCGGTTTTTACACCGATATCGTCGCCATGTGGCTCACCACGATCCCGCTTGGCCTGGCTGGCGCCTTTGTGCTGAAGTGGCCCGCGGTGGCGGTGGTGGCCATCATCAAGACCACCATCATCATCGAGGCGGTCGTCGGCATCATCCGCGTGCTGTCCATGCGGTGGATCAAAGATCTGACCCGCCATTGAAATCGGAACCCGCTCTCCATCCCGGAGAGCTTAATAGAGTTCAAAAAGCAAAAGGAGAGAAAAAACATGAAAAAGTTTGCATCCATCCTCCTGGTAGCTGCGATGATGGCTCTGTCGCTGGTCGCCTGCGGCGGCGGTGATCGTCTTCCGCTTCCACCCCCGCAGCCGGCGGTTCCAGCGCCGCTGCCTCCACCCCCGCCAATGATGGGCCATCGGCGACCAGTACGCATATTATAAAGATTCTGAGAACCCGGAACTGGCAGACGTGATCTTAACATCCATGTTAAAGAACGTAGGCGACTCTTTTCGTAGCATTCTTTGAGGATGTGGAAAACGGAGAGGAAGTATGGGGCAAGTTAAACCGTCTTGGCTTAAAGGAAAAATCCGTTGGCTATGTGGACAATGAATTCTTCCAGCAGAACGTTCCCCAGGAGATCCGTGACAAGATGGCTGAATCCCAGGAGAAGATCCTTTCCGGCGAGATCACTGTAAAAATCCTATTATGATTTTGCCAACGAGGCAGAGTACCAGCAGCTTCTGGATTCCGTGGCTCCATAACTGAAAAAATTGATTTTTGGTCAGCAGGATTGTCCGTTCGATCCTGCTGATCCCATATAGGAGGAAGATGGGTATGGCCAAGGAAATACTTAGAATGGAAGACGTTACCAAAATCTATGACAATGGTTTTGTGGCCAACAAAAAACGTCACGTTCTGGCTTCATGAGAGCGAGATCCTGGCTCTTGTGGGAGAAAACGGCGCCGGAAAGACGACGCTGATGAAGGTACTGTTCGGACTGGAAACGCCCCAGACCGGAAAAGTGTATATGGATGGGAAAGAGGTAAAGATCCTCAATACCCTGGACGCCATTGAAAAGGGGATCGGTATGGTCCACCAGCATTTTATGCTGATCCCGTCCCTGACGGTGGCAGAAAATGTGGTTCTGGGCGTGGAACCTATGAAGAACGGCCTTTTTGACTTTAAAAAGGCAGTGGAAATGACGGAAGAGGTGGCGAAAAAATATAACTTTAATATTGATCCAATGGCCAGGGTCAGCGATCTTTCCGTCGGCCAGATGCAGAAGATCGAGATCATGAAGGTACTCATCAAGGGCGCCAAGATCATCATCATGGACGAGCCCACGGCAGTTTTAACGCCCCAGGAGACAGAGGAACTGTTTGAGCAGCTGATCCTCTTAAGAAACAGCGGCCATTCCATCATCTTTAAGATCCGGAATTGGTGAAGAACCGCATAAAGCGGGTGCTGGACGATGGATATCCATGAAACGGATTCTGTGGAAGGAAACCCGTCTGTTCCGACGTGCTGCGCCTGGGACTGTGGAGTTAAATGGCCATGACATCAAGGGAAAGAACGTCCATGAGGCCAGAGCTATCCCCGAGGACCGGATGCAGTATGGCTGTGCCGGAGATATGTCCATCCGGGACAACATCATCGCAGACCGGTATTTTAAAAAGGAATACAGAAACGGCCTGTTCATCAACCATATATCGACGAGATCGTGGACCAGTACATGGATTTTGAGATCGCCTGCGACGACAAGAGAGAGCCGGTGCGGGCGGAAATATCCAAAGGTAGTCGTTGCCCGCGAGTTCACATCGAGGCTCCAATTTCATCCTTGCCAACCAGCCCACCCGCGGCATCGACGTGGGCACTGCCGAGATGATCGAAAGACCATCGTTAAAAATCCAGGGAAGAGGGAACGGCAACGCTTCTGATCTCCGCCGACCTGAACGAGGTGCTGGAGTGTTCCGACCGGCTTTTAGTCATGAGAAAGGGAAAGGTCGTGGCGGCGTTCAGAAAAGCCAACGAGGTTTCCGAGGAAGAGCTGGGCGAGTACATGCTGGGGCTTAAGACCATGACCCCGGAGGAAATGGAGGGCCTGTTATGAATAAAACAAGCAGAGTAGAATTTACCGTTGAGCTGGTCCGGATCCTGACCGCCATTGCCATCGCCTATGCCGTGGCCCTGGTGACGCTGTTTGCAGTCAGTGACGATCCGATCTATATTATCCAGCAGTTCGTGCTGGGACCGTTCTCATCTGTGAGAAGGGTAGGAAGTATCATTAACCTTGCGATCCCGTTTACCTTCACAGGACTTTGCTTCTGTTTCATGTATGCGGTGAACAAGTTCAATCTGACCGGCGAGGGCATCTTCATGTTTGCCGGCTGTGTGATCTCCTGGGTTGCCATCAAGCTGGGAGAAAGCGTTCCCGCACCCGTTATGATCGGTTTTACTGGTCATCGGTGCGCTGACAGGCGTTGTGGTGTCTGCCCTTCCTGCGTGGCTGGACCCAAATTCAATGCCAATATCGTTGTTTCATCCTTAATGTTAAACAGTATCCTCATGTTCCTTTCCATCTATATCAGGATGTATACCATGAGAGATACCACCATCGGTTCCCTGGGCTCCCTTCCCATCCCGGACAATGCCAAGCTTCCCCAGATCCTTGGCAAGTTCAGGATCCAGGCAGGTCTTGTGATCGCCCTGATCGCCGTGATCCTGGTGGCTGTGCTGTTCTATAAGATGGTATTCGGATACAAGATGAGAGTCGTAGGAAGCAACCCCTGGTTTGCCAGGGCCTGCGGTATCAATATGACGGCAACCATCATCTGCGCCCAGCTTTTCGGCGGCGCGCTGGCCGGCCTGGGCGGTACCTGTGAGATCCTTGGAAACTATGACCGCTATAACTGGGTCGCTACCACCCAGCATGGCTTTGACGGCCTGATGGTGGCGGTCTTAGCCAGAAAGAACCCGCTCCTGGTGCCGGTGGCAGCCTGCCTGCTGGCGTATATCCGTATCGGTGCGGACGTGGTAAACTCCAAGGGAGATATCCCCATCGAGTTCATCACCGTGATCCAGGGTATCGTTATCCTGATGGTGGCGGCAGAGGAATTCATGGGAAGATATAAGAAGAAACTGATCTATAAGGCCGCAGAAGAGGAACTGGCTGCCAGGGAAAAGGCAGAAAAGGAATCGGCCGCCTCAAAGGGAAAGGAGGAGTAATCAATGCTGACACTGGACTGGATCGGTAATTTTGGATACTCTGTTTTAAGGCTGTCAACTCCCCGATCTTTGCAGGCATGGCAGCAGTTATCAGTAAGAAGGCCGGAATGATGAACATGGCCCTGGAAGGCATGATGCTCTGTGCGGCCCTGGGCGGCGTTGTGTTTGCGGGAATGACTGGAAACGTATGGATCGGCCTTTTGGGCGCTGTGGTCATCGGAGTCCTGGTGGGTGCCGTCATCGCCTTCTCCAGCCTGTCCGGAAAGACGGACCTTTATCTGACGTGTATTGCTGTGAACCTGGCGGCCACAGGAGGTACGGTCTTTGTTATGTACCTGCTGACAGGAGAAAAGGCTACCACCTCCGCAGCCATCAAGGCGTACACACTTCCGACGGTGGTGCTTCCGCTGATCAATAAGATCCCACTGATCGGCCCCATGCTTTCCGGACATAATGTTCTTACATACCTGGCTTTCATTTCGATCTTTGCCGTTTGGTTCTTCCTTACGAGGACAAGACTGGGCTTACGGCTCCGGGCAGTGGGTGAGAATGCCAGGGCGGCCGCATCCGTCGGCATCAATGTAAAAGAGGATCGGATACGTTTCCTTCCTGATCTCCGGCGTGCTCTGCGGCTTCGGCGGCGCGTTCATGTCCATGGGCTGGGTAAGCTTCTCCCCGCGGTCTCTCCGCCGCTGTCCGGTGTTTCTCTGCCACAAACCGCCCGCCCTGCTCTGTCCGTCTCCCTGCCCTTTTTCCTCCGCGTCCCCGTCTTCTGCCGCCGTTGCCAGTTCCCCCGCCGCCGCCTGCTGTCTCCTGCTGCCGTTGCCAGTGGGCCCTCGCTGCCTCTTTGCGTCTTGCGGTCTGCACTGCTCCTTTTCTCCGCTGTCCTCCCATCCTGCGCTGTTGCCCGGTGTCGTTCACTGTCCGTGCGCTCTCCGCCACAAGCCGGCTGTCCCGCGCTGCCCGACTCTCTGCGGTCTCCCGCCGTTTTCCGCCGTTCGACGTTTCCTGTCGTTATTGCACGTGGTCCGTCCCGCCGTCCCCCCGTTCCCCGTCGCTGCAGGGTGCCTCCCCGCTGCCGCTTCTCCTGCTGTGCCGCTGTCATTTTCCATCCGCTGCCCGCTGTCCCGCCATCGTTGCCAGCGTCCCTGCCATCGCCGCCCTCCTGCATCTGTGCTCGCATCTCGGGCACAGGCGCAGTTGACATGCGGACGGGCAGGGCTTATACTGATAACAATTATTTTTTCGTTCGGCTATGCGGAGCGGAAAAAACGGCTGTGCCCCCTGCGGACATGGCTGGCAGTAAGGGGGCGTGCCCGCGTAAAGAAAAGGCGGATGCGCAAAACCGTGGTAAGGCAGTTGAGAAAGGGGAAGAAAAATGAAAAAGAGAGTTTGTTGTGAGGCTGTGGACCGGCATGCGGAGGAGCTGACGAAGCTGGCCACCAAAATATGGGAAGAGCCGGAGATGGGCTGGAGTGAAGTCAAGGCCAGCGCCTGGACGGCTGAATATTTGAAAGAGCAGGGGTTTGAGGTGGAACTGGGGACGGCGTCGGCCATCCGCGCGGCCTGGGGCAGCGGCCACCCGGTGATCGGTTTTTGCGGCGAGTACGACTGCCTGCCCGGCCTGAGCCAGAAAGTCTGCGCGCATCAGGACCCGGTGGTGCCGGGCGGCAATGGACAGGGCTGCGGGCACAACCTGCTGGGTGTTGGCTGCGTGGGCGCCTGCCTGGGCCTGAAAGCGGAGTTGGAGGCCAGCGGCAAGGAGGGCACTGTCGTCTTTTACGGCTGTCCTGCGGAAGAGCAGCTCACCGGCAAGGGCTTTATGGCCCGGGGCGGCGCGTTCAGCGAGTGTGATTTCACCATTGCCTGGCACCCGGCTTCGGCCAACCAGAACACGCTGGGCAACATGACCGGTGTGGAGGGCGCGTTTTTCCGCTTCAAGGGCCGCACTTCCCACGCGGCCATGAACCCTCAGGACGGCCGCAGCGCTGGACGCCGTGCAGCTGATGAATATGGGGGTGGAATTTCTGCGGGAGCACGTCACCGACGACGTGCGCATCCACTATAACATTGTGGACGGCGGCCTGGCCCCCAACATCGTGCCGGACACTGCCGGCAGCAAGTATTTTGTGCGGGCGCTCTCCCGCGAGGCGGTAATGGACACCTTCGAGCGGGTGATCAAGTGCGCCGAGGGCGCGGCCCACATGACCGATACCACGCTGGAGATCGAGCGGCTGGGCGGCATCTACCCCACCCTGCAGAACCGGGTGCTGGCTGAGGTGATGCAGAAGGTGCGCGAAGAGCTGCCCCTGCCGGAGTATACTGCAGAGGAACTTGCCTTTGCCGAGGAGATGAACAGCCATTCGCCGCTGTATGAAAAAGGGGTCACCCCGGCGATCGACGCCCAGATCAAGCCGCTGGGCAACTTCAACGGGTTCGCCTCCACCGACTACGGCGATGTGATGCACATCTGCCCGGGTGTGCAGAACATCGACTGCACTGCGGCCACCCTTTCGGGCGGCCACAGCTGGATGGTCACCGCCTGTTCCGGCTCGTCCATCGGCATGAAAGGCATGCTGCGGGCAGCCAAGGTCATGGCGGCGGGCGCCTTTGAAATGGTGGAGCACCCCGAGCTGCTGAAAGCGGCCCGGGAGGAATTCGAAGCGGCCATGGGCAACAAGAAATACGTCACTGCCCCATCACCGACGAAGTGGCCAGGCCTTTCGGCAAATAGATCCGCACCGCACGGAGCACAAGAAAAAGAGACGCAAACGCGTCTCTCTTTTTTTGCGCCCCACTGGGGACATCCCAGCCGGCTGCAGCACGGACTGTCTCTTTCGGCTGCGATCTAAAATGCCCTGCTGACAGAAGGAAAGCGAGAAAAGGAAAACAAAAATTTAGTTGATTTTTTAAATTTTCAAAAAAGGAAAATCAAAAAAATTGTCAAACCAAGAGGGAAATAATGGAAAAAACTTGCATTTAATAAATTTTACATCAAAATATACAAAAATAACCCACATTATTGTAAAAAATAAAGTTAATTTAGTATTGATTTTAGTGAATTCATGCATTACACTAAAACCAGATAAAGCACAGCGCAGAAGGAGGTCGAGGTTGATGGACTTTATCATTTCCAATGAGCAGTTGGAACAGTGGTGCAGCTATTCCCCGGAAGAACTGAAAAAAGCAAAGACCTTGAGATGCAGATTTTCGCGTCCGGGCGAAAGCCGGCAATTTACAGGAAGTTGCCGATCTCATGGCGGAAGAATTGCTGGCCAACAATGCGAAAGGGGCTGCGACCAGATGGATCGTGCCGGCGGGCCCGATCGATCAGTGGGACTATTTTATCGAGCGGGTCCATCGGGAACAGATCAGTTTAAAAAATCTGTGGATCTTTATGATGGATGAGTACCTGGATTGGGAAAGCCGCTTGATCCCTGAGGACGCACCTTACGGCAGTCTCCATGCAGTGATGAAAAGAACGTCTTCAGCAAAATCGACCCCGCACTGATGTGTCCTGCGGAACAGATCATTTTCCGATCCCCGCGATCTTGATTATTATGACAATAAGATCGAAGAGCTGGGCGGCATCGACACCATCTGGGCGGGCATCGGCTGCAAAGGGGCTGATCGCATTTTGTGAAGCGCCTCATTCCCGCTATTACCGCATCAGCCAGGAACAGTATCGAATTCCAAGACCAGGATCCGTAGAGCTCAACGAGGATACTCTGGTGGCTCTGTCACAGCGGCGCTTTGGGGGGCTATTACGATAAATCCGCCCAAGGCGGTCACAGTGGGGATGAAGTCGATCCTGAGCGCGAAAAGGATCGTCTGTATGCTGCGCTGCGGATCGTGGAAAACAAACGGTGCTGCGGGTCATGCTTTTGTGCACAGAGACCACGCTGGAATATCCTGTCACGTTTGCGATGAAGTATATTCCCGAAAAGATCATATTCTGCGACGAAGAGACACTGGAGCATCCGCTCTGTAAAGAATAGTTGTGGGAAATTTGCAATGGATACAGTAAGAGCGCTTGTTTTCAACAAACATGGAATAGGGCATATGACGCGCGTGGCGCGCTTTCCCCGGCCGGGCGAAACGATAGCGCGCCCTGGAATGGCGATTTGAGGACGCGGGAAAAGGGACCAATGTCGCGGTCGCGCTGGGGCGACTGGGGATAAAAAGCGCGTTCGTGTGTAAGGTGGGGGCCGACGATGGAGGCGCGCTCGGCGCAAAGTGGCTGAAAGGCGCCGGGGTCGACCTGAAGCATTACAAAATGTCTCAGCAGGTGACGACGGATATCGGCCTGGTGATCACGCAGAGCGACGGCGAGAATATGATCATCGGAAGCGCCCAGCATCCCTGTTATACAAGCCGGGAAGAGCTGTTTGCCGCGATCGATGACTACCCGGAGGCGGAATTTTTTCTGACCGGCCTTGAGATCGACCAACGGCTGCCGATCGAGGGATGCCGCTACGCAAGATCGCGGGGAATGACGACGCTGCTCAATGCGAGCCCCTGACAGACGAGATCGGCAGCCGCTGGATTGTGTGGACTATCTTTTTGTCAACGCGCTGGAAGGCGTACAGCTCAGCGGCGCGGAAAAAAAAGACCGCAGCTGGTATCAGATCGCGGAACTTGTGCGCAGGCGCCATCATCCCAAAACCGTGGTGATGACTCTGGGCGCTAAGGGGTGCATCGTTTGCAGAGGAGACGGCGGAAGATTTTTGCCTCTATGAAGCGACCTGTGTCGACTCTATTGCCGCCGGCGACGGATTTATGGCCGCTTGCAGCGCGGGCCTTGCCTGGGGCATGACCGACGCCGAGGCGGCGGACTGGGCCAACCGGTACAGTGCGGTGGTCGTCAGCAGGAAAGGCGCAATCCTGTCCTATCCTACCCTGAACGAAGCGAAAGAGATTTCTGGCAGTTTCAAAAAACGCCAGGCAAATGAAGGAGCCTGAAAAGATGTATTACGAAACACTGATACTCGGACTGGTCATGGGATGCATCTACAGCGTAACTGCACTGGGCGTCAACATTATCTACGGGATCATGCAGATCGTCAAGCATGCACGGGTCGATCCTGATGATCTCAATGTTTATCGTATATGGGGCCAGCAATACGTAACTGAACGAAGTACAACAG